>JAAUXY010034843.1_pt1 | contig 18475 bp, 18 predicted proteins | sample 7278121 | NCBI WGS metagenome assembly JAAUXY01 (sample SAMN14350117, study PRJNA611818) | marine sediment metagenome | isolation source: surface marine sediment (1.8m) | place: French Polynesia: Moorea | collected 2018-08 | reverse complement strand
GTTTTCGCGACAATGACGTGCCTCCCGAGAACATCATCCTCGAGATAACCGAAAGCCTCGCGATTCGCCGGCCGCTGCACGTGGAACAACAGATCGCTACATTGCGTGAGTTCGGCTGCAAGTTCGCGCTCGACGATTTCGGTACCGGATACAGCTCGTTCAGCTATCTTCAGAAACTGCACTTCGATTACATCAAGATCGACGGTGCCTTCGTCAACGACGTGCTCGACAACCCCGTCGACCAGAAACTGATCAAACTGATCGCCGAAATCGGCCGGGAAGTCGGGATGCAGACCATCGCCGAATACGTGCAAAGCGCCGAGGCCCTCGCGATGCTCGGTGAACTCGGCGTCGATATGGCGCAGGGTTACTTCGTTGGCCGCCCCACGAAACGGCCGCGATTGAAGCGCACACCGATTTCGTTGAGCATGCGCCGCGCGCGCAAGACGTCAGGCTAACACTCTCTCGACAGCGTTTCGGAGCCCGTCGCCCTCTTCTTCCAACCGGTAGCCGATTCTCACGTACGGTTTCCGGATTTCGACGAGTCGCGTCAGGTCGATCGGCGTCGCAACCACTACGGCATCGCAGTCGACGGCATTGATGGTCGCCTCGAGATCGCGCACCTGCTGCTCGCCATAGCCCATTGCCGGGAGCAGGGGACCGATGTCCGGATAGGCGTCGAACGTGTCTGCCAGTTCTCCCCGGGCCCATGGCCGGGGATCGACCAACGAGGCGGCACCGCACTGTCGCGCCGCGAGTGTGCCGGCGCCCCAAGGCATACCGCCGTGCGTCGTCGTCGGTCCGTCCTCGATGACGAGCACGTGCTTGCCACGAATGATATCGGGATCCGGGATGTCGAGCGGCGACGCGGCACGTACGACTCGCGCATCGGGGTTGAGCTTACACGCAGTCTTCTCCAGCGCGGCAATGCCTTCCGGCTCCGCCGAATCCACCTTGTTGATCAGCAGGAGGTCGGCACGCTCGAAGTTCACGCGCCCGGGGAAGTAGTCGAGTTCGTGCCCGGCACGATGTGGGTCCGTCACGGTAATCCACAAATCGGGTTTGTAGAAAGGCGCGTCGTTGTTGCCGCCGTCCCACACGATGACGTCGGCTTCCTCCTCGGCTTGCTCGAGAATCGCGGCGTAGTCGACACCGGCGTACACGATCACGCCGTTTCGAATATGCGGCTCGTATTCTTCGCGCTCTTCGATCGTGCAATTCGCTGCGTCCAGATCCTCGATCGAGGCAAAACGCTGTACCCGCTGCCGGACAAGGTCCCCGTAGGGCATCGGGTGTCGAATGGCAACTGTGGTCTTGTCCATGTCCCGCAGCATGCCGGCGATACGTCGTGCGGTCTGGCTCTTGCCGCAGCCCGTCCTTGTCGCCGTAATCGCGATGACCGGCTTGCTCGACGCAATCATCGTTGCGTCGACGTCGAAAGTGCTGAAGCGCTTGCCGGCCTCCTCCACACGCTGTCGACGCTCGTCAACATAGGCGTTGGTCACGTCAGAATATGCGAATACCACCTCATCTACGGCCGCGTCTTGCAACAGCCGCGGCAGCTCGTCCTCGGGTACGATGGGAATGCCTTCCGGATACGCGTCACCGGCAAGCTCCGGTGGGTAGCGTCGGCCATCGATATGCGGGATCTGCGTCGCCGTGAATGCAACGACGACGGCATCGGGATTGTCTCGATAGCAGCAGTTGAAGACGTGAAAGTCACGGCCTGCTGCGCCCATGATTACGACTCGGTTTTTCACGGCGCCATGGTATCGTATCGACCCGGAACTGGCGTATGGAGAAACCGCAGTTGACTCTCGCTAGAACGATATTTGTCATAACCGCCTGCGCCTGTTGGGCCGTACCGGCACTCGCCCAGGAAAACAGCTTCGAGCTCACGCCTTATGGCGGCTATCGCTTCGGAGGAAAAATCAGCATTGACGAGTCGGCAGGCTCTTACAAGCTGGATGACGCCGCCTCATTCGGCATGATTCTCAACTGGCGACACACCGGCAACACCCAGTGGGAGCTCGTGTACGCGCAGCAAAGCAGCGACGCACAGCTGAGCAACGCCACCGGGTTGTCTCCCACCGTAAAGACGGAGATGCACAGCCTCGAACTCGGCGGTACCTACCAGGGCGAAGGTGAGACGGCCCGGCCATATCTCGCTCTGACGCTCGGTGGCACGCACGTTCGCGCCGATGCCAACGGCAGCGAGAGCGATACCTTCTTTTCCGCGTCCCTTGGTGCCGGTTACCAGTTTTTTCCGGGCCAGCGATTCGGATTGCGGCTCGAAGGACGAGCCCGGGCCATTCTCATCAACTCGAGCACGAACCTGTTTTGCAGGACCGGCCCCGATGCCAACGTCTGCGCGATCCGGGTCCGCGGCGACACACTGAACCAGTTCGAGACGTTCGCCGGATTCGTGTTCCGGTTCTAGGCCCGGTCCACATGCGTTGCAACACGTGCTTGCCTCCCGCTACGGCCATGCTGCTAATGGCGGCCACTTTGGCCTCGCACGCAGCACCAGGCGACGTGCTGTTCAGCGACAGTTTCGAAGACGGTTCGCTCGCGCCCTGGACGACGACGAATGCCGCCCGTTCGGGCGTCAGTAACAGCGCAGGCTGGGCCGGATCGGGCTCATGGGGCGCCTTCACGCGCAACGACACCGTCAGCGTAACGAGCCCGACGTTCAATGCCGCCGTGCCGGATGCGCGCCTGGATATCTGGGTTCGTCGCGGCGCGGACTCCTTCTCCGAGGACACCGACAACAACGAAAACCTGGTGCTGGAATACCGTCGCGCGGACAACAGCTGGACAGCGCTGAGGACGTACCTCGGATCCGGCACGAACGGGCAGGTCTACCAGGATTCATTCCTGCTGCCAGCGGACGCGTTGCACGGTGCGCTGGCCGTACGACTACGGCAAACGCAAGGCAGCGGCGTCGACTGGGATTACTGGCACTTCGACGACGTCGCCGTCACCGAGATTGCGCCGGCGCAACCTCTCGCCGTCGGCAGCTGCGACGACTTCGAAAACGGCCCGAACGCCAACTGGACCGTCACGCCGACAACCGGATTCGCCGGCGTAAGCAACGCGACGTCCCAGTCGCCACAAAACTCGCTGTTCCTGAACGGCGGGAGCGTTGTCGTGCAATCGAACGTCATTGATACCAGCGATCCTGGCTTCAGCGAGCTGACGATGTGGGTCCGGCGCGGCTCCGATACCTTCAGCGAAGACCCCGACGCCGGGGAGAACCTCGTCGTCGAGTACCTGGACGACAATGGCAGCTGGATTGCGCTGGAGACTTTCACCGGATCCGGGGCAGCCGGACAGGTGTTTACGCGGACCTACAGTCTTCCCGCCGCCGGGCGCCATGCGGGCTTTCGCCTGCGCTATCGTATGACCGCGGGGTCCGGATCGGCCTGGGACTTCTGGCACGTCGACGATGTGTGCCTCGTCCAGATTCCCTTCCCGGCCCTGCTCGTGACCAAGACGGTGCAGACGATCTCCGATCCAATCAACGGCAACAGCAGTCCGATGGCGATTCCCGGCGCGATCTTCCTTTACACGGTTACCGTGACGAACCAGGGTCCGGGGCAGGTCGACTCCGATTCGCTAACCGTGACGGACCCGGTACCGGACAATTCGTCGCTGTATGTCGACGATACCAGCGGTGACCCGATCGTGTTCATCGACGGCACGGTCGGAAGCGGCCTTTCATACGACTACGCCAGCGACGTGACGTTCAGCAATCAGCCTGGCGGTGGACCGCCCTTCAACTACGCGCCCGACCCCGATGCCGACGGATTCGACCCTGACATTACGGGCTTTCGTATCGAGCCGACAGGCACAATGAACGCATCGGCCGGTGGCAACGATCCGAGCTTCACCATCCGTTTCCGTACGAGACTCGAGTAGCGTGACACCTGGTCTGGACAGCAAGCTCCCGGGTGTCGGCACGACTATATTCACCGTCATGAGCCAGCTCGCTGACGACTGCGGCGCGATCAACCTGTCACAGGGGTTTCCGAGCTTCGACCCGCCGGCTGAGCTGGTCGAACGAGTCAGCCACTACCTCGAGACCGGCGCCAACCAGTATCCGCCGATGCAGGGAGTATCATCGCTGCGCGAGGCGATCGCCTGGAAGACCGACCGATTGCAGGCTACGTCAGTCGACCCTGACAGCGAAGTCACCGTTTGTACGGGCGCGACCGAGGGGTTGTTCAGCGCCATCCAGGCCGTCGTGCGTCATGGCGACGAGGTCATCGTTTTCGATCCGGCCTACGACTCCTACGAGCCGGCCGTCGCACTGGCAGGCGGAAAGACCGTGCACGTGCCGCTTATGATCGAAGACGGCGAGTTCGGGATGGACTGGCAACGTTTCGAGGACGCGCTTGGGCCCGAAACACGCCTGGTGATTTTCAATTTCCCGAATAACCCGACCGGTGCCGTGCTCACGCATGACGACCTGACGCGCGTTGCGGACATGCTGGAAGACTCCGCTGCTCTCGTGCTATCCGACGAGGTCTACGAGCACATCGTATTCGACGATTGGACGCACCCCAGTATTCTCAGTCACCCTGCACTTCGGGAACGCAGTTTCGTTGTATCGTCTTTCGGCAAGACGTATCACGCGACCGGCTGGAAAGTGGGCTATTGCATAGCGCCGCCCGAGCTCACGACGGAGTTTCGGAAAGTGCATCAGTTCACGGTATTCACAGTGGTCACGCCGATCCAGCATGCGTTGGCCGATTTCATGAAGCAACAGCCGGAATTCCACTCGGACCTGGCGCGCTTCTATCAGCGAAAACGCGACCTGTTCTGCAACCTGCTCGAGGGGTCACGCTTCACGTTGGTACCATCGAGGAGCACGTTCTTCCAGCTGTTGGACTATGGCGAGATTACGCAGGAGCCGGATGTGGAACTGGCGAAACGCTGGACCCACGACATTGGCGTCGCCTCGATCCCACTGTCGGTTTTCTGCGAAACCGGATTTACCGGCACGCGCTTGCGCTTCTGTTTCGCCAAGGACGACGACACGCTCACCGAAGCAGCCGGCCGGCTGTGCCGTCTCTAGCTCGCCGAGCCGACCTGGAAGACAATCAAAGCGCCCAGGTAGCCGATCGACGTCATGTACAGCCAGGCAAACACCGGCCAGCGCCAGGTGTTGGTTTCCCGGTAAATGACGGCCAGGGTCGCGGCGCATTGCAGGCAACAGGCATAGAAGACGAGCAGTCCGAACACCATCGGTAGGGTGAACACGGGCGTACCATCGGGCCAGGTTGCTGATCGCAGCCTTGCCGACAGGGTTGCGTCATCGGCTTCGTCGCCAACAGCGTATACCGTGCCGAGAACGGCGACGACAACCTCTCGAGCCGGGAAACCGGCAATCACGGCCGACGAAACCCGCCAATCCCAGCCGAGCGGCGAAAAGACCGGTTCGACAAATCGGCCCATCCGGCCAAGCCAGCTTTGCTCCATCTGCTTTGCCGCGGCGAGGTTCTCGATTTCGGCGATAGCAGCGTCGAGCGCTTCGCCATTCAGCGTCTGCTCCGCGACAGCTATCTGTTCTTCGATAATCGGCTCGAGGTTGTCGGAGCGCGGATAGTAAGCAAGGAACCAGACGACGACCGCGACGGCGAAGATCACAGTGCCGGCTCGGTAGAGAAACACCTTGACGCGGCCGAGCAACTGGATGAACACCGTCTGCAGATTCGGTCTTCGGAACTCGGGCAGCATCAATGCAAACGGTGGCTTGGGACCCCGCAAGGCCGTACGTCGCATCAACAGCGCTGTCAGCACGCCAGCTACAATGCCGAACAGGTAAAGGCCGAACAACACCAGGCCCTGCAGGTTCAACCAACCCACGTTCTGCGGCGGTACGAACGCCGCGATCAGCAGCGCGTATACGGGCAGTCGTGCGGAACAGGTCATGAACGGCGCGGCGAGTATGGTCGCGATTCGATCGCGGCGGTTCGGAATGACCCGTGTCGCCATGATGCCGGGAACAGCGCAGGCGAAACTCGAGATCATCGGGATAATCGACTGGCCCGACAGGCCCACCATGCGCATCGCCCTGTCGAGCAGGTAGGCCGCGCGCGCAAGGTAGCCCGAGTCTTCGAGCAAAATGATGAACAGGAACAGGATGACGATCTGCGGCAGAAAAATGACGACGCTGCCGACGCCCGCAATGATGCCGTCAGAAATCAGGCTCGCGACCGCGCCGTCGCCCATCGACGCAGTGACCATGCCGCCGAGCGTGACGGTGGCAGCGTCGATCAGGTCCATGAGCGGCTTGGCCCACGCAAACACGGCCTGGAACACGATGGCCATCACCACGAACAGGCCTATCGTTCCCGGCACAGGTCGATTGAAGAAGTCCGTAATGCGCGAGCGCCACGTGACGACGGGTTTGGCATCCTGCTGCACTCGCGCCAGCGTTTCCTGCACCCACGCGTAGCGGATGCGGGCCTCGCGTGCGAGAGGCGGATCGTTGCCGAACAACTGCTCCCGGACGCCCATCATGGCACCATGGTCATCGATGCCCAGTCGGCCCATGAGCAGGTCGTCCGGCGTCGTCAGGCCGTCGATGATCAGGCGCGAGACCTCGGCTTTGCGAATTGCCTGCGGAGCTTCGGCAACGAGCTTCGCAACGATCTCATCCAGCTCGGGCCATATGCTTTCAGGTCGCGGCGCCGGCAATTCGGCAATGCCACCCACCGCCTGTCGCAGCTTGTCGACGCCCGCACCCGTGGTCGCGACGACCTTGACGACGGGCACGTCACCAAGCGCCGCGCCCAGCGCTTCCTCATCGATAGTGATCCCGGAGATTTCGGCGGCGTCCGTCATCGTCAGGGCGACGACGACGGGCAGCTCGAGCTCGACGAGCTGCCTGGCAAGGAACAGCCCCTGGTAGAGATTCGTCGAATCGATGACGGCCAGGATGCCGTCGGGAGAACGCGTACCCTCCATGCGACCGAAAATGACGTCAACGGCAATGTGCTCTTCGAGCGAATGTGCGCTCAGTCCGTGCGTACCGGGCAGATCTATCAGTTCGAAACTGGCGTCACCGGTTTTCAACGTGCCGACATGGCGCTCTACGGTGACGCCGGGATAGTTGCCGATTCGTTGCTTGAGGCCCGTCAGCCGGTTGAACAAGGTGCTCTTGCCGCAGTTCGGCGTGCCGACCACGGCGATCGTGGCATCTGCCTTGCCGGCGACAGGGATGTTGTCAGCGGAAATGCGGACTTCTGACTGGCGTGCAGACATCTCGCGAGACGGGAAAGGTAAAGCGCTCTAGCGTGCGGTCGTGACGTCGGCGACAGCGAAGCAGCTCGCCTGTTCCCGACGCAACGAAATGCCCGAGCCGAACAGGCGAAACTCGAGCGGGTCGCCCCCGATCGCGGCGCTGGCGCGCTCGACGCGTGCGCCCTCGACGAGGCCCAGCGTCATCAGCCTTTGCACCAGCGGGTCGGTTGCATCGACCGCCGAAATGACGGCTTGTTGCCCCCGTTTCAGGGTCGCCAGGGTCTGGCCGTTGCTACTCATCGATTGCCAAGCCTGCATTTCTCCCAAGGTGAGCGAAATGATAATGATTCGCATTAGGCCGCGCAATAGTGGATTGTGCGGATTGGCTATTCAGCTTCGATTCATCGACTCGCGGTTAGGTTTTTTCCTGACACCGGAAACCGACCCTGAAGAGGACCGTGACATGACGAATCGCAGACTGTCGTTGCTCGCCGCGACACTCGCTGCCGCCCTGCTCTCCGCAGGCTTCGCGACAGCCAACACACCCACCATCCGGCTGTTCCCGACGACCGTGGTCGAGGACCTGCGACAAACGGGCAATGTCGCGCGTGACATGGAAACCGGCCTGCAAGAGGTCATCGGCCAGCTCGACCAACAGCAGCAGCTCTACCAGGAGAGTAAATGCGATGGCTCGGAGAACGACCCCGGCTGCCAGAGACTCGCCCGGCAGATCGGGGCATCGTACCTGGAAATGCTGAACATCATGGAAGAGCGCCTGCCGGACATGGAGCACACCGTGAACAACACTCGCCTGAGTCTCGAAAAGAGTCTGCGCAACGAGCTCGGCAAGAAGATGACGTCCTGGACCCTGCAGGAAACGCTCGTCGGCAAGGGTGCGAGTTCGGCCACCGCGAAACCGTCACCGACGCTGCGGGGCCGCTCGGGTATGCGGCTCTCCGAGCGCTTCAAACAATACTATCAACTGGTCGCTACGTCCGGCGCCAAAGGTGACCAGTCGCTTGCGGTACTGGCGTCGGACATTTACCTCGACATGGAGGAGACCAGCCTGCTGATCGCAAGGACGCGACAGGAGATTGCACGCGCGACGCTTATGGAACAGCTCAACCAGTCGTTCGGCATCATCACGCCGGAGATGATCGAGGTCGTCGGCGGCGTCAAGACCATCCTGTTCGGCGACGACGAAAGCACGGCGATCGTCGCGGGCCCGCCCCCGGCCAGCATCGAGCAGGCGTACCGCAGTCCACTCGAACAGTAATCGCACGAGGAGCACAGAACCGTGACCAGACTACTTACCCTTGCTACGCTCTGCGGGGCGTTGCTACTCGCTTCCTGCGCGTCGACACAAACGACCTGCGACGGCCCGCAAATGCGCAATCTCGACAGCGCCATGAGTGCTGCAAAAACATCACTCATGAACGGCTGTCACGCCCATTTCGATCGTTATTACGACGATCTGCTACGCATCGCCGAGGGCGACCCCAAGCCCGAGAACAAACGCGCATTCAGCGAGTTTCTCGTGTGGTCGTCCGACAGTGGCCTGCTGAGCAAGCGCCCGGCCCAGGACTACTACAACCGCTACTTCAACGTGAAATTCATGTCGCTCAAAGGTGACTACAACAACTGCTCGCATACCTGTCCGAACAAACAGCGTGTACTCAACAACATGGAGCGCGAATTGTCGGACAAGGAGCGCGGCCTGCTGAAAGTGAGTCTCGACAACGAGGGATACTACCGCGCCGATCAGCTCTACCAGGAGGTGGAGCTCGTACTCGAAGCGACCTGCACGGCCTGCACTGCTGCACGCTAGGAACCGATCGGTGAGCAAGGGCAGCGTCTTCACACAGGGAGTCGTCTCGGGCCTGCTGGGCACCTTGCTCGGCGGATCGGCCCTGCTGTACCTGTTCGCGAGGTTCGATCTGCTCACGTTCGACTCGGCGCTGCTCGAGGCGCCGGGCAGCTGGCTGGAGTGGGCCTACACGAACCTCGGCTCCTCGATACCGGTCTTCGCGTTCCTGCTGCTGGCCTATTTCGTGAGCCTCGGCCGGCTGCGCGACTACCTCGACCAGGACCGGCCGATCAACCAGGTCGTGCAACTCGACAACCTCACCGACATCTGGACAACGTTGTTCTTCGGCACAGGCGTCATCTGGACCGCAATCGGAATGCGCAGCGCTCTGATATACGCACTGGGTGACAGGGACGTCGCCCTGAGCCAGGGCGCATTCGCAATGCTCGAGCGCATGATCGACGGCGGAATCCTGCTGGCGTTGTCGACGACGATATTCGGCGGCGTTGGCGGCTACCTGATGCGTGTTTACAAGACCGTCAAACTAGGTGGCCGCCTGCAACAGCGCTACGACCTGGCGGCACGCGCAGACACCTCGGAGATGCGTGAGAGCCTGAGCCGGATCGAGGAGCACCTCAGGGGATCTGAGTCGTGAGCCGCTCGCCGTTTGCCTACCCGATGGTGCGCAACGTCGACGGCGACGCCGGCGGCGCGGCCGACCTGCAGACCGACATCATGCGATTCATGGCGATACTCGCCTTGTGCCTTATGGCGATTTTCGCGCTTGTGCAGAGCATTCCCCTTGCACCTGTTCAGCCGGTCGTATCCGAAGCAGACCCGGAACCCGAAGCGGTCGAGCCCGAGCCCGTGTCGTTCGCCAGCGAGCCATCGATAACGCCGACTGAGCCGGCCCTTAAACAACAGCTCGAACCCGAAGTCGTGGTCCTGACCCGACCGAAGTGGAAAACGACGTTCGAACCGACGCCGCAACCCGAACCGACGCCGCAACCCGAACCGGTGCCGGCAGCCCGGACACCGAGCGCGCCGCTGGCTGCGCCCCCCGTCGAGCCCGAGGCAGCAGCAGTGTCCGAGGCCGCGCCAGAGCCCGAGGGATTCACACTGCGTTTCGAATCCGACCTCGCTCTGATGAGGCTCGTTGCACAAAGCGAGGTGGGCTTTTACGCAATCGACGGATCTCGCGCTCTGCGCATGGCCGTCAGCGAGAGCCGCATCAGTTTCTGGGATGCATCCACGCCGAACGCGTATCACGAGATGGAAGCTGCGACCGTGCCGGCACCGGTTATCGCGGCACTCGCGCGGAACGGCGGTAATGGAGAGACCGTCGCCTGGGGCGTCACGCTGCCGGGCAAGATGCGTACGCAGCTCGACGCCCTCATGCAAGACCATAGTGGTGGCGCGCTCGTCATTGGCAAGAACGGCAGTCTGCGGCTGGAGTCGGGCAAATGAAGCGCTTACTCATACTGACAGCAGTCCTCGTTGCACAGAGTATTCCGACGACGGCGCAATCGAAAGAGAAGGACCTCGACCGATGGGTCGAGCGTGACCTCGTACCCTTCGTGCAGCAGCAGCTCATCATGCACCCCCGCTTCAAGGGCGAAACCGTGATGTTCGTGGTGCTGAGGGACAATGCGCCCGCGCCAGTCAGCAACGCGCTGTCGCTCTCGCTGCGAGACCGCCTGCTGGACGCCGCGGTCGACACCCGGGGCGTCTCGATCGGCTGGCAGCAGGGCCGACAAAGCGACACTGAACTGGAATCGTCCGATTGCACACGGGACAACGTGCACTACTATATCGGTGTCGAGATTACACAGAATCTCGACTCGAGCTACAGCGTCGGCGTGCGAGCGCTCGACCTCGAGGATCGCAACTGGGTTACCGGCTTCGGCCGCAGCTGGCGCGGCAAGCTTAGCGCCATCCAAAGGCAGGCGATGCGCCAGGTTCGCATCGATGAGACCTTCATCGGCGCTCGCGAAGTGCCCTTCAACGTTACCCAGACCGATCTGCTCGCCGCACACCTCGCACACGAGCTCGGTTGCCGGCTTCTTCGGGGACGCGAGGAGGACTACGTAGTCTCGACCACGGCGCCGGCAGGCGGTGAGAACGGATTGCAGGGTGCGGTGCAGCTGGTCAGCAACAACCTGGCCAATCGGGAAGCATTACAGCTGACTGGCGACCCGGAAAATGCCAACGCCGATTTGCAGGGCAAAGCACACCTGATCGACGGCCAGCTTTACCAGTACTGGGTGACGATTACTCCCAGGGACCCTGACGGCGACTTGACCGCATTGTCGACGAGTGCCTACATCGAGTTGCCGTGGCGCATCGAGGCGCCGGTGCCAAAAGCCGCCGTGCCCGCTTCGTCGGCGCCGGCGCACTCCGTATCCTCGATGCCCGCGAAAATATCCATTCCGAATTCGGGAGCCGAAGCCCTGCTCGAGCCGCTCAGGATCGGCGAACGCGGCAACGAGCGCTTTGCGTTGCTGCAGTCGACTGCCAAAAGCGACGTGATCGTGTTCTTCCTCGTGCACCAGGCGAATCATGGGCTCGTGCGCCTCGGTGGCGGCGATTGCCGGCAACGCACGAAGGCGCGGGTCGCCCGCTCGAACGAGCCGCTGGCGTTCAGGATTCCGGCCGCACTGCACAGCAATGTCAAAACGACCGAGACCTATGACTGGTTCGTCGAGCCCGACGTCGACACCTACTACGCACTCGCGGTGAGCGATTCGAAAGTCGCACGTCGAATCGCCAATCACGTCGATGCCCTGCCCCTGCGCTGCACGCCGTCGATTCGCCGCGGCCTCGAAGGTCAAGCGTTACGGGCATGGCTCGAGGAATTCGCGATGATCGCGGCCGACGCGGCGCAACACATCGACTGGCGCGGCGTGCGCGTACGCAACGTCCTGTGAGGAGCTTCTGATGGTCAGATTACTCGGCATCCTGGTTGGCGCGACGATCGCCGTCGGCATCCTCATCGTCGTGATCGGCGTACCCGAGTTTCCCGACGAGCCGCAACCGGCACCTGCGATGGCAGGCCCCGGCAAGGCAACACAACTGCCGGAGCTGCTGCCCGAGCCCGAGCCCGAGCCCGAGCCCGAGCCCGAGCCCGAGCCACAGCCACAGCCACAGCCAGGGCCAGGGCCAGGGCCGGAGACCGGGCCCGAGCGCGAGACCGAAACCCAGGCTGTTTCCGTACCCGAGCCGGGCCGCGAGCCGCTACCCGTTCCTGAGTCGATGCCCGAACCCGAGCCGGATGCGTCGCCACAATCGGCGAATAACTGGTACGCGTTCTGGAGTCCGTTTCGCAGCGAGTTCGCCGCGAACGGGTTCGTGTCGCAACTGCAGAAGACCACCGGCCTGGACTATCGTGTCGTCAAGCAGGACATCGGGGTTTACGAGGTCGCTTTCGCCTACTCGGATGATGCCGACATCGATGCGAAACTCGCACTGATTGCCGCGGCGACCGGCCTCGACCTGCCCGGTGGCTGAAGTGAACGACAGCAGGCAAAAATCGGTCATCGTAATCGTCGGCTTGCTACTGACGCTGCTCGCGCTGAGCGCGGATGCAACCCGCAGCGACGCGGAGCTCGATTCCGCCTGGGCCAGTTATGCTCAGAACCGCACTCACCTTGAGCCCGCCTACCGTTTCCCGCATGCGACATGCTTTGGTTCCGCGGCCGTCCAGTACGACTTGCCCGAGACCCTGCTGCTCGCCGTCGCACGCGGCGAGAGCGATTTCGAGGCCACGGCGCGGTCCAAAGCGAATGCCCACGGCGTCATGCAGATTCTGTGGCCCGTCACGGCCCGGCACCTCGGAATACACCGACTCAGCGAGCTCTACGAGCCGTGTACCAATATCGATGCAGGTGCGCGCTACCTCAAGGAACTGCTCGGTCGATACGACGGAAACGTGCACCTGGCGCTGGCAGCGTACAACTACGGGCCGCGTCGGATCGCGACCGACGGCAGCAACATCCCGTCCGGAGCGACCTGGTACTCGGGCTATATCTACCGGCACCTGAATTACATTCTCGGTGACGGCAAGGGCCGCAGGCCGTCAGGAAACACGCTGTACTCCGATGTCGGTCAGTCCACACTGCTGACTTTTGGCGAGCCCTACCGTGCGCAGGCATTCGTCGATCGGCTCGAGACCGACGCGCCGTCGCTGCAGCTGGACTGGTTCCGACGCGGCACCGGCAAATTCGAGGTCGTCTTGAGCTATGCCGATCGCGACGACTTCGATCGCAGCGCTGCCCTGCTCCGCAGGGCCGGATTTCGCGTCAATTGAACATAAGCTGACGAAATCGGCGTTTTCGCGCCGAATTCACGGTCGGTTTCGTGCGTTCTGTCAACTCAGGATCGCGCAACATTGGCGATACTTGCGGAGTTATGGAGTTGACGACCCCGGAATTCGTTGCGGTAGCGTGCGCCATCCTCGCCGCAGGCGGCGGCATTGGCTGGCTGTTCCGCGGCTTGCGCGAGAGCGGCAGGCTGGATCGCCTTCAGGATGACTGGCAGCTCAAATTCGACGAGACTGCGCGGCAGCGCGATCGCTTCAATTCGGAGAACCAGAAGCTGCGCTCGTCCTTTGAGTCGCAGCTGGCGCTCGTGCACCGGCATGAGCTGGCGGCGTCACGGTGCAAGACCGAGCTGGAGTCCGCCGTCGAAAAGATCCAGTCGCTCGAGAAGCAGTTGTTTGCGGCGGGCGCAGAGCGCGACGAAGTCGAGCGCAGGGTAGCCGAGCATCAGAGCGAGCTCGCGACGGCGCGTTTCCAGGTCTCCGATCTCGAGGCCGAGTTCAAAAAGGCCGGGGATTTCTACAAGGGCGAGCTGCGCAAAGCGTTCGAGAAACGCCAGGCACTCGAAGCCAGGTACGACGACGCCCGCGCGGAACAGGAGTCGCTCAACAACCTGCTCGCCGCGGCGAAATCGGAGACCGCTTCGGTGAACAAGATGCTGGCGTCAGCGCAGTCACGCATTGAGAACATCGACGACATCGAACAGAAAATCATCGCGCTCGAGGCCGAGAACGCGCAGCTGCGTCATGACAAGACCGCCATCACACAGGAGGTCGAGGCCTTGCAGCGCGCCGTTGCCGAACTCGAAGAGCTCAAGGTGCAGAACCGCGAACTGGCGCACTGCCTGCAATCGATGGAGGAGAGCCGCCGCCAGTATGAAAAAGACGCGCAGCGCTACCGCGATAAGGCAGAGCAGTCCGACAAGCGTTCCGAAACGCTCAGCATGAAACTCGACGATGTCGAAAAGAGCTTTGCCGAGATCGCGAGACAGCACGACGAGGCACTCAAGGTGGCAGAGAGCGTCACGGTCATGGAACAAGCGCCCGAGAGCAACGGGCAAAACGGCTTCGGCTCACTCGATGTCGAGATCGACGACCTTACGCGTATCGTCGGTATTGGCAAGGTGTTCCAGCAAACCTTGCATGACCTGGGTATTTACAGTTATCGCCAACTGGCCAACTTCGGGCCGTCCGATATTGCGCGCGTCAACATGGAGCTGAAAGAGTTCAAGGGACGCATGGAACAGGACGACTGGATAGGCCAGGCGAAAGAGCTACTCTACAAGAAGTACGGCGAAGCGCATTGAGCCGACCGCTTAGCGGCAGTCGACCGGCAGTACGGCCTCGATGCGTTCCATGACGTCGAGGCGGTGCACGAGGTCGTGAATGTAGTCGAGGTCGTCGGTCTCGAGCACCAGCACGTCACTCAAACCGTACGCATCGATCCAGCCCTCGTAAAGTCGTTCGAGCCGCTTCAGGTAGCTCAGCGGTACATCCTGCTCCATCGCACGGCCTCGCAATCGAATCCGTTTTCTCAAAGTGCGCATTGAGCAGCGCAGGTAGATCATGAGGTCCGGTGGCCGAATGGCGTCCAGTATCGCACTGTAAAAACCCTGGTAGGTTTGCCAGTCGCGTTTGGAGATCTTGCGCATCTGGTACAGCGCGGTAGCGAAGATTTCAGCATCCTCGAAGATCGTCCGGTCGAGCGCGACGACGCCGGGCTGCCGGTCGAGCTCCTGGTGCAGGCGAAACTTGTTGCTCAGGAAATAGAGCTGCGACTGGAATGCCCATCGCTTCATGTCTTTGTAGAAGTCTTTGAGATACGGGTTTTCGTCGTTGGGCTCGTAGAAAGGCTGCACACCGTACGTGTGGTGCAGGAATTCGACCAGTGTCGACTTGCCCGTACCCATGTTGCCGGCGATTGCGATAGAGCGTTTCATCGTGCCGCTACCTTACCGTATCCGTCTCTGGTATCCACCCGGTAGATCACCTATCCTCGGACACCCGTCGAACGTGGACCGATCAATGACCGACACTGCCCCCGACGTCCTCATCAGCGAGCAGGACATCGATGCTCGCGTAACCGAGCTCGCAAAACGGATTTCGGCGGACTATGCCGACTCGGGTGAGCTGGTGCTCGTGGGTGTCCTGAAAGGGTCGTTCATTTTTCTTGCGGACCTGGCACGCAAACTCACGATTCCGCGGACGATCGAGTTTATCGCCGTATCGAGTTATGGCGGTGGCAGCGTATCGAGCGGCGCCGTCCGGCTCGTGATGGACGTTCGCGGCAACATAGAGGGCAAGAACGTGCTGATCGTCGAGGACATCGTCGATACCGGTCACACACTCGAGTACCTCATGGGTATTCTCGAATCCCACCGTCCAGCCTCGATTCGAACCTGCGCCTTGCTGCACAAGGCCGAGGCCGCACAGGTTGACGTCGAACTCGACTACATCGGTTTCGGCATTGGCAACGAGTGGGTGGTTGGCTACGGACTCGACTTCGCAGAACAGAATCGCACGCTCCCTTACATCGGCATCGTCACGCCCGACGATCAGTGAGCGTGGGCATTGTCCGCGCAGCCGTCGATTTCGATCTCGATCGTCGAGTGTCCGATCCCGTACTCTTTTGACAGCAGGCCTTTCACCTTCGGGATCGTCCGGGTCGGCTCCGCGGCGTCGCGATCCAGGCTGACGTGCATCGTCAGCATCAGGTCCTGCGGCGTCAGCCCCCAGACGTGAACGTGATGTATGCCGCATACGCCGGGCACGGCGTCGACGATGCGTTTCTGCATGTCGTCGACATCCAGCCACTCCGGCGCCCCCTCCAACAGCACGTGCGCACTGCGCCGCACCAGGGACCATGCGCTCTTCAGAATCAGGAATGCGACGGCCAGCGACAGCAGCGGATCAAACGTCACCCAGCCGGTATAGATGATGACGAGGGCGGCGATAATGGCTGCCAGCGAACCGAGCAGATCGCCGGCGACGTGCAGCGCCGCGCCACGAATATTGAGGTTATCGCGATCGCCGCCGTGCAGGATGGCGAAAGCGATGATATTGACGAGCAGCCCGATGGCGGCGACCGTCAGCATCGTCTCTCCAAGCACGTCTCGAGGTTCGAAGAATCGCCGCACGGCTTCAAACAGGATCCAGCCGACGATGACGAGCAAGCTCAGCCCGTTGACGAACGCAGCGAGAATCTGGAAACGCTGGTAACCGTAGGTCAGGCGCGAATCGGCCGGACGCTTGCTGACATGGAAGGCTGCCGCGGCGAGCGCCAGGGCCATCGTATCGGTCAGCATATGCCCTGCGTCGGCGAGTAGCGCCAGCGACCCGGAGAGGATTCCACCGACGACCTCGACGATCATGAAGGCACCCGTAAGGACGAGCGCGAATATCACTCGCCGCATGTTCTTTCCCGGGTCGCCGTGAACGTGTGCCAACTCGCTAATCCGTACGCTCCGCGCGATTGAGTCGATAGATCAACAGCGCCGTGCGCTTGATCGCAACTGCCATCGACGTGAGATCCAGCGTCTCGTTCGGCGAGTGGCTGCCTGAGCCAAGCGCGCCCATCCCCGCGATCGCGTCACTTTGTGCTGCTACAAATGAAATATCCGCCGCACCGCGTCGCGACGGATCCAGAACCTGCATCGGGTTTCTGCCGATTGCGACATTCACTTGCGACAGTTTCTCGTAGAGGCGCCGGTTACCCGGCGTCGGGGCCATGGGCGGATAACCCTCGCTGAACGCGATAGTCGCGCTCGTGCGCGGCAGGTTGTTCGCGACCACGTCGCGCATGGCTTGCCTGGCGCGTTCCTGTTGCTCGACAGAGATGCAGCGAAGCCCGCCGTTTATCACCACGCGGCGTGGCACGACATTGGTTTTGCCGAACGCCGCGCCGCGATTCTGTCCGTTGTCGTACTCGACGTCCGTGCCTCCGAGTATCGTGCCGGCGTTGAACGTCAGGTAGTCCTCGCCGCGCACTTCCTCATAAAACGCCGTCAGGATGCGCCCTGCTTCGAAGATGGCACCGGCCCCTGCGTCGTCGCTGAAGATCCGCGACGAGTGCGCCTGCCGACCGGTTACTTCGACCTGCCACCCGCCCGAACTTCGCCGCGCGATCGTGGCCCAGTCGACGCCGTTCTCGGTCACTGCCGCTTCGAAGCCCAGGGAGTAGTCGGCCCACTTGCCGGCGTCGACGAGGTGCCTTCGGCTTTCGGCGATTGGCCGCCCCGGGCTTTCTTCGTCGCCGGTATAGGCGACGATGACCTGCAGATCGTCGAATGCGCCGACTTGCTGCAACGCCTTCAGCGCATAGACCATCACGACATTGCCGGACTTCATGTCGATCACGCCTGGCCCGGTTGCCTTGTCGCCTTGCCGCTCGAACGTCTGGAATGCATCGTCGGCTTCGAACACGGTGTCGAGGTGCCCGATCAGAAGGAAGCGCTTGCCATTGCCACCCTCTTGCGAGCCGAACAGGTGTCCCGCGCGGTCGACGTGCGACTGGTCGATCCACTCAGTCTCGAGCCCGAGCGCATCGAGCTCTCGCCTCATGACGCGACCGACTTCGCGTACGCCCTCGAGGTTGTTGCTGCCGCTCGAGATGTTGACGGTCTCTTCGAGGAGCGCGATGGCCTGCTCGACGTTGTCGTCGATCCACTGCACCATCTGCCGCTCTTGCGCGTCCAGCGTAACGGCGATAGCGGCGCACGGCAGCAGCAGTGAAGCCGCAACCGCAGCAAGGACGAGTCGAACGAGCATGAACTGTCTCCTTGTTGTGCGGCGCCAATGTAGCAGAGCATAATGCCGAATTCAGCCAGCAGCCGGAGAGTTCTCATGTTTTCAGTCGATGAGCACCCGAAAGAGTACATCGAGGTCAACGGCAAGCGCATGGCCTACGTCGAGATGGGTCAAGGCGAACCGATCGTCTTCCAGCACGGTAACCCGACTTCGTCGTATCTGTGGCGCAACATAATGCCGGCGATCGCGAAGCGGGGACGTTGTATCGCAGTGGATCTGATCGGGATGGGCGATTCCGAAAAGCTGGACACGTCGGGACCGGACAGCTATCGCTACGCCGAGCACCGCGATTACCT
>JAAUXY010096245.1_pt1 | contig 18478 bp, 15 predicted proteins | sample 7278121 | NCBI WGS metagenome assembly JAAUXY01 (sample SAMN14350117, study PRJNA611818) | marine sediment metagenome | isolation source: surface marine sediment (1.8m) | place: French Polynesia: Moorea | collected 2018-08 | reverse complement strand
TCCAGCGTACGGAAGACGCCGTGGCCGCCGGTTTGGGTCAGGGCCCGGCCAGCGTAGAACAGCCGCGGCCACTTGACCAGGCCGCGCTCGAACGCCATGGCCAGGCCGTAGTCGGCGCCGCCTGCATCGCGCACCGTGGTGAAACCGCGCATCAGCGCCGCCTCGAGGAAGCGGCGCGCGAACTGGTGCATCAGCGAGCGCGGCATGGCGGCCAGCTTGGCGATATCGGGATCGGCGGCGATGGCGTGGAAGTGTGCGTCGATCAGGCCGGGCATGAGGGTGCGGCCCGCGACCTCGATGGTCTCCGCGCCGCCGTTGCCGATCGGTCGGTCCGAGACCTCGACGATCCGCTGGCCCTCGACGAGGACGTGCATGCCCTCGCGCGGCTCGGGATCGAGGCCGTCGAACAGCAGGCAGTCGCGGAACAGGATGGATCCCATCGGCCAACCTTCCCCAGACCTTCGGCGTCAACGCGACGTCGGAGCTTTTCGGATAGGCTAGAGCCAAACTCCACCAGAAGAAATCGGTTCCGGCGCTTATGCAGAGGTTTACGTGATCTCAGAATTGTGCACAATGTACACGTCACTGATTGATCATGCAGCGGGACACTATGGGCGAAAGCACGACGCTGACCCTTCGTATCGACAGCGATATCAAGAAGCGCCTCGAATCGCTGGCAGAAGCGACCAAGCGTAGCAAATCCTCGCTCGCCGCCGAGGGCATCGAGGCCTTCGTCGAGCTTGAAGAGCGACAGATCGAAGGCATCAAGAAGGCCATGGCCTCTTTGGACCGGGGCGAGGGCGTGGCCCATGACGACGTTGCCGCTTGGATCGCGTCTTGGGAAAGCGAGGACGAGCTTCCCGAACCCAATGTGGAATGAAGCTCGTTTGGTCCCCCGAGGCGCTCCAAGATCTCACCGAAGTCCGCGCCTACATTGCCCGAGACAATCCTGCGGCAGCGACGAAAGTCGTGAAGCGAATCGTTTCTCTCGTCTCCACACAACTGCCTTCGAATCCGGAGAGCGGCCGGATCGGCCGGGTACCCGGCACTAGAGAGCTCGTGATCACGAAGTCACCCTTTGTCGTGCCCTATCGTGTTCGAGCCGGCACCATCGAGATCCTCAGGGTCTACCACGCCGCCCGCATGTGGCCGAAGTCGCTGTAGTTTCGGCGCGAGACAGCAACCTCACCGGTTCGATTTGTGATGGTGGCCGCTGCCAACCCGGCAGCGTCAGATCAGGACGTCGTCGTCTTTCTGATCGCCGATCAGGTCGCTCAGCTTGTGGATCTGGCGGCGGATGTCGCGGCGCTGCATGATCTTGAGCTGGGCGGCTTCCGGCAGGTCGGTCAGCATCAGCACGCCCTTGTCGAGCAGCACGCCGATCAGGTCTTCGAGCACGCGCACGAAGCTCATGTCGGAGGCGACCAGCACCTCCTTCAGGGCCTCATTGGCGTCCTCGCTCTCGAAGAACGTCTGCAGCTCGCCGTCGGACGCGTCCAGCCGCTCGGCACCGTCCTTCGGACTGGCCATGATCGACAGGATGGATCCGTTCTCGTCACGCACGACGTAGGGCATGTCACCACTCCGCGCCTTGCTGGGCGGCCGGAACCGGAAGCGCCGGCCGAGGGAGGCTCTTTCAGGGTAACAAGCACCGCCTTGCCAAAGGCTTAACGGCATCTGCTCGACGGCGAAGCCCGTCGCACGTACGACGCTGATATCAAACGATTTTTTTTGCACCGGCCCAGCCAGGTCGGCCGGCCCGGCGCGCGGCGTCAGGACGCGGCCGCGCGGAAGTCGTCCAGCACGGCGAGGATCTGCTCGCGCGTGAAGGGCTTGGCCAGCACCTCGTCCGCGCCCAGGGTCCGGGCCCAGAGCAGCACGTCGTTCGGCCCCAGGGAGCCGCCGCCGGAGATCGCCAGGATGCGCACCTCGGGCGAGAGCTTCTTGAGCTCGCCGATGAACTGCAGCCCCTCGCGCTGGGGCATCAGGATGTCCGTGACGACCACGTCCGGACGGAAACGCGCGAAGACCTCCAGGCCCGCCTCACCGTCCTCCGCCGAGTCCACTTCGTAGCCGGCACTTTCCAGCGTGCCGACCAGGGTATCGCGCACCAGCTCGTGATCGTCGATGACCAGCACGCGCAGAGGGGTCGGATCGGCAGTCGTCACGGCTGTCGTCATGTCCTCGTCATCGTTCGGCGTCACGCGGTCTCGCGCCGCGGCGCCGGCTCGCGCTCTTCCTCGTCCAGCAAATCGCGCACGCGGCGCGCCAGTATCCCCCGCGTGAAGGGCTTGTCCAGAAAGGCACACGGCGAGTCCGGCCGGCCGAGGCCCGCCGTGCCGATCTCAGCGTAGCCCGAGGCGAAGAGGCACTTGACCTCCGGGAACTTCAGGCGGACGGCGTCGGCGACCTGCCGCCCATTCATGCCCATCGGCAAGACCAGATCGGTCAAGAGCAGATCGAGATGCTGCACGCGGCGCAGCAGCTTGACGGCTTCCCGGCCGTGCGCCGCCTCGACGACCTCGTAGCCGAGCCCGACGAGCGCTTCCTTGACGTAGGCCCTGACCGCCGGATCGTCCTCCACGAGAAGAACCGTCTCGTTGCCACAGGGGATCCGGGATTCGGCCGGCGCGGCGGCGGCCGTCTCGCGAGCCTCGGCCTTCGCGTCCGGCAGGAAGAGCTTCACGCTGGTGCCGGCGCCGGGCTCGCTGTAGATCGTCACGTGGCCGCCGGACTGCTTGACGAAGCCGTAGACCATGGACAGCCCCAGGCCGCTGCCGGCGCCGACGTCCTTGGTCGTGAAGAAGGGGTCGAAGGCGCGCTCGAGCACCTCGGGCCGCATGCCGCCCCCGCTGTCGCTGACCGAGACCAGCACGTAGTCGCCGGGCTCGACGCTCTCCTGATCGGCGAAGTAGTCGGCCTCGAGCTCGACGCTGCGAGTCTCGAGCGTGAAGCTGCCGCCGTCCGGCAACGCGTCGCGGGCGTTGAGGGCGAGGTTCAGCAGGGCGTTCTCGAGTTGGTGCGCGTCGATCATGGCCATGGGCCGGCGCTCGCTCAGTCTGGTGCGCATCTCGACCGCCCCGCCCAAGGCCCCTTGCAGAAGGTCGAGCATGCCGCGCACCAGCTCGTTGACGTCGACGACGGCCGGGTGCAGGGCCTGCTTGCGGGAGAAGGCCAGAAGCCTTTGCGTCAGGTCGGCGCCCCTGTGGGTAGCCCGCAAGGCCGTGCCCAGGTAGCGCCTGGCCTTCTCGTCGTCGCCGACACGCTCTTCCAGCAGCTCCAGATTGCCGAGGATCGCCAGCAGCAGGTTGTTGAAATCGTGCGCAATCCCGCCGGTGAGCTGGCCCACGGCCTCCATCTTCTGCGCTTGGATCAGCAGCTCCTCGGCCCGGTGCTGATCGGTGGCGTCGAGGACCAGGCCGAAGATGCCGCAGACCTGGCCCGCCTCGTCGATGTGCGGGATGTAGGTCGCGCGGACAAAGCGCTCGACACCGTCCGGATAGGTCTGCCTGTCCTGGAAGTGGACCTGTTCGCCGGCAAGCGCGCGCTCCAGGTAAGGCTTGATCTTCAGGTACCTCTGCGGATCGATCAGCTCCGGCAGGCCGTTGCCGACGATCTCCTCGACCGGCATCTCCATCCATCGTGCGGCGGTGCGATTGACGAAACGGAAGTGCAGACCCGCATCGGCGTACGCGATCGACACCGGCAGATTGTCCGTGATCAGGCGGATCTGGGTCTCGTTCGCTTCGAGCTCCGCCTCGCGCGCCTTGAGCTCGGTCACGTCGGTCCAAACGCCGACCATGCCGCCCGAGGGCATGCGGCGCTCGGTGACGCTGAACCAGCGGCCATTGGTCAACTGCTGGACTCTCACGTCCGTGCCGCCGCGCACCCTGAGGCGTTCGGCGATCCAGGCCTCCTCACGGCCGAGCGCATTGACGACCTGACCCGATTCCGCGGCGGCCCGGATCAGGTCCTCGAAGTTGGCCCCGACCCGCAGCCGTTCGCGGATGCGGAAGTTCAGGTCCGTGAAGGCATCGTTCCAGATGATCAGGCGGTCGTCCTTGTCGCAGACGGCGATGCCGTGGTCCGTGCTCTGCAGGGCTTCGGCCAGAGTCTGCCGCGCTTCGCTGGCCTCGGTTTCGGCGCGCTTGCGTTCGGTCACGTCCTGGATCAAAGCAAAATAGCCGAGAACGCGGCCATCCTTGTCTTGGTGGGGCACATTGACCCCTTCTATCCAGCGCACGACCCCGTCCGCGAAGGCGATCGACTCTTCGAACCGTGTGGCCTCGCCGGCGAGGGCGGCATCGACATGGGGCGCCAACCGCTTCAGACAATGAGAAGGAAGGATCTCGTCCCTTCGCTTGCCTTGGATGTCGGCCGCCGATCGCCCGAACCATGATTCCGCGGTCTCGTTGACGAAGCCATAGCGGCCTTCCGCGGTCACGTAGGCAATCAGCAGCGGCGCGTGATCGGCAATGATCCGGACTTGTTCGTCCAGCTCCTTGAGAGACTTCTCCGTCTCGACCTGGACCGTGACGTCGCTCGCCGAACCGCGGTAGCCGAGGAACACGCCCTGGTCCGAGAAGCGGGGCAAGCCGCTCACCCGGATCCAGCGTCTGGGCATGCCCGGCTCTTCTGTCGGGTAGATGAAGTCACGGAAGGGCTGACGCCTCTCCAAAGCCTTCAGATGCTCACCCCAGAGCTTCTGGTCATAACCTTCGCCCAGGAAGTCGCCTCGCGTTTTGCCGTAGTGGTGCTCGGGCGGGACCCCGACGATCCGCTCGACGTTTGCCGAGAGATAGGTGAAGCGCAGATCGGAGTCGGTCTCCCAGAACCAGTCGGCCGAAGCCTCGGCGAAATCGCGCACCCGGCGCTCGCTCTCCCGCAGCGCCAGCTCGGCCCGCTTACGCTCGGTGACGTCGCGAAAGATGGTCAGAACCGCCGGCTTGTCGTCGTGCGTGATCGGGGTGCCCGAGACCTCGACGTCGAACTCGCGCCCATCCAACCCGACGTAGCGGCGCTCCAGCCTGACCTGCCCATTGCGGGCGGCGCCGTCTTCGCGATCGTCCGGGTGAACGATGTCGAGAATCGGCCGGCCGAGCAGCGCCTCCGGCGAGGCCGCGCCCAACGCGCTGACGGCGGCCGGGTTGACGAAGGCGAACCTGTTGTCGCAGTTGACATAGATCCCATCGGGCGACAGCTCGACGAGGCGGCGGTATCGCTCCTCGCTCTCGCGACAGGCCTTCTCGCGTTCGACGACATCCGTGATATCGGTCGTCACGGTGACGACGCCGCCCTCGTGGGTCTTGGATTTTGCGATATGGACGTGGCGGCCATCCTTGAGCCGGCCTTGCAGGGGTGTCCCGTCCGCCGAGCGGTGCTGCTCGAGCCGCCACTGAATGAACTCCTCGGGCGTCCTGTCTCCAAGGTCGATCGCGTGTCGCTCGACCAGCGCGCGTAAGAGAGTCTCGAAGTCCTGGCCGATGAACATGAGGTCGCGGGACTCGGGAAAGCAATCGATGCAGTGCTCGTTGAAGAGCACGACCCGCTCGTCGGCGTCGTAGAGGATCACCGCCTGGGAGATGCTCTTGATCGCATCGTCGAGCTGCGCCCGACTGCGTTCGGCCTTCGCCTCCGCCGCCTGGGCCTGCGCGACCAGCCGACGCGCGTTGCGCGCCTGTCGCATGACGATCAGGACCAGTGCGCCACCCGCGGCGAACGCGACGCCGAGGACGACCGCGAGCTCTATCGCCATATCAACGATCCGGCAAAAGCCCTGCGCGCGGGTTCTGTACCGGAACCCGTGGTGAACGGCTCGCCACCGCTGCCGGACGTGCGGCACGCCATCGACGTGATTCCCTCCGTTCGGTCACCTGTCGGACTGTCTCGGCTGCAACGCTCCGGCGCCGGCTCCCCAAGGCGGGCACCTCCGAACGTCCGATCTTCAACATTTCCCGGTAGCCCGGTATCCGAGCACCGACCGTCAATTGTCGGTAAGAGTCGGTTTGGAGTAAAGCGCACGCCATCGGCTGCGCCTTCCGCGCGAAGGCCCAGCCGCCGGCGCCGCGAGCGGGGCGCACGCGGCCGCGTCGAACGGCAGCGCTCTTCCCCCTTCGCTCAGACTTCCGTCACCGTCTCTCGGGCGCGGCGGGTCGCCAGATAGATACCCGGCAGCACCAGAAGGGCGCCGATCAGGTGGTAAGGCGCGAGCCGCTCGCCCAGCAGCAGATAGGCCAGGACGCTGTTGTACAGCGGAATCAGGTACATCAGCAGGCTGGTCGGCCCCGCCCCCAAGGCCCGCTGGATGCGCCCGTAGGCCTGATAGGCCCCGAGCCCCGGCACCAGCGCGAGGAAGAAGAAGGTGAGGATCGTCGCCAAGTCGAAGGCCGGCACCGCGCCGGCCAGCGCCTCTCCGGCGTGGAACGGCAGCAGGATCAGGACCCCGCCCGCCATAATCGCGGCAAAGCGCGTCATCGGCGCCAGGTCGCTGGGCCGGTGACGCAGCAGCACCGCGTAAACCGCCCAACCGCTCGTTGCCGCCAAGATCCAGAGGTCGCCGGCCGTGAAGCTGAGGGACGCCAATATCGAGAAATCGCCCCGGCTGACGATGATCAGCACGCCGAACAGACTGAAGCTGACGCCCAGGCCCTGCACCGCGGACAGGGGCTCGCGGTAGCCGATCCGGGCCAGCACCACGATCAGGATCGGCGAGGCGGCGTAGATGAGCCCGATGTTGGTGGCGGAGGTGGTGTCGGCGCCGATGTAGACGAAGGCGCCGCAGACGCCCATGCCGAGCGCGCCGAGCACGATCAGGTCCGGCCACTCCCGGCGCAGCGCGGCACGGTCGCGCCACAGCGCCCGGCCGGTGAAGGGCAACAGGATCGCGAACGCGATCGCCCAGCGCCAGAACGCCAGGGCCACGGGCGGGATGCTCTCCGCCGTGGCCCGCGCCGTCAGCATGTTGCTGGCGAAGAGGGCCGGCGCGATGAACAGGAGGACGAAGGCGATCCGCCGCTCGTCGAGACCGAACAGCGGGCGCCGGCGGCCGGTCGAAGGCTCGATCTGCAAGGCTCAGGTCATCCCGATACGCGCCGGGCAAGCTATACAGGCCGCTCCTGCCGCGCGAAAGGGCGACCTGGCCCTTCCCGAGGTCGGCGCGCGACCGCTCTCGGCTTCGGCCGGCGCAAGCTGCCCGACGTCCAAGCAAGGCTGGAAAAACGCGTTCCCGCCTGATGTCTCAGCCGAATGTACTGTACGAACCGCTTAATTTTGTAAGCCATTCCCTTTGCAGGGAAATTCGATGGTTCGGAGACTTGCATTCTGTGATACACATTCGCGCCAAGAATGAAACTCAAGAAAAGTCATGGCGGGCCGAGAGACCTCCGACAGCAAGCACGGATTGCACGACGGCGTTTCGTGGCAGGCCGCCTCGGACATGGCGGAACGCTGCCTGGAACACCGCGAGACCCGCCGTTTGCTGGACTACTGGCGCAGCCTCGGCAACGCGACCCGGCCGCCGCGGCGCGCCGATCTCGAGCCGGAACAAATGGCGCGCGAGCTCGCCGACATCTGGCTCATGGATTACGTCCCGGACGGCAGCCGTCTGCGCTACCGGCTGGTCGGCGATCGGATCCGGCAACGCTACGAAAGGGCCGTCGTCGGCAGATACCTGGACGAGGTCGTCGAACCGGAAGCCTATCCGCAAGTCGCGCGCTACTTCCTGGCCTGCCCGGAGCTGCCGGCGATCACCATGCTCAGCGGACGGCTCTACCAGGAATGGCCCAAGCCGGCTTTCGGCGAAAGGCTCTTGCTGCCGCTGTTCGCCGACGACGGGGCGGCCGAGGCGATCATCGGCATCACCATCTGCAAGAAGACCTACAGCGACCGCGAGGAGGCCGCGCAGGAGGCCCGTCGCGTCATGCGCATTCTGCCGCTGAACGGCGCGGAAGCGATCGAGGAGGTCACCTGACAGGGCCGGCCAAGGCACCGGTCCCAGCCATGCTCACCGCTCAACCCCGCCATGCCTCACGGATCCGTGGCTTTGCCCCGCTCGGAGCTTCGCGCTAGGCTGCCGTCTTGAAACCGTAACGGCCCACCTCTGACGGGAGAGCGGCATGAGCGAGCGGCCCAATTCGCCGGCGGCCCGGGACATCGCCTACCACCTGCACCCCTACACCAACGCGCGCAAGCACGAGCGCGATGGGCCCTTCATCCTGACCGAGGGCAAGGGCGTGCACGTCTGGGACGACCAAGGCAATCAGTACATCGAGGGCCTCGCCGGCCTCTGGTGCACGGCGCTCGGTTACGGCGAGGAGCGGCTGATCAAGGCCGCCACGGATCAGCTGCGCAAGCTCGCCTTCACGCACGGCTTCGCCCACAAGTCGCATCCCGGAGCCATCGACCTGGCGGAGAAGCTGATCGAGCTCGCGCCGGTGCCGATGTCCAAGGTCTTCTTCAACAACTCGGGCTCCGAGGCCAACGACACGGCGGTCAAGCTTGTCTGGTTCTACAACAACGCCCGCGGCCGGCCGGAGAAGAAGAAGATCATCAGCCGGATCAAGGGCTATCACGGCGTCACCATCGCCTCGGCCAGCCTCACCGGCCTGCCCTACAACCATCAGGATTTCGATCTGCCGATCCAGAACATCCTGCACACCGGCTGCCCGCACCACTACCGCTTCGCCCAGGACGGCGAGAGCGAGGAGGATTTCGCCAGCCGGCTGGCCGCCGAGCTCGAGCAGATGATCCTCGACGAGGGCCCGGAGACGATCGCCGCCTTCATCGGCGAGCCGATGATGGGCGCCGGCGGCGTGATCGTCCCGCCCAAGACCTATTGGGACAAGATCCAGCCGGTCCTCAGGAAGCACGACATCCTGCTGATCGCCGACGAGGTGATCTGCGGCTTCGCGCGCACAGGCAACTACTGGGGCTCGCAGACCTTCGGCATCAAGCCTGACATCATGACCATGGCCAAGGCGCTTAGCTCGGCCTACGTGCCGATCTCGGCGACGTTGATATCGGAGGACATCTATCAGGCGATCGCCGACAACACCGAGAAGATCGGCACGCTCGGCCACGGCTTCACCTACTCCGGCCATCCGGTCGCCACCGCGGTCGCCATGGAGACCCTCAAGATCTACGACGAGCGCGATATCGTCGGCCACGTGCGCGGCATCATGGACGGCTTCCAGGCGGGCCTGCGCCGTTTCGCCGACGATCCGCTGGTCGGCGAGGTGCGCGGCGTCGGTTTGGTCGGGGCCGCCGAGCTGGTCGCCGACAAGGGCAAGAAGACCCCCTTCGATCCGGTCGGCCAGGTGGGCGGCTATTTCTCGGCGCGCGCCCAGGACCACGGGCTGATCGTGCGCAATCTGGGCGACACGGTTGCGGTCTGCCCGCCGCTGATCATAACGGCCCAGCAGATCGAGCAGATGTTCGAGGCATTCGGCTGCGCGCTGGCGGACACCGCGGACTGGGTTTCCGACGAGGGGCTGGCCTCGGTCGCCTGAATCGGTGGTTTTCGGCCGTTCCTCGACATGATTTATGTCAAGGATCGCCGCCTCCGGTGCGCTAGGCTATTGACTGAGATCAACACTGCGCGAGTTTGGGGAGAGAGGACGACGTCCGGTCGTTGCTATGCTTTAGACTAGATTAACCGTAGGATCGTTTGATTGCCTATGGGACTACCCGGGGAACCGCCATGGACTACCAGCGTTTCTTCAGCGAGCAGATTGGCGCTCTGAAGGCCGAGGGGCGCTATCGCATCTTCGCCGATCTGGAGCGGCAGGCGGGGTCCTTCCCGCGGGCCACGCGGCACAGCTCAGAAAGCATCGAGGACGTGACGGTCTGGTGCTCGAACGACTACCTGGGCATGGGCCAGAACCCCGCCGTGATCGAGGCCATGCACCAGGCGCTGGACCGCTGCGGCGCCGGGGCCGGCGGCACGCGCAACATCTCCGGCACCAACCACTACCACGTCCTGCTGGAGCGCGAGCTGGCCGAGCTGCACGGCAAGGAGGCGGCGCTGCTCTTCACCTCGGGCTACGTCTCGAACTGGGCGGCGCTCACCACCCTGGCCGCCCGCCTGCCGGACTGCGTCGTGGTCTCTGACGAGAAGAACCACGCCTCGATGATCGAGGGCATCCGCCACAGCCGCGCCGAAAAGCGCATCTTCAAGCACAACGACCCGGAGGACCTGGACCGCAAGTTGCGCGACCTGGCGCCGGAGCGGGCCAAGCTGGTGGCCTTCGAATCGGTCTATTCGATGGACGGCGACGTCTCGCCGATCGCCGAGCTTTGCGACGCCGCCGAGAGGCACGGCGCCATGACCTATCTCGACGAGGTGCACGCGGTCGGCCTCTACGGCCCGCGCGGCGGCGGTATCGCCGAGCGCGAAGGCCTGATGGACCGCCTGACGGTGATCGAAGGCACGCTCGGCAAGGCCTTCGGTGTGCTCGGCGGCTACATCTCCGGCTCCGCCGCTTTGGTCGATTTCGTGCGCTCCCACGCCTCGGGCTTCATCTTCACCACCGCCCTGCCGCCCGCGGTGGCGGCCGGCGCGCTGGCCTCCGTCAAGCACCTCAAGAAGAGCCAGGTCGAGCGCGAGCGGCACCAGGAGCGCGCCGCCACCCTGAAGCGGCGCCTCACCGAAGCGGGCCTGCCGGTGATGCCCTCGGAGAGCCACATCGTGCCGGTGCTGGTCGGCGATCCGGTGCTTTGCCGCCGCGTCACCGATCTCCTCATGGCGCGGTACGGCATCTACGTGCAGCCGATCAACTACCCGACCGTCGACAAGGGCACGGAGCGCCTGCGCCTGACCCCCTCGCCGCTGCACAGCGACGCGGAGATGGACCGGCTGGTGGCCGCGCTGGTCGAGATCTGGGCCGAGCTGGAGCTGAAGCGCGCGGCCTGAGCGAAGCGGAGATCCGCTCCGGCCCTAGTCCCTGGCCCAGGCGTGCCCGACCTGGACGTAGAAGATCGTTTCCTCCGGCCCTTGCGCGACGTCGAGGCCGACATGCAGGCCGAACTCGCGCGCCAGCAGGTAGCGCAGGCCGCCGCCGCCGGCGGGCCTGACCGCGCTTTCGAACATGTCACCGGGGGAATCGCCGGCTTGGCCCATGCCGACGAACCCGAGCACGCTCCAGCGGGGATGGAACTGCCAGCGTATCTCCGCGTCGGTCTGGAGCACGACGTCGTCCTGATAGCGGATCGCGCGGATGCCGCGCAGGTCGACAAAGGGCTGAAGGAAGAAAGGCGCGTCGTCGGTGTAGGTCCCGTTCACCCGCCAAGCCAGATACCACGCCGCGTCGTCGTCGAGTTGCCAATAGGCCCGACTACCCACTTCCGCCCGGTGGTAATTGAAATCGCTGCCCACGGCCTCGTCGTGACGGCGGTAGAGAATTCGGCCTTCGTAGCCCCGGTTCGGGGTCAAGGTGTTGTCGCGCGAATCGTACTGCAGGATCACGCCCAGTCCGAGGTCGGTCGCATCGTCCTTGAACTCCGGGAGGGCCTCGTTCGCCGGGTTATTGAAGCTCAGATCGTAGGCGAGCATCTGGAACGCCGGGCCGAGGTAGAAGGGGATCTTGCCGATACGGAAACGGGGGTTCGTTTGAAAGAAAGCCCCGCTGACCTGGTAGCCCAGCCCGTCGCCCTCCGAGTTCGCGTTGTCGCCGTAGAAAGCCAGGTTGAGCGAGGCATGCCCAGCGACGGCCCTCGCCCTCAGCCCGTCGTTGAACCAGTTGCCCTCGTGCAGTCCGGCAACGGCCCAGCTTTCGTTCCCGGTGACCAAGCCCGCCAGGCCGGAGATCGACGGCGGCGGCTCCTTCGACGCCTCGCCTTCTTTCGGCTCCTCATCCTTGTCCCAGGGCAAGCGGGTTGGATCTGGATCGTGGAAATAGAGGCCGGCGACGCCCAAGCCGTTGTCGACGGTGGGCTCCGTGATGACGATCGGGACCGGCAGGATACCGCCGCCCTGCAGATACTTGCTGGCGTCGACAAAGCCATCCTCGTCGTCGATGAACTTGTCGAAAAAGCCGTCGGCCAGAACCGCCTGCGGGGCGAGGAGCAGCGCGCTCGCCGCCATCAGGGCGACAGCCAGCACTGCGAACCTAAGCCTCGTCGACGGCAGGGAAATCGGGTTGGATTGTAAGGACTCTGGCTTTGGCTCTGGACCACACGTGCAAGGCCGGCGCGAACGCTCCGGCACTTCGAGGCGATCAGTGTCCATGCTTCGCGTGCCAGTCCCTGTTCAGACGGAGCGATAGCCTTTCCGAGTTCGTGCCGAGAACCCCCCGATGCCCCGACAGCGGCCAGACTAGCATAGACACCTGTCAGCTTGTCATTCGCCCGATGGCCTAGCCTCGCGGCCGGCCCAGGAGCCTCGTTAACCATCGCCCCCTGCGGCCAGGGACCGGGCGCGCGGCAGCGCACAAAATTGTGTTTTCACGGATTTGTCACCTGGGCTAACCTCGGGCCCAACAAATAAGCAAGGGAGGCGGCCGGTTTCGTCGCCGACAACTCGACAGCCACATTGACCGCATCCCGCGGGGATGGGGGTGGTGGAGGTTTATGACTGGGGACCGAGACTTCATTGTTCGATTTGAGGGCGTACAAAAGAGTTACGATGGCGAGACCCTCGTCGTAAAAGACCTCAATCTCGACGTCGATCGCGGTGAGTTCCTGACCATGCTGGGGCCGTCGGGCTCGGGCAAGACCACCGTGCTCATGATGCTGGCCGGCTTCGAGGTGCCGACCCACGGCGAGATCACTCTGAATGGCACGCCGATCAACAACGTGCCGCCGCACAAGCGCGGCATCGGCATGGTGTTCCAGAACTATGCCCTCTTCCCACACATGACCGTGGCCGAGAACCTGGCCTTCCCGCTGCAGGTCCGGCGCACGCCCAAGGCGGAGGTTGAGCAAAAGATCTTCCGCGCGCTCGAGAGGGTCCGGCTGGGCGATTTCGGCAACCGGCGGCCGGCACAGCTCTCCGGCGGCCAGCAGCAGCGCGTCGCGGTCGCCCGCGCCCTGGTCTTCGAGCCCGAGCTCGTGCTGATGGACGAGCCGCTGGGCGCGCTCGACAAGAACCTGCGCGAGGAGATGCAGTACGAGATCAAGCACATCCACGAGAACCTCGGCGTGTCGATGGTCTACGTCACCCACGACCAGTCCGAGGCGCTGACCATGTCGAACCGCATCGCCGTGTTCAACGACGGCGTCATCCAGCAGCTCGCCCCGCCGCCCGCGCTCTACGAGGAGCCGGACAACGCCTTCGTGGCCGGCTTCATCGGCGAGAACAACCGGCTCTACGGCCAGGTCACCTCGCTCAACGGCACGAGCTGCGAGGTCGAGCTCGAGGGCGGCGGCGGCAAGCTGCAAGCCCTGGCCGTGAACATCGGCGGAGTCGGCGCCCGCACCACGCTGTCGCTGCGCCCCGAAAGAGTGATCATCGATCCGGCCGAAGGCCAGGTACCGAACACCGCCGAGGCGCGCGTCGAGGAGCTGATCTACCTGGGAGACCACATCCGCACCAGGGTCAACCTGGCCGGCAACGACGAGTTCATCGTCAAGGTGCCCAACAACCTGGGCCACGCCAACCTCTCGGAGGGCAGCACGGTCAGGGTCGGCTGGGCCATGGAGGACTGCCGGGCGCTCGATGCGTGACGGCGGAAGGCTCGAATACGAGCGGGGGAGCTTTGCGACCGCCGGAACGACCGGCAAAACGCCACAGGGAGAGTAGATGAAATGAGAACACTGTTGAGAACCACGTGCTGCGCCGCCGCCGGCCTCGCCATGGCCGGATTCGTCGGTGCGGCTTCGGCTCAGGACGCGATTACCGTCGTCTCCTGGGGCGGCGCCTACACCAAGAGCCAGATCAAGGCCTACCACGAGCCCTTCACCGAGAAGTTCGGTGTCAAGGTGAACTCCGAGGACTACAACGGCGGTCTGGCGCAGGTGCGCGCCCAGGTCGAGGCCGGCAACGTCACCTGGGACCTGGTCGACGCCGAGCTTTCCGACGCCCAGATCGGATGCGACGAAGGCATCCTCGAAACCTTCGACCATGGCTCGCTGCCGGCGGCGCCCGACGGGACCGCGGCGACCGAGGACTTCATCGACGGCACGCTGCACGAGTGCGGCATCGCCTCGATCGTCTGGTCGACCGTGGTGACCTTCGACAAGTCGAAGTTCTCCGGCAAGCAGCCTTCGACCTTGAAGGACTTCTTCGATCTCGAGAAGTTCCCCGGCAAGCGCGGCCTGCGCAAGACGCCGAAGGTGAATCTCGAGTGGGCCCTGATGGCCGACGGCGTGGCGCCCGAGGACGTTTACGAGACCCTCTCGACACCGGAAGGCGTGGACCGGGCCTTCACCGTGCTCGACAAGATCAAGGGCGAGGTGATCTGGTGGGAGGCCGGCGCCCAACCGCCGCAGATGCTGAACGACGGCGAGGTCGCCATGACCTCTGTCTACAACGGCCGCGTCTTCAATGCGATCGCGGTGGAGAACAAGCCCTTCGAGATCATCTGGGACAACCAGATCTGGGACATCGACCTCTTCATCATGCCCAAGGGCGCGCCGAACAAGGAAGCGGCGATGAAGTTCCTGATGTTCGCGACCGACACCCAGCGTCTGGCCGACCAGGCCAAGTGGATCTCCTACGGTCCGGCGCGCAAGTCCTCGGTGCCTCTGATCGGTAAGCATGCCGAGGCCGGCATCGAGATGGGGCCGCATATGCCGACGGCGCCGGACAACTTCAAGACCGCTCTGCAGAACGACTTCCTCTGGTGGGCGGACAATCAGGACGAGCTGACCGAGCGCTTCAACGCCTGGCTCGTTCAGTAAGGGACTAGCGAAACGCGGGGCGGACGGCCGTCCGCCCCGCACCAGCGCCCGCCTTCGCTGATCGGGCGGAAGAGTTAGCCAAGGGATGGTACAGGCCTACGCACCCGCGGAAATGCTGACCACGAGCGACGGCGTGCCGCTCAAGGTGAGCCTGCGCCGGGCGCTGAGACGCAACCGCGTCAAGGCTTTCCTCCTGGTCACGCCGCTGCTGCTGTTCATTCTCTTCACCTTCCTGATCCCGATCCTGCAGATGCTCTGGCGCAGCGTGGACAACCCGGAGCTCGGCGAATCGATTCCACAAACGCTGCAACTGCTGGCCGAGTGGGACGGTCAGAGCCTGCCGCCCGAGGCGGTTTTCGCCGCTCTCGCCGCCGAGATGAAGGCCGGCCGCAAGGCCAAGACCATCGGCAAGGTCGGCGCGCGCCTGAATCGCGAGGTTCCGGGCACGCGCAGCCTCGTCAACAAGACCGCCCGCCGCATGGCCAAGGTCGAAGCCGGTCCCTACCAGGCGGCCTTCGTCAAGATCGACAAGCGCTGGGGCGAGGTCGACACCTGGCGGCACATCAAGCGCATCGGCGCGCCCTACACCCTGGCCTTCTTCGTCGCCTCCTTCGACATGCGCTACGACGCCGACGGCAACATCAATCTCCTGGACGAGAAGAAGCGGATCTACGTCGGTCTGTTCATGCGCACGCTGTGGATGTCCTTGCTGGTCACGCTGTTCTGCATCCTGCTCGGCTATCCCATCGCCTATCTGCTGGCGACGTTGCCGATGCGCACCAGCAACCTGCTGATGATCCTGGTGCTGCTGCCGTTCTGGACCTCGCTCTTGGTGCGCACCTCGGCTTGGATCGTGATCCTCGGCAAGAACGGCGTGCTCAACGATGTCCTGGTCTGGCTCGGAATGGTCCGCGACGACGCGCGCCTGGAGATGATGTTCAACCAGACCGGGGTCGTGATCGCCATGACCCACATCCTGCTGCCCTTCATGGTGCTGCCGCTCTACAGCGTGATGAAGACCATCCCGCCGAGCTACATGCGCGCGGCGCGCTCGTTGGGCGCGACGCCCTTCACGGCCTTCGTGCGGGTCTACATGCCGCAGACGGTGCCCGGCATCGGCGCGGGCTCGATCCTGGTCTTCATCGTGGCCATCGGCTACTACATCACGCCGGCCCTGGTCGGCGGCCAGAGCGGCCAGATGATCAGCAACCTGATCGCCTATCACATGCAGTCGTCGCTCAACTGGGGCCTGGCGGCAGCGCTCGGCACGCTGCTGCTCTTGGGCGTGCTCGCGCTCTATTGGCTCTACAACCGCATCGTCGGCATCGACAACATGAAGCTCGGGTGAGGCCATGGCGCTGCCCCCCTATGCCGGCCCCTTGGAGCGCAGCTGGTATTACGCCTTCCGATTCATATGCGCCTTGGTGTTCCTCTTCCTGATCGTGCCGATCCTGGTGATCATCCCGCTGTCCTTCAACGCCGAGCCTTACTTCACCTTCACGCCCGGCATGCTGGCGCTCGACCCGGAGGCCTATTCTTTTCGCTGGTACCAGGACATCGTCAACAACGAACAGTGGCAGCACTCCACGAAGAACTCGATCATCGTGGCCTTCTTCGCCACCATCCTGGCCACGGCGCTGGGCACGGTGGGCGCGCTCGGCCTCAGCAAGTCCTATATGCCCTTCCGCTCGGCGATCATGGGCCTCTTGATCTCGCCCATGATCGTGCCGCTGATCATCTCGGCGGCCGGCATGTTCTTCTTCTACTCCTCGGTCGGCCTGGCCCAGACCCTGCCCGGCCTGATCCTGGCCCACACCGCGCTCGGCACGCCCTTCGTGGTGATCACGGTGACCGCGACCCTGGTCGGCTTCGACCACAGTCTGGTGCGCGCCTCGCACAGCCTGGGCGCCGATCCGACCACGACCTTCTTCAAGGTCATCATGCCCTTGATCCTGCCCGGCGTGATCTCCGGCGCGCTCTTCGCCTTCATCACCTCCTTCGACGAGGTCGTGGTTGTGCTGTTCCTGGCCGGATTCGAGCAGCGCACCATCCCGCGGCAGATGTTCTCGGGCCTGCGCGAGCAGATCAGCCCGACGATCCTCGCCGTCGCCACCATCCTGGTGACCTTCTCGATCCTGTTGCTCACGACGATCGAGCTGCTGCGCCGGCGCAGCGAGCGCCTGCGCGGCATCACGCCTAGCTGAGCGGCGCGGCTTGTCGCCCCGATTCCGACCCGGCCGCCTCACATTCGTTCTTCTCATCGGGCTGACGCTCTGGCTTACGGCGCGGGAGTCGCACGCGGCTGAGCCGGTGGAGCTCGAGCTGGTACTGGCGGTGGACAGCTCGGTTAGCGTCAATCCCCGGGAATTCGATCTGCAGATGTCCGGCCTGGCCGCCGCCTTCCGCGACGAGCGCGTCGTCGCCGCGATCCAGGCGGTCGGCGAGCGCGGCATCGCCGTCACCCTGGTGCAGTGGGCCGAGATCGGCCAGCAGGCGGTGAGCGTCGACTGGATGCGGCTCCATGACGCCGCGACCGCCGAGGCCTTCGCCAGCGCCATCGAGGCGGCGCCCCGGGACTTCGTCGGCGCGGCCACCGCCATCACTTACGCCCTGCGCTTCGCCGTGCCGCTGTTCCAGGTGAACGGCTTCGAGGGCAAACGGCGGGTCATCGACATCTCCGGCGACGGCGTCAACAACAGTGGCCCGCCGCCGACGACCTTCCGCAACGTGGCGGTCAACGCCGGCATCACGGTCAACGGCCTGGCCATCGTCAACGAGTACTTCGACCTCGATATCTACTACGAGGAATCCGTGATCGGCGGCAACGGCGCCTTCGTCATGGTCGCCGAGGACTATCGGAGCTTCGCCGACGCCATCGTCGCCAAGTTGGTGCGCGAGATCCTCTCGACCCCGGTCGCCGCGGCGCCGCAGCGCGGGCAGCGGGCTGAGAAGACGCCGAAGCGGCGTTAGTTGCCTGTGCGCCGTGGCGCCAGTTGCGCCAGCGTGACGGCGCCGACCACCAGGGCGGCGCCGCCCAGCTGACGCGCCGTCAGGGTTTCGCCGAGGATCAGCATGGCGAAGCCGATCGTGGCGACCGGCTCGAGGTTCATGGTCAGGACCGTGCGCACCGGGCCGATCATGCTGACGCCCTGGAACATGCCGAAAAAGCCGGCGACGAAGGTCACCAGCATCGCCGCGAACACGAGCCAGCCCGTGGTCCCCGCATCGGGGAAGACGAGCGAGTCGCTGGCCAGGGTGTAGGCCGCCGCAACCAGAAAGCTGGAGATCGCCATGTGGAAGGTGACGCGCGACGTGTCGGCCCGCCCGAGAATGCGGGCGCTGAGCGCGAAGCTCGCGGCGACCCCGACCGCGCCGGCCGTGACCAAGGCCAAACCGGCCGGGTGCAAACCCTCGAACGAGACCTCGAGCGCGATGCCGAGGCCGGCGAAAGCGACCAGCAGGGCGCCCAGTTCCAGCGCCCGCGGCGGGCGCCGGTCGAGCAGGCTCGCCATGATCAGGGTCAGCAGCGGATAGGTGTAGAAGGCCAGCACCGCCAAGGACACCGGCAGGTAGAGGATCGACCAGACGTAGCCGCCGGTGCCGAGCAGGTTGATCACGCCGAGCGCCAGGCTCTGCCTGCGCT
>JAAUXY010005366.1_pt1 | contig 18494 bp, 14 predicted proteins | sample 7278121 | NCBI WGS metagenome assembly JAAUXY01 (sample SAMN14350117, study PRJNA611818) | marine sediment metagenome | isolation source: surface marine sediment (1.8m) | place: French Polynesia: Moorea | collected 2018-08 | reverse complement strand
GTTGGTAACGAGCAGCTCAACGCCGCAGTCCTGCAGAATGTAGGCGACCTGTGCGGGCTTCAGGACTGGATTGATCGGCACGAACACGCCGCCGTATCGGCAGGCCCCGAGGGCAGCGATGACGAATTCGGTTTGCTTATTGAGGTAAATCGCGATTCGCGAATAACGGGACAGATCGAATGACGACAGGGCATCGGAAAAGGTCTCGATGCTTTGCTCGAGTTCGTCGAAAGAAAGCGATGTCCCCGCATGCCGCAACGATTCATTTTCACCGAACCTGCGGGCTGCCTGGGTCGCAAGATCAGCCACGTTTTGGAACGGGATATCCACGAATTCGGTCGCTTGCAATTGCGTAGCCAGCGGGCATTATACGGGAGCCGTAGCCAGATACAGCCAGTATCAAGCCGGCATATCGTCATGAATCTTGACCGAATTCTCAGAACTGAGCATGACTGACTTCTCAGAATTTCTACGCTCTTCAGGCTAGGGTTCGAACTGTCGGTCGGTATCGCGCGGAACACGCATGTCGCAGAGGCAATCACGTCTTGTCGCTCACGTTATCTACCGGCTGCACACAGGCGGGCTGGAAAACGGCCTTGTCAACATAATTAACAATTTGCCGCCGGACGAGTTCCAGCACGTTGTCATCTGCATCGACACGTTTACGGAATTTCGCCGCCGCATCCGCTCCCCGGATGTGCCGGTAATCGCGGTCAACAAGAAACCGGGCCGAGACCCGGCTGCATTCTTTCGAATACTGAAGATATTGCGTCACTACAGACCTGACATAATTCACACACGCAATCTCGCAGGCCTCGACGGTCTCCTGCCAGCCTTCCTTGCCAGAGTGCCGTACCGTATTCACAGCGAACACGGCCGCGATACCGATAACCTCGACGGCTCCAATGCGAGGCATCGGCTTCTGCGCAAATTACATCGCCCGCTCGTGCACCGCTTTATGGCGGTGTCACCGGACCTGGCCCAGTACCTCGAGGACGATATTGGTGTCAGAGCCGATCGGATAGAGCAAATCATCAACGGAGTGGATACGGAGCGCTTCTTTCCAGCCAATAGCGACAGCGATAAGTGCTCGGAATTATTGAGTTTTTCGGATGGCAGACTGATCGTCGGCACGGTTGGCCGGCTCGATGGCGTTAAGGACCAGATGAATCTCGTTCGTTCGCTGGGAACGCTCTTCGACCGCCGACCGGAACTGCGGGATCGGCTTTGCATCGCCATTGTTGGCGACGGGCCGTCGAGAGAGGAGGTCGAGGCGGCAATCGCAGACGCCGAACTGACAGACGTGTGCTGGTTACCGGGTGGCCGAGAGGACATTCCGGCGATACTCAGGACCTATGACGTCTTCGTCCTGCCATCGCTGGCGGAGGGTATTTCGAATACAATTCTGGAGGCGATGGCATCCGGGCTTCCGATTGTCGCTACCAGGGTTGGCGGGAACGATTTACTCGTCGAAGACGGCGTGAACGGACAGATCGTGCCGGCCGCGGACTCCGATTCGCTGGGTAGTGCTATAGAGGCTGTGGTCGATGACACCGAGCTCAGAAATCGACGCGGCGAGCACAGCCGGCGCCTCGTCGAAGAGAAGTTCAGCCTCGCTTCCATGGTCGACCGTTATCGATCGCTCTACGCCGTTCCGAAGACATAGTCGGTCCGGTTCAGTTGACGAGAACTATAAGAATTCGGCAGGCATCGGGCTGTTGCTTCGGTAGCCGCCGCCGCAGATGAATCATGCGTGATCTCATAATCCTACTGATCGTCTTCGGCTCGATTCCATTGATCATGAAGCGTGCCTATGTCGGTGTGCTCGTCTGGTCCTGGTTGGGCTATATGAACCCGCATCGTCTGGCATGGGGGTTCGCCTACGATTTCCCGTTTTCTCAGGTCATCGCGTTGGTCACTCTCGCGTCGATGCTGTTCGACCGCACCCGGCGCGGCTTGCCGATCGACGCGCTTACCATTACCTGGATCCTCTTCTTCGTCTGGACGAATTTCACCACCCTGTTTGCGCTCAATCCCGAGGCCGCTTACGCAGAGTGGGACCGTTTCAGCAAGATCACATTGTTCTCCCTGATAACGATCCTGCTGATGCAGGATAAGAAGCGGCTCAATCTTCTCGTTATCGTCATCGTGTTCTCGCTGGGTTTCTACGGAATCAAGGGCGGGATCTTTGCATTTCTAACCGGCAGTGAACATCGGGTCTTCGGGCCCACGGACAGTTTCTTCGAGGACAACAATGCGCTCGCCCTGGCGCTGATAATGGTGCTGCCGCTTCTCCGCTATATGCAGTTACAGACGGACAGAAGGCTCGTTCGCTGGGTGCTCTTCGCCTTTATGGGGCTGATGATGCTGGCCATCGTAACGTCGCACTCTCGAGGGGCGTTGCTCGCGGGCGCGGCGATGGTGGCATTCCTTTGGTTCAAAGGACCGAACAAGCTCGCAACCGGCGTCCTGATTATGATCGCGCTTCCGGTGCTCATCATGCAGATGCCGGATCATTGGTTCGAGCGGATGCAGACCATCTCGACCTACGAGGAAGATGCGTCGGCGATGGGCCGAATAAACGCATGGTGGTTCGCGTTCAACCTGGCAGTCGACAGGCCGTTCGTTGGCGGCGGCTTCACGACCTTCACTCCGGAGCTCTTCCAGAAGTACGCTCCGGAGCCGGAGGCTTTCCACGATTCGCACAGCATCTATTTCGAAGTCCTGGCGGAGCACGGCTTCGTGGGTCTGGGTCTGTTCCTCGCCCTCGGGGCCCTCAGTCTGCTGCGGGCAAGAGCGATTGCCAAACGGGCATCCGGTCGCGAAGATCTGCGTTGGGCCGTCGATCTCGCGAGCATGGTTCAGGTATGTCTCGTCGGCTACGCTGTCGGCGGCGCTTTTCTCGGGTTGGCTTACTTCGATCTGTACTATCACTTGATTGCAGTGCTTGTGATACTTGGAGCCATCGTCGCCCGGGCTGAAGAACGCGACCCGGCAACCTCGGAAGTCTCGGCGAAGCGCGAAGAAGAAGCCGGAACTCCACCGAGACGCCCCGTAACTGCGGCGACCCTTAGAGAGGAAAATCCATAATGACAGGTACACGCGAAGAAGCCGCTCCAGACAAGTTCGCGGAGTATTATCGCGAGGCCAGCCTCACCGACGAGGCGATGGCGAGATTCTTGTCGATCCGCGATCTCGTCGGCAACGCACTCGACCAGCAAGGGCGTTCCGGTGAATTGTTGGATGTTGCGGATATCGGCTGTGCTGCTGGCACCCAAAGCATGATCTGGGCCAAAGACGGGCACCGCGTACAGGGAATCGACATCAACGAGACGTTGATCGAGATCGCGACTGAGAGGGCCAAAGAGGAAGGCCTTTCGATCGAATACTTGCTGGGTACCGCTGAGGACCTTCCGTGGCCGGATTCCTCTTTCGATGTGTGCCTCGTACCCGAATTGCTGGAGCATGTTCCGAACTGGTCGGGTTGTCTCTCCGAGCTCGCTCGGATACTGAGGCCCGGCGGCATCCTGTTCCTGAGTACCAATAACGTACTCTGCCCGAAGCAGCAGGAATTCGATCTGCCGCTGTACAGCTGGTATCCGGCGCCGCTGAAGCGGCATTACGAGAAACTGGCGGTAACGACCCGGCCGGAGCTCGTGAATCACGCAAAGTTTCCGGCCGTACACTGGTTCAGCTTCTACAGCCTGCGGCGAGCTTTCGCCGAACTGGGAATGAGCACTCAGGATCGCTTCGATGCGATGAATATCGATTCGAAAGGGGCACTGCATCGCGTGCTGATACCCGCGATTCGGGCACTTCCTCCGCTCAGATTCCTCGCACACGTGTTCACTCCGTACACGTCCGTCATCGCTACAAAAGAATCTTCTTAAGGCCTGACCGGCAAACGGTCCAGTCCTGTCAGTCTATAAACATAGGTATTTTCGATGCTCAATGAAGTAAAGGCGACTGTCGCCGATGTCCTGCAGGTACACGCTCAGGCAGAGGATTGGACGGCCGAAACGCCACTGCTCGGGAGTATTCCCGAATTCGACTCGATGGCAATTGTCGCCGTCCTTACGGCGTTCGAGGACGCATACGGGTTCTTTGTCGAGGACGATGAGGTGTCCGCAGATACCTTTGCAACTCTGGGTACTTTGTGCCAGTTCGTAGAGCAAAAACTCGCTGAGTGATCCGTGTCGCTCGAAGCGCTTTTTCTGAATGGATCGGCTGGGCGCCTGTTCGCCTTGCTAATCAGGCCTGATGGAGCGCCATCCGGGTCCGAGGGCCGGTCCGTCATCTACTGCCCTCCATTTGCCGAAGAGGCGAATCGAACGCGGCGCGCCGCGGTCCTTCTGGGTCAGAAGCTTGCTGACATCGGCGTCGCTACTCTGATCGTCGATCCTTACGGAACCGGGGACAGCGACGGCGACTTCGCCGATGCTCGATTGAGCATCTGGCAGGATGATCTCCGCATTGCGGCGGAATGGCTGAGCGAGCGGGGTATGGATCGCCAGAGCCTGCTCGGTGTGCGCCTGGGAGCGTGCGTGGCGACGCGTTACGCCGTCGACTCCGATCGTAGTTTCGAGCGACTCGTGCTCTGGCAACCCGTGGTTAAGGGTTCGGGATTCCTGACACAGTTCCTGAGGCTCAAAGCCGCTCATTCGCTCATCGCGACCGGCACCGGGGCTTCGACGAAGGAGCTTCGCGAAATGCTCGAAGGAGGGCAGTCGCTGGAGATCGCCGGGTACACCTTGTCTTCCGAACTGTTCGCCGACATCGACGGCATCGATCTCAAGCAGGATGCGGTGCCGTCGGCCGATCATGTCGACTGGCTCGAGATCACGCCGGCAGGACGCGATGTGATTTCCATTCCGAGCCAGGCGGTTGTCGGTCGCTGGTCCGAAGCCGGCGTCGCCACGTCGGCAGCGGCCGTCAACGGGGAACGCTACTGGGAAACCGTGGAGATCGCGGTGCCCCATGAATTGCTGGACGCTACGGTAGAGGTGTTTCAACGTGCGCCCTGACGAACGTCCGCTGGTCTTCTCGTGCGACGGCGCGTCGCTGGTTGGCGTGCTGCATCCGGCGGACACCGATTCCGGGACAGGAGTGGTGGTCGTCGTCGGCGGTCCGCAGACACGGGTCGGCAGCCACAGACAGTTCCTGCTGCTCGCCAGGGCACTCGCGGAAAACGGAATTCCTGTGCTTCGGTTCGACTACAGAGGGATAGGCGACAGCGAAGGCGAGTTCTCCGGCTTCGAAGACATCGAAGAGGACATCAGGGCCGCGGTCGACTGCCTTCTTGCCGAGCATCCTGGCGTCAAGCGGGTCGTGCTCTGGGGGCTGTGCGATGCGGCATCCGCGTCAATGATGTACGCGTCCGGCGATGAGAGGGTGGCCGGCATGGTGTTGTTGAATCCCTGGATGCGCACCGAGCAGGGGCAGTCCCGCACGCTCATGCGCTCGTACTACCTGCGACAGGTTGTGAGCAGGCAATTCTGGAGCCGATTGCTCCGCGGAGACGTTCGATTCCGGGCCGCTCTGGGGTCGTTCGGCAGCAATGTGAAGCGCGCGCTCGGTATCGGTGATTCGACAGGCGACAGCAAGGCCGACAAGTCGTATACGGACCGCATGCTGGCAGGCTTCTCTGCCTTCGACGGTGCCGTGGAGCTGATACTGAGCGGAGAGGACCTGACCGCCGCCGAGTTCGAGCAGAAGGTCTCCCAATCCAAAGTATGGCGTCGGGCTTTGAATGGGCCCGGCGTTCGGACCACGAAGATCGCGGAGGCAACGCACACATTCTCGTCCGCTGCCTGGCGGGCCGAAGTCGAGGCATTGACGCTCGAGACGATTCAAAGGGTCAACGAGCGCGTTTTGTAAACTCGAGCGGTCGAAATCCCGCCAGAACTGAGTCCGTCTGAGGTATTATGATCAACCGGTTACGAACGCTAACGGCATGAACGTGTCGGCGGCTGTCAGGTCCAAAATCCTATGAATGTTCTGCGTCCCATCACCGTCACTCTGACCGTTGCCGCAATGCTGCACACCGGCGCAGCGCTGGCGCAGTCCTCCGTGCCGGCCATGGTGCCGAGCGAATGCGGCGGGCCGGAAATCACGAACGCCTACGGACCCTTCGACTACACGAACCCGACTCACTTTCGCGAGCGGCTCCCGATCGTGGAGACCTACCATTTCACGTTGAAGGTGGAAACGCTCGAAGCCGGTGAGACCGGGACGCATCCCGGTGGAGATCTGGATTACACACTGCGCGCATTTCCGAATCATCACCGTGCGCTCTACGCGATGGGCCGCTATCAGTTGATGCACTCCAACATGATTATCGCGCCGGAAGCGAGATGGACCGCCGACTGCTATTTCCAGCGAGCTGTCGCTTTCCGCCCGGACGACGGCGTTACCCGGATGATCTACGGCATCTACCTCGCAAAGGCCGACCGGACCGAGCAGGCCATGGAGCAGTATCGGGTTGCGCTCGAGATCATTCCGGGGTCAGGCGAGCTGCACAACAACGTAGCGCTTCTGTACATCGCGATGGAAGACTACGACTCGGCCCGGCATCATGCCGCGAAAGCGCAGGACTTAGGATTCCCCTTGCCGGGCGCGCGCGGCCGGTTGGAGCGGCTGGGCGAGTGGCAGGATACTCGCGCGGAAAACTCTCGCGCTGAAACCGACGAATAACAGCAGCCCACCCGACTCGTAATCATGACACTCATGCTGCGGCTACAAGCCACAGCGTGATCCGTCGGTATCGTGGTGAACAGGCTGGCTGCGATCGCTGACCGCGCTCGCGCAGACAGCTATCCGATGAAGCGTCGTTTCAGGTTGACCGCAGTCGCAACCGGTAGCCCGCCAGCAACAGCAGCAGCAGCCAGCTCAGAGCGCCGCCGCCCGTGTCTTCCGAGCCGCCGTTGTCGCCGTTACCGCCGTCGGCTGCCTGCACGGTAACGACAACCTGACGGTTGACCGTGCCGCCGGGCCCCGAGCATTCCAGCGAGTAGGTGGATGTCGTCGTCAGTGCGCTGGTCATTTCGTTGCCGCTCGTCGACCTGGCGCCGCTCCATGCTCCATCAGCCATGCAGCTATCGGCATCGGTAGCCGTCCATGAGATCTCCGAGGCGCTGTTGGGCGAGACAACGGTCGGATTCGCAGCGAGGCTCAACGTAGGTGCGTTCGCCGGTGCATCCATCACGCTGACCGTCAGCGAGTCGCTGATTGTCACGTTGCTCGCATTCGCACAGCGAAGCTCGAAATCGCTGTCGTTGGTGAGCGGACCGACGACTTCCTGACCGCTGGTCGGGCGTGCGCCTGTCCATGCACCGGATGCCGTGCATTCGGTCGCGCCTGACGTGGTCCACGTAAGCGTCGACTGTCCCTGGTAGGCTACTTCCGTAGGCGATGCCGAAAAGTCCAGAGTAGGGCCGGGCGTAGTTCCGGCCTTGAAGCCCGGGACGACTGCCCACCCCGGATTCGTGGGACCGCTCCAGAGGTAGGCACCTGTGTCTGCGGCACCCATTCGCGACGTTCCGTTGAAGTCCTCCGGCTCGACGTAGGTTGCGTCGCCGGCGCCGATCAGAGGCGAGTCCGCGCTCGGGTAGACGTCCCGGTTGTCGACATCGATGAAGTCGGCCGATCTGTTGCGGCCTGCCGCGTATCCGCTGGACGGAAAGCTCGGGGGCGCCGGCAACATGACATTGCCCGAGATCGCTGCGCCGTTCACGCCGCCGATCGAGTAGTTGGCCGAATTGCAGTAGACGGCATTGTTGGCGAAAACGATTCCCGGCTTGTTGTTCCAGTCATTCAGCCGCAGACAGCCGTTGTCGCCCATGAACGTGTTGTGGACGATCTCGAGGTTCGCCGGATTCACACCCTGATGCGGCTGCGACACGAAGGCGTATCCGGGGCCATCCAGAATGATGTTGTTGCGGATGACAGTATCGGCCGCGATCTGCATGCCGGACTCACCGCAGTTCCACATGACGTTGCCTTCGACGATGTTCCGCGGGTTGCCTTCCGTGCCGTACGTCAGCACGCAGGGCCAGTTGGTGTCGTGAATGACGTTGTTGCGGATGACGTTCGAGTGCGAGCCACGCTTGATCTCGATACCGTCTCCCTGATCGGCGTTCAGGGTGTCGTGGATCCAGTTATTCTCGATCAGCGAGTCGCGGACGACGCAGGTGGCGTAATTGCAGCCGACGTACATCCCTTCACCAGTGTCGTTGGTGTTGTAGATGTGATTGCCGCGCACGGTAATGTTGTGCATCGAACTGCGGAAATTGACGCCCACGGAAATATCGTGGATGACGAGATCTTCGAGGGTGATGTACGACGGGTTACCGGACATGTTGATCCCGTCACCGCCGTTGCCCGTTATCTCGAAGCCGCGGATGGTCAGGTATTCAGCGCCTTCGATGTTGATCGTGTTCTGGACCGAACCGCCCAGGCGCGTGATGAGCGGCCGCGCTCCGGGCGCGGCCTGTATCACGACCGGCATCGCCGCGGTTCCTTTGACACCAATACTGATGCGGCCAGTGTCGCTGTAGGTGCCGGCGTGCACCGTCAGCGTGTCGCCCGGATTCAGGTTCTCGACGGCCGATTCGAAGCTATCGCCTTCGAAAATCTCTATGTCTGCTGCGTGCGATAGCGAGGGGAGGGCCGTCAGCAGAAGGACGGCCGCCCGGTTACTGAATCGTCCTTGACGTGGCATTTGAGTATCCACTCTCGGCGCCGCTCGAGTTGATCGCCGTCGCTACGAAGTAGTAGGTATCAGGCGACAGATTCTCTACGACGTAGGTCGTGATACTGGGATTGTCGATATCGATCTGATTGGTCCACTGGTTCAGCGTCGTCCCGTAGTAGATCCGGAAACCAGCCAGATCGGTAACGGTAGTACCGTCGGTATTCAGCGTCGGCGCAGTCCAGGTAAGCGTGGCCGAGCCCAGTGCGGCCTGCATGACCTCGACGTCGAAAGCCGAGAGGGCGGCACTCACACTGCCATCGCTGACCGAGATACGTACGTTCTGGGCGATACCGATGTCGCCCATCGCCGGTGTGCCCCAGAGTCGACCCGTCGTCGGGTCGAAATCGGCCCACGCGGGTTGATTGACGATGCTGAACGTCAGCGTATCTCCGTCAGGATCGGAGGCTGTCGGCGTGAACGAGTACGCCTCGTTGACCGTTACGGCCGACGGCGGATTTCCGGAGATCGTCGGCGGACTATTCGATGGCCCCGGCTGCTGCGAGACCGTGAGGTCGAAGGCTGAGAGAGAGGCGCTCGCCCTGCCATCGCTGACCGAGATGCGTACGTCCTGCTCGATACCGATATCGCCCAGCGTCGGTGTGCCCCAGAGACGGCCCGTAGTCTGATCGAATTCGGCCCACGTGGGTTGATTGCTGATGCTGAACGTCAGCGCATCTCCGTCAGGATCGGAGGCTGTCGGCGTGAACGAGAACGCTTCGTTGATTGTGACGTTCGTCGGCGGAGTTCCGGAGATCGTCGGCGGATTATTTACTGATGGCGCCGGCTGCTGATTGCCGTCATCGGCAGAATCGGTTCCGGACAAGCAGCCAGACAGCAGTGCCAGAGACGCAATAGCGCCGCAGACACGCAGTCTCGCAAGTGGTAATTGGTGGCGGATGTTCATAACGTCCCTTTCGCTGTTTGCTGCCCAAGCAGCGGTACAACCAAAGGACAGTTGGGTGCCGAAGCGACGGATGCGATCCTAACCTCAACTTTGGCAGCCCCGCTGTCCTAGGAAATTCCCGTAGACCGGTGGCTTTGCGTCCCCAACTTTCATTGGGTTTGCCTTTAACGTCGCCGGAGTATCACCCGAAGTCGGTTTACCTGGCAATGCAAAAGCATGCTTTCCACGCATCAGTTCCGCGAATTGTGGAATCAGTCACATTATTTCTGCAAGCAAATTGCAGGCCAGAAAATCGGAAGGTTATAAATAACAATGATTTACAGCGCTTTTTTGCGAAAATCTCGGAAGGTGTCCGGCAAGGGATTGCCGCAAATATGTCGCATTACGCCGACGCGTTTTATGCCAAATTCCAGCAAAGTCCCGTAACTGTCTGACATAACGTGTGTTCGGGATGTCGTCGTTTCCCGACATTCAGGGTAGCGCTGAAAATCGGGACGTAGTCGGTCGACCATTGAAGTCTGGAAATCCGATCGATGGCGAAGCAACAGCCGAATCCAGCCTCGCCATTCACGACCCGCGCACAAGCGTCGGCCCGACCGGGCGCCACCCGCCGATGAGCGCTATATCCCGAGCATCGTTGAACGGCTGTCGAGAGCAACCCGCCCGGGCAGATCAATGAAGCGTTCTCCGGAGCGCCTAAAGCAGTACACTGCGAACACGGAACTCGAGGCACGGGTGGGTAGGTACGTGCCGCTAATCGACGAGAGCGGGGGCGCGGTCTTCAAAGGGCTCTCGACGCCGCCAGACAAGAATAAGGAAGAGAGGACGTTCGTGCAGTCGAAGGTTTGTGAAGAGGTTTCGGAACTGCGGGGGCTCTTGGGCGACGAGCGCGGCGACGGGCCGGACGGCAGTTTCGACCAGTCGCTGGTCTGGTTCGAGAATTTCGCACGGCATCTGCTCGATGCCGACGAATCGGCCCGTGTGCCGCTGTCCCTGATTGGCAGCAGCCAGGCGGCCTTGCCGATGACGGTTCGCAAGGGGCGACTCTCCGGACTGCTGGGATGCAGCGTCGCGTCGCTAACGAACTATTACTCCGCATACTTCGCGCCCGTCTTCTCGTCGAACGACCATTCTTCCGATGACAACAGACGCGAACACGCCGGTCAGCTGGCCAGGCTCCTGGTGAACGATCTGCCTCGCTGGCACACGCTGGACTTGAATCCGATCGACCGGGACACCGAATGGGCGAAAGAGGTCTCAGAGGTGCTCCGCGCGAATCGATGCTACGTCACCGATTACTTTCGCTTCGGAAACTGGTACCTCGACGTGGACGGACGGAGTTTCGACGACTACTTCGCCACATTGCCCGGGAAGCTTCGGAACACGCTCAAGAGAAAGCAGAACAAACTCGCGCGAGAGAAGGGGTTCGATTTCGAACTCGTTACGGACGTCGATCAGCTCGACGCCGCGCTCGCCGAATACAATCGAATCTACTCGTTGAGCTGGAAGGTGGCGGAGCCGCACCCGGATTTCATCGCGGCAGTCTGCCGGGACTTCGCGAAACGGGATTGGCTGCGAATGGGCATTCTGCGCGTGGAAGGCGTGGCGGCGGCGGCTCAGATCTGGTTCCTGAAGCACAAGGTCGCGTCGATCTTCAAGCTGGCGTACGACCCACACTTCGGGAAGTACTCGGTCGGGTCGATCCTGACGAAGGAGCTGATGAGTCACGCGATCGACCAGGACAAGGTCGACGTCGTCGACTATCTGTGCGGTGACGACGCGTACAAGCAGGACTGGATGTCCCATCGACGTGAGAGATACGGACTACGAGCCTATCGGTTGTCGACTGCCGTGGGCCTCTGGCGCGCGGCTGTCGAGCGTATTAAGGCGGCGTTGAAATCGAGGAGAGGGACCGAGGAGGGCCCTGACCCCGAATAGCGGGTCTGCACAGCCGGCTCACTGGACCTCCGAGGGCCGCCGAAAACCGGTTTCGGTGAAACGGGCACAAGCTGCCTCGCGTGCTGATTACGTCAAATTAAAGGCTCGTCTGGCGGACCTCGACCGAAGCCAAATCGCGTTGCGGCGCATCATTTTGGCGCCAAAAAGCGACATCTTGCCTGCTCCAGAGGCAACTGGTATTTTCGGCAGACGTTAAGGGCAAACCTGACCGAAAGGCAGGGGCGCAAAGTCACCGGTCTAAGGACGAGAGTCTAAGGCAGCGGGATCGCCGGAACTCAAGCTGTAATTCGGCGATCCATAACGCCGCAAAGCCAACGTGCTGTTCGCACGTCGGCACGTCGATCGTCCCGAACGGATGAGATTACGGCTACAGACCTCGCTGTTTCCTATCTTTAAAGTTCGCCGGACTTCACGCCGACTTAAGGACGGTGTGGTTATTTTTTTTGGGAATCTGACGATGAAGCGTAGAGACGTTATTAAGGGCGGGCTGGGAATCGTAGCCAGCGTCGTCGCCCCCTCGGCATTTGGGGAGACCTGTCCGCCGACGATGGGCGGCACCAACCCGGTGAACTGCCCATTGCCTCCGGCTCCGACCGGCGGAGCGATTGAATCGCTCGCCAGTTCCATGTCGCCCGGTAGCTGGCAGCAGCTCACGACCACGAGCGGTCTGAATTCGATTACGGCGAACTACCTGAACGGGACTTACGGGTCACAGCAGGGCAACAGAGGCTTCTTCGAGTACGCGACTCGCGGGATCTGGCTGCCGAATCGTGCGGAACTGCACTTTAGAGGTTCGGGTCACCAATCGATCGGCATTCACATCAAGTACTCGGAGGCGACGGGAGAGTGGACCTACCTGAGCTCCCATTCCGGGTGGGAGCATCAGTACGACCACACGGCGTACGATTCTCAAAACGATCGGCTGTACGCGAAGAAACCGGCCGGAAGAACGATATATCGATGGCAGGTATCGTCAGGGGCCGGTAATTGGACGACGGCACAGTCGCTCCCGCAACAACCCGAGATCGCAACGGGCCTTGCCTGGTTCCCGGACACGAACGGCGGCGCAGGCGGACTGGTGCATCATGATTCGCCGGATCGGGGGCCGCTGCAGATCAGTAACCCGAACGTATCTTCATGGCGCAATGTATCCACGTCGGCGATCAACTCGCGTTCCGCCTACCACACCAATGCGGTCTATCTGCCGGCGCAGGGAGTTGTGTTGTTCGGCGGCGGGGATAACAGCGGCAACCGGGCAGCGATTCTGTATCCCGACGACAGTACCGAGTCGCGGAACAACCTCCCGGCGTACTGGGGTGCATCGGACAACAACTGGATGGGAACGGTGCTGGCCGACGAAGTAACCGGACGGATCTTCTTTGTAACGGCACAGCGCGACAGGATCTACGAGCACGACTTCAATGCGGACTCCTGGACCTCGATTTCCAATACGCCGAACCTGAGTCAACGCAGCTTTGCCACGATGATCTCGAGTTACGGCTGCATCATGTTGGTGGAAGGCAGTTCCACTGACACCTCGCCGAACATTTGGCTCTACAAGATCTAGCATTGAGGCGATCGACATGAAGCGTAGAGATGTATTACAGGGGGCCGTGGGTCTCGTCGTCGCCGGTATGAGCGGCAAGGCCGTGGCCCAGGTTCCGTGTCCTCCGGCAATGGATGGGGGATCACCAGCACCTTGTCCGGCCCCGACCGCTTCCCTGGGCTGGTCATGGGATATTCCGACCCTTCAGGACGAGACCGACTTCTACGAGAACGTGTTGGGATGGAGCATCCCGTCGAACGCGGATTCGTTCACCAATCTCGGAGCGGGCGGTTACCCGTGGAGTTCCTCCAATTCCTGGGGTTTCGGCAATATCCATGGCGATACGGAAGGAGACAATCTCTGGACGTGGTACCAGCAGCTAAAGCGCTATGGGGAAGTCAACGTCGGCAACGGAAGCACGACGCAGGATTGGTTCGACGACATGCTGTCCGCGTTCAAGTCAGACCTGGTCTCGGAGCTGATCCAGGACGATGCCGGCTTCGACTACGACCACTTGTATGCGTCCGGGCTTTGCCACGTTTACGCCGATACGGGCGATTCGGAGATTCCCCCCATTCTCGACAGTCTGCGTGGTCTCATAGCGTCAACCGGCGACTATCAGGCCGCTGCGAATCGGAACCCCGTTTGGATTGCCAGCTACGGCGGCAGGAAGGTCGGAAGGCAAGCGATTGCTGCTTCCTACGCCTATGAGGCGACCGGCAGTGCCGCGTGGCAGCAGATGAGAGACGACTGGCTCTGGGCATTCGAGAATGCCGGAGACTGGGAGGAAGGCGGCGTCATCCAGAACGGTGGAGGCGCGTACTTCGTCGGCCGCTGGCAAACGGATCGGTACGCGTCGGCTGCTGAGTACGACGCCGGATTGCGTATCCACTCTACGTTCCAGCACGGTGTACTTGCCGAGGCAATGTGGAGGATGTACCTGCAGACGGAAAGCCCGATTCTCAGGGACCGCCTGATCAAGATGGCCCGCTATGTGGAGCACTATGCGCACGACCCGGCGTGGGTCGGACCCAACGTAGGCTCACGGTTCGGACACAACCCCAACGGCAGTCGCTGGCACAGCGACGGCAGGGCCAGTGGCAACGCGGCTCGCGCAAGTACGGATTGCTCGTACGATATGTCGCTGGTCAATCTGCTGGTCATCGGATACAAGCTGACCGGCGACTCAGCGTTGCTCGACCGAGCAAAGGTGCACTTCTCTCGCGGCCACCGCTGGGATCCGGGTGTTCCGAGCAATCTGTGGGCGCCCTCGATCAATCACGTGCACAAGTATCTCGATACGCAGTGCGATCCGAGCCGGCAGGAGTTCGCCTTTAACAAGGGCACTCTGCAGTACGCGCATATGCTGTTGGAGAACGGTGGCAACCCTGCCGTCATCGGTTAGAAACACCCGACAGCGACGTAGTATCTATAGGCGGCCGCTCTGCGGCCGCCTTTCTTTTTGAGCTCTGCGAATCAGCGTCCGATGTTCGGCGTTTGGACGGCGAACGGTCTTCTCCGGGTCTCCTTCCTCGGGTCGAATTCAATTCCGCCGGATGACTTACTCGGTGACCCGAATCCGATTGTCCGGGTTTCGATTCTCCAGCCAGTATGGAAGCGCCAGAATCAGGGCGATTAGCCTGAGCACCCGTCGGGCGGTTGCGTGCCGATGGAACAACCCGTATGTTCCGGCCGAGGTTGAGGTGGCTGGCGCAGTTTCGCCGCGTTAGGTAACAAGCAGCTGAGTACCTTCCGACGGTCTCGCTGACGAGACCCGAAGGGATGCGGTCTTCTTTGAATGCCAACCGAGTGATGGACCAACAAGCGGTACCAGGATATGTGCGGGTTTGTAGCGATTATCGGAGAGGCTGGCACACGCGTCGAAGACGACGAGCTCAAGCGCGCCACCAATCTCCTGACCCATCGCGGTCCTGACGACGTCGGCTTCTACAGCGACGGCAGCGTCGGACTTGGGTTTCGGCGCCTTTCCATTCTGGATCTCAGTCAGGCCGGTCACCAACCCTTCGTGGACGAGGACGAAAGCTACGTCATCGTATTCAACGGAGAGATCTTCAATTACGTCGAGCTTCGTGAGGAGCTCCGCGCCCTGGGGCATTCATTCAAATCGTCGGGGGATACCGAGGTACTCCTGGCAAGCTATAAGCAATGGGGAGCGGAATGCCTGCCGCGTCTGAACGGGATGTGGGCATTCGTCATCTACGACAAAAGGAATCAGAGATTCTTCGGGGCGCGTGACCGCTTCGGGATAAAGCCGCTGTTCTATTCCGTGCAGAAAGACAGGGTGGTGTTCGCGTCGGAGATCAAGGCGCTGCACGCGCTCTGTCCGGACACCGCGGCTTTCAATTGGAGCATTGCCTCGCAGTATCTGCTCGATGCCCGCTTGAACGTGCCCGATCCGTCGGGAGAAACGATGTACGACGGGGTATCGGAGATTCCCGCGGCGCATTCGTTCACGGTTGCTACTGATGGGTCCCTCGGGAAGCAGCTGTACTGGGCACTACCTGGCCGATCCGACGTATCCCGTGAGAGTCCGGTAGACGAGTTCGCTGAGATCTTCGCCGACTCCGTGCGGCTCAGAATGCGCAGCGATGTTCCCCTCGGCGTGTGCCTGTCCGGAGGGCATGATTCGACCTCGGTCATCTGTCAGCTTGCCGAAAACCTTGGCAGCAATCGGGCGGAGCCCCTTCGCGCGTTCAGTTTCAATGACGAGAACTACGACGAGTCGGAGCAAATCGCTGCGACAGTCGATCAGACGTCGGCGACGTTGACCCTACTTGAAGGCGGTACTACGCAATTTCTCGACCGGCTCGAGTCCGTTCTCGCGATTCACGATGAGCCATTGCATTCGCTGAACGTGCTGGTGAGTTATGAGCTGTATCGGCTTGCGGCGGAGGCAGGCGTAAAGGTCATCCTGAACGGACAGGGGGCCGATGAAACCTGGGCTGGCTATCATTCCTATTTCAATAACTATTGGTACCGTCTGCTGTTCACGGGGAGAGTCTCGCGGTGTCTCGATGAGATCGCATCCTATAGTTCCGAGATGGAACAGGACAAAGGCGCGCTGTTCTCCCGAACACTGAAGATGCTGGTTCGCAACCAGATCCGAAGAATCCCGCTGTACCGGATGGCGGCTAATAGTTGGCAAAGGTCGAAAGCCGTCAAGGATCCGTGGTTCACTGCGGACCTGTTTGCGAGGTATCGGAAGCCAGTGCCGAAATTCGAGCACCTCGATCTCAACGACGCGCTTCGGAGCTCCGTGAAGCTCGATCCGCTGCCTTTGTACCTTCGTATCGAGGACAGGAATTCCATGGCCCACTCGGTCGAATGCCGTGTGCCGTTCCTCGACTACCGGTTGGTCGAGCTGGCGTTTCGAAGCGGCGATGACTGGAAGCTGAGAGGAGCGCTGAACAAATTCACGCTGCGGCGTGCCATGGATGGACGGATTCCGCCGGTGGTCAACGATCGGGTTCGGAAGTACGGATTTCCGGTGTCGGCCTCGGAGTGGTTCGCCGGGCCGCTATACGACTACACCCGCGACATTGTCGGCAGCAAGTCGGCCAGAGAGACGGGTTTGTTCAACAATGACCGGATTCTCGCTGACCTCGAGAACCACAAGAAAGGTCGGGTCGACCACTCGCAGAAACTGCTTCGCGTCCTTCAGTTTCAGTTACTTCAGGGTCGGATCGCGAAGCCGGGTCCCGGACGGGCTTAAACTCCGGTGCCCGCTGGGTGCTGCCCCTCCTGGTCCTGCATCAGGCGCTGGATCTCAGAAACGGAAGTCGCGACGCGACCTTGTCCAGCAACTCTCTTTCGGCGCCGACCGGCCGGCCGGACAAGAACCATAGGGACATGATCGAGACGACGTAGACGGCGAATCCGCCTGTGACGGCGAACAGCAGCGTCGGTATGGCGCGAACGGAATCGGTCAGCACAGCGTAGTTGGCCAGACCCCAGCGGACGGCCAGGAACATGATCACGCAGGCAACTGCCGGCCGCCATACCCTTGCAATGAAGTGCCGGACCGGGACCTTTATCGCGCGCAGCATTACCGTATAGAAAAGCGGAAGATTCAGAAGGGCTGCGGTTAGCCAGCCATACGCCGCACCGACGACGCCGAATTGCTGCGTGAGGATCGTAACGAGCGTCAATAGTATCGTCACGTACACGACGTAGAGCTTGGTGACGATGTCGGGTCGGCCCACCGCGAGACAGGCTGTACTGACGTAGGTCTCGAGGCACCCGACCGCGCTGGCAATGCCGAGTACCGTGATCACCGGAATCGCCGCCAGCCATTTCTCGCCGAGGCCGACGTGCACAAGAGGCTCTGCAACGGCGGCAATGCCGACACCTGCCGGAACGGCGATCAGCGTGATTACCCCGACGATGCGGAGGAAGTTCGCGGACAATTCCTGCGGGTCGTCGTTGACTTTCGAGAGCCCTGGCAATACCGCTCGGTTGATCGGTGCAATCAGTTCGTTTGTAGCGATGTCGCCAACCTGGTTGGAGACTTCGAATATTCCAAGACTGGCAGTTCCCGCGACCTTGCCGACAATGATGTCCGACGCCTGGTAGCGGAAGAACATCAGGATATTGTTGAAGAACAGCCAACCGGAAAAGCTGAACAGCTCTTTGCAGTGCTTGAAGCTGAACCGAGGGAGGTAGGGCAGTAGCCAGTAGCTGAGAATCGCTCCGCCCAGATGGCCGGCAATCGTACCGATGACGAGCGCCCAGTAGCTCTTGAGATAGAACGCCAGCGGTATGGTGACCGCGAATCCAACCAGCCGCCTGGTGATCAGGTACGCGAAGTCCTTGTGGAAGAGCATGTGCTTGCGGAAATCCACAACGCGGATATTCTGCAGTCCGCCAAGGAGCGGCACCGATGAGAGCGCTATCAGAGCGTAGGCGAGTTGCGGTTCGTCGAACGCCGCCGCAAGCGGAAACGCCGACGCGATCAACAGCAACGCAATCGTGGTTTGAAAGATCAGGCCCAGCGTCCAGACGGTGTTGTAGTGCTCGTCGGTCGCGTCCTGTTTCTGTATCAGCGTGACGTCGAAGCTGAAGTTTCCTGCCAGTTCCATAACGGCAATCATGGCCATCGCGAGAGCCATCACACCGAAGTCCTCGGGTGATAACAGGCGCGCCAGTATGACAATGCTGATGATGCTGATGCCGCGAGTCAGCGCCCGGCAGAAGATGACCCACGCAGCGCCTTTCGCAATTTCCCTGGCTATCGCCAAACTTCAGTTCCTCGGATTTACGGTTCGGGCCACGGCTGGACCGCAGCGGCAATTGTAGTTGACCGGTCCGGCAAG
>JAAUXY010065101.1_pt1 | contig 18499 bp, 14 predicted proteins | sample 7278121 | NCBI WGS metagenome assembly JAAUXY01 (sample SAMN14350117, study PRJNA611818) | marine sediment metagenome | isolation source: surface marine sediment (1.8m) | place: French Polynesia: Moorea | collected 2018-08 | reverse complement strand
TACGGTGATGGATATTCACCAGGACTCGCAGGGCTTCATCTGGCTCGCAACCGAAAACGGACTGAACCGCTGGGACGGCTACGAAATCAAGCTCTACAGCCGGGAGCGGGGCAACCCTGACGGGCTCGGCAACGACTACGTCTGGGCGATCGACGAGGATGCTGAAGGCAGGCTCTGGTTTGCAACAGAAGGAGGTGGCGTCGCCGTCTGGGACGGGCGCAAGGATCGATTTTCGAGCTTTCGCCACGACCCGAGCGATACACAGACGCTTTCGAGCGACTTCATACGAAACCTTCTCGTCGACCGATCAGGTCGTGTATGGATTGCGACGCGACACAACGGCCTCAATCTCCTGGACGCGGCCTCCGGTGACGTAACACGCTTCCTTCACAATCCGGACGACGAAAACTCGCTCAGCAGCGACAACCTGTTCGCGCTGCTCGAGGATCGTGACGGCAACATCTGGATAGGCACTGAATTCGGTCTCGACCGCTTCGTCGTCGCCGAGGGCAGGTTCGAACGCTACGATCGTATCGATGGACTGGGCACCGACAAGGTGTTGTCGCTCGCGCAGGACAGCCGAGGGGACATCTGGATCGGCACGTTCGAGCGCGGACTCCGCCGACTGAACCCCGAGACGGGCCGGGTGACGGTCTATCGACACGACGAGAACAGCCCCGATACGATCAGCGGCGACGACGTTCGCACCATCTTCGAGGACGCAGAGAAGCGCCTCTGGGTCGGTACAGCAAACGGTCTCAATCTCTTCGACCGTATCGACGGGAGCTTCCAGCGTTACGAGCGCGAGGCTAACAACCCGCACAGCCTGAGCGACGACACCATCATGTCTATCTACCAGGACGATGGCGGCTTGCTCTGGGTCGGGACCCGCTTCGGTGGCGTCAATCGCTGGAATCCGCGCAGCTGGTCGTTCGGGCATTACAACGAAAAATGGCTCGACGGCGCGTACGTGACCTCCTTCGCAGACGATGAAAGCGGCAGGGTCTGGATAGGTTCCATGGGTCAGGGCCTCGCCCGCGTGGATCTGGGTTCCGGCGAGCGGGTATCGATTGGCGACGTGGCGGCGAATCCGCAAGCTCTCGACGGCGCGCGCATCATGTCGCTGCTGTACGACCGTTTCGGACAGCTGTGGATCGGCACGATGACGGGTGGATTGTCCCGACTGTCGGCCGATGGCGCTATCGAGACGTTTCGATTCGATCCCGACGACGACTCGACAATCGGTGCCGATGGCATCATGGCGCTGCACGAGGACAGCGTCGGTGGCATCTGGATAGGCACGTTTGGCGGCGGCGTCAGTTATTTCGACCAGGAGACCGGGTCTGTTCGACGCACCTTTGGCGTATCGGACGCCGACGAAGCGCTCGCTACGTACCGTGCGACAGCGTTGGCGGAAGACGCCAACGGTTACATCTGGGTAGCAACCGATGGCCATGGTCTCGTGTTGCTCGACAGGCATCGCGGCGTGGTCAGTCGGTTCGTCCACGATCCGGACGACCAGACGACGCTCGCATCAAACAAGATCTATGCGCTGCACGTCGACAATCGAAACCAGCTCTGGATTGGAACGGCCGGCGGTGGACTCGACCGCGCGGTCGGCGACTCGCGTGAGCCCGATGGGATTCGATTCGTCAACTTCGCACAAGACAAGGGTCTGCCAAACAACGTCATCTACGGCATTCGCCCGGACAACGCCGGCCAGCTCTGGCTAAGCACCAACCACGGACTTACCCGATTCGATCCGGCAAGCGGAACGGTCAAGGCATTCCACAAGTCGCACGGTCTCCAGGGCGAAGAGTTCAATTTTGGCGCGCACCACCGAACGCGCGACGGCCGCCTGATCTTCGGCGGCATGCACGGTTTCAATGCCTTCGATCCCCGACAGCTCCAGGAATCGACGGTTAAACCACGGGTGGCACTCACAGGACTGGAGATTCTCAACGAGCCGGTAGCGAGGGAGGGCTCGCTCGCCTTCGAATCGCATTTCGAGCTCGGCCACAATGACGACGTCGTCTCATTCGAATTCGCGGCACTCGACTTCACAGACCCTGCACGCAACCAGTACGCGTACATGCTCGAAGGCTTCGATGAGGACTTCATACGCGCCGGACAGCTGCGGCGCGTCACCTACACCAACCTCGATGCCGGCGACTACGTCTTTCGCGTCAAAGCCGCATCCGCCGATTCGGTTTGGAACAACGATGGCCTCGTTCTGCCGGTTACCGTTCATGCTGCGCCGTGGCGAACGACCTGGGCGTACGTCGGCTACGCAGCGATGGGGCTGCTGTTGGTATTCGTGTTGTTCCGACGACAGCACAAGCGCCTGCGCGAAGAAGAGCGGTATGCGCGCCGCCTCGCTCGCGAAGTCGAAGCACGAACGAACGAACTCAACCAGCGCAATCGCGATCTAAAAGAGGCCAGCGAAGCAAAAAGCAATTTCCTCGCTCGCATGAGTCACGAGATCAGGACACCAATGAACGGCGTTATCGGAATGACCGAGCTCCTGAAGGGTACCGATCTGACAGAGAAGCAGGCTCATTACGCGCAGACGATCGCTCGCTCCTCGGAAGCATTGCTGCAGATCATCAACGACGTGCTCGACCTGTCGAAGATCGAGGCGGGACGGTTCGAGCTAGAGGCGCTTCCTCTCGATTTCTCCGAAATCGTGGACGACACCGTGGCACTGCTCGGACCTGAAGCAACGAAGAAAGGTATCGAGCTCGTCGGCTTCGTCGACCCACGATTGACGCGCGATGTGGTCGGTGATCCGCTGCGCTTGCGACAAGTGCTCATCAACCTGGTTGGAAACTCGATCAAGTTCACCGATGACGGTGAGGTTACCGTGCGTGTCGTCTGTGCAGCCCAGTCCGACGAGCGGGTGACGGCACGAATCGAGGTAACCGATACGGGTATAGGTATCGAAGACAACGCGGTCCGCAGGATCTTCGACGCCTTTTCACAGGCCGACGAATCCACGACAAGACGATTCGGCGGTACGGGCCTCGGTTTGTCGATCTGCAAGCAGCTTGTCGAGCTCATGAATGGCGAGATGTCTGTAACGAGCACGCCGAACGTCGGCTCGACCTTTACGTGTGTCATTCCATTCGACGTGTCGGACTCACAGACGGATCGGGAGTTTGCAGATCTTTCCGGCATGAACGCCGTCATCGCGACCCCATTGCGCTCGCTGCGCGACACGATCGCCCGCAAGCTCACGGCGCATCATGCGAAAGTGACAATCGCAGAATCGTCCGACGATCTCGAGCACGCGTTCGAGAACGACCAGGGTGTTCTCGATGTGATCATTGTCGATGCCGACACCATGGATCCGGATCGGGTGGCTGACATTCTCTATCGCAACCGCGACAGCAAAGCCGCTCGCATAATGCTGACGAGCTACCCGGAATTGCTCGATGAAACCGAGCTGCTGCGGTCAGGCGTGGGCGACGTCATGCTCGCGAAACCGGCGAGGTGGCCCGTCCTGCTGGAGACGCTGGAGAAGATCAACGACGGCTCGATACCAGCCGGCAGCTCCACCGATCATGATCGGACCAGCAATATCGCGCCGATGCGCGCGCGAGTGCTTGTCGTCGAAGACAACAAGACAAACCAACTCGTGGCGGAAGGCATGCTCCACGAGCTCGGCTGCCAGGTAACACTGGTATCGGACGGTCGCGCGGGTGTCGCCAAGGCGACGACAGAAGGGTTTGACGTTGTCCTGATGGACGCGCAGATGCCGGGCATGGATGGATTCGAAGCGACGCGACTGATTCGCAGCTGGGAAAGCGAGCATGAGCACGTGCCCATTGTCGGAGTCACGGCGCACGCGTCCGGAGAGGGGCGAGGCGCCTGCTACGACGCCGGCATGGACGACTACCTGAGCAAACCCTATACGCTGGAGGAGCTGGCGGCAGTCATCAGGAAGTGGGCGGGTAACGCGATACGGAGGCAGGCGACCAGGCTAGACCGCGTTGCAACACGGCGTGGCGAAAACGTCTGTGAACTCGATGGCGCGATTCTCGACGGCATTCGCAGCCTGCAGTCCGATGGCAGGCCCGACCTGTTGGATCGAATCTTCGCGGCCTACCTCGACGGTTCCGGAAAGCTCATGGAGCAACTTGCAGATGCCAGGCAATCCCGCTCGCTCAGCAAGATGCGGGCGGCCGCGCACGCGTTGAAATCCAGCAGCGGCAACATCGGCGCGACGGAATTTTCAAAGTCGGCCGCCGAGCTCGAAAGCGCTTGCGACGAACTGGATGAGAGCCGCGCGATAGAGTTGGCGCAACGCATGGAGGCGACGCACAAATCCGTCGTCGCAGCCGTCCAGCGCAACCTCGAAAAGAAGTCAGCATGAGCACCGAGTCGGTAAAAAAGCCGGTTGCCCTGATCGCCGACGACGACGCTGTGATGCGCCTGATGCTGTCGGAGGTCGCAATCTCCGCGGGTTTCGACGTTATCGGGGTCGGCAACGGTACCGAAGCCATCAACGTCGCCGAAGAAGCAGATCCGGATATCATCCTTCTGGATGTCAACATGCCGGAACTGGACGGCTACTCCGCGTGCGAACGTTTGCGCGCGACACCCGCAACTTCGATGACGCCGATCATCGTGGTGACAGGTAACGATGACACGGCGTCAGTGAATCAGGCCTATCAATCGGGCGCGACGGACTTCATCGCCAAACCGATCAACTGGTCCCTGCTTGGATACAGGCTTCGATACGTGCTTCGCAGCGCGCGCAACATCAAAGCCTTGCAGACTCGTGAGCAGAAGATTCAGCGGCTCGCCTACTACGACACGTTGACCGAATTGCCCAACCGGGAGTTTTTGCGCGAACAGTCCGAGAAAATGTTCGAGATGGCGGATCGGAATTCTCAACAACTCGTTCTTCTCTACCTCGACCTAGATGGTTTCAAACGCGTCAACGACACCCTGGGGCATTCTGTCGGAGACGAGCTTCTCTCCGCGGTTGCCGGGCGTTTGCAGGAGAGTACGCAGAACGCCGCAGACGAGACGTCGGACGTGTGCCTTGCGCGAATCGGCGGCGACGAGTTCGCGGCGCTCGCGCGTTGCGGCGATGGTGAAGCGGTAGGTCGGCTGCTTGCCGAATCGTGGGTCGAAAGCCTTGCCGGGCCGTTCCGCCACGGTGAGACGGAATTCTATATGACACCGAGTATCGGCATCTCGGTGTATCCGTCCCACGGCGATAATTTCGAGGACTTGCTGAAGAGTTCCGATACCGCCATGTACTGGGCAAAGGCGACGGGACCGGGCCAGTACACGTTCTTCTCGGAGCAGATGAAAACGCAGGCGCTCGAGAAGATGAGTATCGAGAACGGACTTCGGGACGCGCTGCGGGAAGATCAGCTCGATCTTCACTATCAGCCGAAGTTCGACGTGAACACCGGGGCGGTGACCGGCGCCGAGGCGCTGCTGCGCTGGACGCATCCGCAACTGGGGCCGATCTCGCCGGCGAAGTTCATTCCGATAGCGGAAGAATCGGGGCTCATAAAGCAGGTGCACCAGTGGGTAGTAACATCGGTTTGCCGGCAGATCACCGAATGGTCGGATAAAGGCATCGACGTCCCGGTCGCCGTCAACGTCTCTGCCGTTGAGTTCCTGCACGGCGATCCGGTTGCACTACTCGTCGATGCATGCGAATCGTACGGCGTTTCCCCTTCTTCGCTGGATGTAGAGGTCACGGAATCGACGCTGATGTCGAACGTGGCGAAGGCGACCGAGGCGCTGAACCAGCTGAACGAACTCGGTTTTCGCGTATCGGTCGACGACTTCGGGACCGGTTACTCGTCGCTTGCCTATCTCAAGCGCTTCAATGTCGACGCGCTCAAGATCGACCGGTCATTCGTTGCCGACGTCGCGAAGGACCCTGAAGACGGCGCGATCTGCAGTGCCATCATCGCACTGGCCAACAGCCTGCATCTCAGTGTCGTCGCTGAGGGTGTCGAGACCCTCGAGCAATACGACTGGCTCGTATCGCAGGGTTGCGACTGTGTGCAGGGTTTTCTCGTCGGTCGGCCCCTGCCGGCGACCGACTTCGAGAAGCTGCTGCACGAGACCGACATCGCCCTGTCGCAACGGTTGCGCGTCGCCGTCTAGTTCCGCTATTCGTCGAGTATCTCGACCAGTTCCACTCGCCGGTTTTTCGCCATTCCGGGCTCATCCCGATTCGATTCCGCCGGTGCCGTCGCTGCGCAAGCGGCGCAATTCCACGTTGGCGCCTCGTCGCTACTTGACATAATCGACGGCCGTTTCGTCAAAAAACTGCCGTTCGTCGCGACCACGCGACCACTTGTCGGAAAGCCACACCGGGAACCGGAAATCTGTGAAGCAGTTGAAGATGCAGCCGATGCCAGGCTCTAGCATGGCGCAAGGTTTGAATTGGACCTTGACGCACAGACGAGGAAGAAACCGTGCATCTAGCGACCAGAAACGCAGGATTTACTCTTTACGAACTGATGGTCATCGTGGCCGTCGCAGGCATCATCGCGTCGTTCGCGGTTCCGGGCTTCCGGAGCCTCGTGTTCAGCAGTCGCTCGGTGGCTCACACAAACGACGTGGTTACGGCACTGAATCTCGCCCGAAGCGAAGCTACGCGACGTCGCTTTCCTATTGACGTCTGCGCATCGACGGACAACGCGTCGTGCAGCGGTAGCAACGACTGGAGCACGGGGTGGATCGTGCGCACGCCGGCCGGCGAAGTGTTGCAGGCATGGCCGGCGCGCAGCGGCGGTGCGGGCGTGCTGAGCGGGAACGTATCGACTATCCAGTTCCAGGCTACCGGAGCGCTGCCCGCCGGGGTCAACCCCCAGATCGATCTGCAGCTGCCGAACTGCAGGGATACGGGACGGCGCAACATCACGATCAGCCCGGCCGGAAGAATTGCCGTGACTCGGGTGGCCTGCACATGAATACACAAGCTTTCAATCCTGCCGCTCGTCTTCGTGTCGGCCGTTGCGACGGACTGACCTTGATCGAAGTGATGATCGCGCTCATCGTCATGTCAATTGGCGTACTCGGACTGGCAACCCTGCAGACGGCGTCGCTCAACTTCAACAATAGTGCGAGCCAGCGGACGCAGGCGACCGTGCTCGCGTACGACATGGCGGACAAGATGCGCGCCAACCGCCCGGCGGCCCAGGCCGGCGCTTACGACATAGCGCTGGAGGATCCGCCGCCACCCTGTGCGGCGCCGAACAACGCCGGAACCGTCGCGGAACAGGACATATCGGCCTGGCGCATGGCGCTCGCGTGCCGACTGCCCCAGGCCACCGGTTCGATTGCCCGGGCGGGTACCCAGGTTGTCCTGACCGTGCAATGGGACGACAGCCACGGGCAGGAAGCCCCTCTTCAATTTCAATTCACGACCGCATTATGAGCAAGCAGACTTTGTCCATTCGGAGTCGCCAGCGCGGCCTGACCCTCGTTGAGATGATGGTGGCCTCGTTGCTGGCGATATTCCTGGCCGGCGGCATCATCCAGATCTTCGTCGGAAACCGCGTTACGTTCACGTTCAACGAAGGCGTATCGCGTATCCAGGAAAACGCACGATTCTCCCTCGAGCATATTGCGTACACGTCGCGCATGGCCGGCTACAGCGGCTGCATGTCCGATTCGGCCGTGTTCAATAACCTGGGCGGCTCGGCCAACCCGTTCCGCGACGACATCAACAACGGTATTCAAGGATTCAACGCCAATGGCACCAGTATTGGCGAGAGTTTTGCGGCGAGCGATGTATACCCTGCCGGTTCAACGACCGGAACTGACTGGGCACCGTCGTTGCCCCCTGAATTGCTTGCCGCAGTACCGGGCGGCATCGTACCGGGCAGCGACGTGTTGATCGTGCGCGGTGCCACGGGTGCGACGCAATCATTGGTTACACCGTTTGCAGATCCGGGGCAGCTTTTCATCAATGGCCCGCACGATTTCGCGAATGGCGAAATCCTCGTTGTCGCCGACTGCCAGAAAGCATCGATCTTCCAGCTGACGGATTCCGCAGCGGTTATCGGGGGATTCAACCTGGAGCACGGCAACAGCGGCGGCTTCAGCCCCGGCAACGCCGTTTCGAACTGGCCGACCGAGCAGGACTACGGGTTGGGCGCGGAGGTCTCTCGCTTGCAGACGTTTGCGTTCTACGTTGCGCCCGGTGCCAGCGGCCGACCGAGCCTGTTTCAGGTCCGGCTGCAACCGGTAAGCGCGACGCTCACCGATTTCCAGGCCGAAGAACTGGCCGACGGCATCGACTCCATGCAGGTCCGTTACGGAGTGGATGCCGACAACGACGACGATGTCGACACCTGGACGACAGCCGATGCCGTCGCCGACTGGACGAGAGTGCTGAGCATGGAGGTAACGCTCCTCGCTCGCTCAAGAGATGAATATGGCACCGAGGTGGATACGCTGGTTTACAACGTCGGCGGCACCCAGTTCGATCCGGTGGACGACCGAAGGTTGAGGCAGGTCTTTTCCACCACGATCGGAATTCGGAACCGCCTGCCCTAGGCACGGAGCGCATCATGAAGAATGGATTGACCAATCGTGCACGACAGTCCGGCGCCGCGCTCGTCATAGCGCTCATTTTCCTGTTGCTGATGACGATGCTGAGCACGTCCACGATGCGAAGTGCCACGATGCAGGAACGCATGTCCGGCAACACGCGCGACTACCATCTGGGATTCCAGGCAGCGGAGGCAGCGCTGCGGGAAGCCGAAGACTATCTTCGAACGAACAGTGATACGCTGCCCGACTTCGACGACACGAACGGACACTATGTCGTCAACTCCGCCAATCGGCCCTCGTGGCACGAGTACCCGCCGACGGACGGAACCGGGTATATGACGTCGGCAGGCATCACCGGCACGGCACAAGCGCCGAAATACTACGTAGAGCGACTCACGACGGCCAGGCCTCCGGGCACTGAAACCGAGGCAGGCACACCCGTCGACGAGATCTTTTACTTTCGCATTACCGCGGTCGGCTTCGGCCAGGCCGTGGACAGTGGCGGAACCCCGCTGACCTCCGTTGTGTTGAGCAGCGTATTCCGCAGCCGCTAAGGAAGGCCGCTTATCATGAATATCAAATCCGTATTCGCATTTTCCGCGTCGATGTTCATCCGTCGCGTCAAACACGCCGTCGCCGGCGCAGTGACCGTATTGCTGGTCGCCGGGCCGACCTATGCCGGTGTCTCCCAGACACCGCTGTACCTCGGTGGAGGCGACGTGCCGGGCAACCTGTTGCTGGTGCCGTCCGTCGAATGGCCGACGATCAACAGCACGGCGAGTATTGGCGACTATGATCCCTTTCGCGAGTACCTCGGCTACTTCGACCCCAAAAAGTGCTACGAGTACTCGTACAGTCCCACCGAAGCTGATCGGCACTTTTACCCGGTTGGCTGGGCGTTCGGCTATGCGTGTCTCGGCCAGTGGAGCGGCAACTTCATGAACTGGGCCGCCACGCAGACGGTCGACCCGTTCCGCTCGGTGTTGACGGGCGGCCTGCGCGTCAGGGATACGGCAACGGAGACCTGGCTCGAGAAAGCCCGGCACAGCGGCCAGGGCGGCGACAGCATCTACCCGGATCGTCGGCTGCCGGCCAGTGGCGACAATACCCTCCTGATGGTGGGGGCGACGCCGTTCAGTAAGAAGTGGATGCGCATGCAGATCGACGGCCGCGGCAACAAGATGCGCTTCCGCTTCGAGAACGACGACACCGGACATAATCTTATTCCCTACGATCCGGCGCAGGCGATCAACAACGGCCACGCCTACGAAGTCAGCGTCCGCGTTGCTGTCTGCGTGCCGGGTCTGCTGGAAGCCAACTGCCGGGCTTACCCGAGCGGTGGCTTCAAGCCTGAAGGCCTGATCCAGCAGTATGCCGATGAGATCCGTTTCGGAATCTTCGGATACCTGCTGGACTCGAACTTCCTGCGCGACGGCGGTGTGCTGCGCGCCCGACAGGGATTCGTCGGCCAGACGTCGATCGTCCCCGGTGTCGGTGAGGTAACAAACCCGAATGCGGAATGGGATCCCTTCACCGGTGTGCTGGTACGCAACCCGGACCCGGCTGATGCCGCAGCGACGAGTGCGGAGTTCGGCATCACCATCAACGACAGTGGCCTGATCAACTACCTGAACAAGTTCGGGCAAATGACGAACGGCAACCACAAGAGCTACGATCCCAACAGCGAGCTCTATTACGCGGCGGTTCGATACCTCAAGAACCAGGGCAACGTTCCCGAGTATACGGAGCTGCCCGGCAACACCAGCGTCGACCCGGCAACCGCGGCTGACGGCTTCCCGATCATTACGAATTGGGACGACCCGATCGAGTACGCCTGCCAGAAGAACGTCATGTTGGGTATCGGCGACGTCTACACTCACCGTGACAAGAACCTGCCGGGTAGCAGCGCCACCGATGACGAGCCGGCGATGCCTGCATCGGTGTCCGGCGATACGACGCTCGACGTCGTGGCCCAGACGCAGCGCGTTGCGGACCTCGAGGGAATCACGATCAATACGCCGTATACCGGTCGCCAGAACTCAGCGTTCATCGCCGGCATGGCGTGGTACGCGAATACGCACGACCTCCGCCCGGGCATGCCTGGCACACAGACGGCGTCCACGCACTGGGTCGACGTGCTCGAGGGAGAGAGCCTCGAGCCGACACCGGTAAACCAGTACTACCTCGCTGCGAAATACGGCGGCTTCAGGAAACCCGACGATTTCGACCATGCCACGGTTGGCAGCCTCGATTTCGACTGGTGGCATTCCAATGGCGAGATCCTGACCTCGTTCGGTTCGAGGGCCGACTTCATCCAGAGTTTCGCACGCCCTGACAACTACTACCTTGCAGGCGGCGCGGATCAGATGATTGACAGCCTGACCGAGGCGTTCGCCAACATTGCGGCCGAGCTCAGGAGTTCGGCGACATCGGTGGCAACGAACTCGACGCGCCTCGGCGCGGACACCGCGGTTTTCCAGGCGTCGTTCGACAGCACCAAGTGGAGCGGCGACGTACAGGCTTATCGCATCAATACCGACGGTACGGTAGACCCGGCGGCGGCGTGGAGTGCCGCGACCAAGCTGGATGCGCTCTCGGAAACGGCTATCACCAACCGCAATATCCTCACGATTACGCCGCCCACGCCGAGTGGCGGCGGTTCGTCGGTCTCGACGAACGGCAGATCGTTCAACTGGGGGTCACTCAGTACCTCGCAGCAGGACGAGTTGCGAAAGAACCCGCTCGGCGGGCCGCTGTTGTCGACCACGATCGGCCAGGATCGACTCGAACACCTGCGCGGCTCGCGCTTGCAGGAACAGCCGATCGGCTTGTACAGGGAGCGTGACAGTCGGCTGGGTGACATCGTCAACTCCGACCCGCAATTCGTTCACAAACAGGACTTCGGCTACGCATTGCTGGACCAGGCAGCGGCATTCTCCTCCTCGGGTGCGGGTACCGCCTACATCGCGTTCAGACAGTCTTCCGCCTACCAGAACCGCGTCCCAATGGTCATCCTGTCCGCCAACGACGGCATGTTGCACGGATTCGATGCGAGCCTCGGCCCGACCGGTGGCGACGAGCTGTTCGCTTTTGTTCCCGACGCCGCGATCGAGAACATGTACGAGCTCACACTGCCCGGGTATTCGCACCGCTTCTTTGTCGATGGCAGCCCGCGTGCCGCCGAGATCTGGACCGGGTCCGCGTGGCGCACGATAGTCGTCGGCACGACCGGTGCGGGCGGTAGCAGCGTATTCGCGCTGGATGTAACGGACCCGTCGGGCGTGAACAGCAGCAGCGTGTTGTGGGAGTTCACACATCCCGACATGGGCTACACGATCGGCCAGCCATCGGTCGTGCCCCTGCCTAACGGCAAGTTCGGCGTCGTCGTGACCAGCGGTTACGAGACCGGCAGCCCGGATGGAACGATATGGATCCTCGACCCGAACGACGGCAGCATCATCAAGTCGATTACCGTAGACAACAGCGGCGACCTCGGGCCGCCGCTGGTCGTGGATCTCAATAACGATCGCGTTGCCGACCGCATCTACACGGGAGACACGTTCGGCAACCTGTGGCGCTTCGATCTCGACGGCAGCAATACCAGCGATTGGCGAGCGCCGAGCGGCCTGCGGTCCGGCAGCACGCCACTGCCGTTGTTTGTGGCCCGGGACGGCAGCGGTACACGCCGCGCGATTACGGCACCACTGACGTCGGCGATAAACGAGGATGGCCTGCACACCGTCTTCTTCGGCACCGGCTCGTTCTACAGGGTCGACGACAACGTCGTACCCGTGAACCCGGACGTCGACGCATTCTTCGGTGTCGTGGATACCGGCGCACCGATAGCAGGAGGCAGGGCTGAACTCCTCGAACAGTCGATCCTCGTCGAGACGACGAGCAACGGCAGGAGAGTCCGCGCCGTTACCGACAACCAGATGAGTTCTTACCACAAGGGCTGGTACCTGGATCTGAAGTGGGACTCCACGTATGGCGGTCCCGGCGCGAAGGGCGAGCGGGTCGTATCCCGCGCCCTGGTTCGCAACGATAGGGTGATCTTCGCGACGCTGATACCCAGCGAGGACCCGTGCGCGTTTGGCGGCGATAGCTGGCTCATGGAGCTCAACACCTTCACGGGCGGCAGGCTCGACTACGCGTTGTTCGATTTGAACAGCGACGGTCAGTTCGACGACGATGACTGGATCGACGTGACGCTACCGGACGGCTCTACAGGTCGTGTACCCCCGTCCGCAATCGCTCCGGACGTCAACATCATCAAGACCCCGGCGGTCATAACCGGAATCGGTCCCAATGATGACGAGGTCAAAGTGGTCAGCGGATCGGGCGGACAGTTGATGCAAATCATGGAGCGTGGCTCCACGGCAATCGGCCGCCTGTCATGGCGCCAGATGAGGTAACCGGAATGTTGCACAGGCAAGAACCAAGGCAGGTGTACCTGCGCTCCAGGATGCGTGGTATCACCCTGCTCGAACTGATGATCGTGGTCGTCATCGTCGGCATTATCGCGTCAGTCGCATACCCCTCGTACAAATCGCAGGTGTACAAGACGCGTCGCGCCGACGGACAGTCTCAGTTGATGCAGACGGCGCAGGCGCTCGAGCGGTGTTATACGCGATCCGCGACCTACGTCGGCTGTGCGACAGTCAGCCTCCCGGTTGCTTCGCCGGATCGTCACTACTCCATTACGGCGGGTGCCGGTGGCATAACGGCGGCCGCGTATACCTTGAACGCGGCGCCGGTCGGCGACCAGGCGAAAGACTCGAAGTGCGGCACGCTCTCTCTTACGAGCACGGGTGTGCAGGGAGCGACGGGCAGCCTACCCGCGGCTTCGTGCTGGTGTTCTGAGCCGATGGTTGCGTGGCATTCGCCTCTCGGCGAATTGCCACGTTTCCGTCTGCATTGCTCCCAGTAGCGACCGCTTGAGCAGCCGCTTTCGGGGTACTATGGGCTTCTGCTCATGACCCGAAGGCGACGTTCGTCTGAATATGATACCGCGCTCTGTTTTGCTCACTCTTTTGTTCGTGTCACTACCGACGTGGACGCAAACACCAAGCGAATCGGACCAGTTTTCGAGTCAGCGGGTCGCGCTTTCAAAAACTCTTGAGCAGCCCCTTCGCACGCAGCTGTTGAAGAAGGGCTACACACCTCGGAACGCCGCGATAGCCGCAGACAACTTGCTTAATAAGTATGCGCGGTGTTTGGCTGATGTGCCGCGTACCCACTTGGGTTCCGACCCCGAGGTTATTTTCTTTCAGCTCGGAGAGGCAAAGGTCTCGGCATACAAGTCGCCTTGTCTAGCTGGGTTTCTTAGCGACGTAGACGGCATCCCTTAGCAGTGTCGAAACAGGGAATATGACCGACCGCTTGTGGCCGTGAGCCGCCGTCCAGGCGTTTTCAGGTTGGATGACTCCTGCTGACTCATAGCAGCCTCTCGTGGACGAGTCGGTACATTCACGAATTGTGCGGGTGCCGAGTTGAGCCCAACTAATAGCCGTGGGCACGAAATACCTCCAAAAGGGAATGCTGGTACTATTTCCGTTGCTGATACTATCGTTGGTTATCAGTTCTCCAGCGGATTCGGCAGAGCGACCAGACCTCAAGTTCCTTGAGTTTCCGGCATGGGTTCTTGGCTATCAGTCAACGGCGCCAAACGGAGTAATCATCGAAGAGTACACGCCGTACGGTCAATCTGTGTATAACTGGCATGAAATGTTCACTTGGCAGTACTTTCCCGAATGGCCAAATCAGGCGACGCCGCGAGAAATTATGGACGGTCTGAAGCGGTTCCGCATGTCCAAGAATCCGAAGACTGAATGGAAAATAATCACCCAAACCTATGATTCGATAATCTACGCATGGAATGTTCGTGATGAGTCCGGTATCGGTGAGTACTCTGAGATCGCGAGAATAGTGGTCGGCGTCAATGGAATACACATATTTCATTACGCCAGGAAAGACGCCAGCATTTCACTGCACGAAAGGCGGGAGTGGGCAAGAATGCTAAAGAACATCGACTTTGCTTCCAAATAGTGAGCCCACCAGGGAACGGGGCACCAGAACAGCGAGTCGAAAAGGCCTCTGATACACTCAACGACGGGCAATGACCCATAGTGGGCATATCATTTGCCCCTGGAATCGTCCGATTTCTGCAAATCATGCCTCGTATACTGTTCGGCGACGCCGATGAAACGGCAGGTTCAGTAAAAGGATCATTCCTGTCAATCGATTGGGACGCCGCTCCAATGGCTTCTGTAAGGGTGGGCTTCAATGACTTTGTCGAAATGACACAGAATATCTCGGGCGAAGACCTACAAAAGATCGATGACATTCTCGGTCAGAATGGTGCTTACACGCTTACTCAAGCTCGCGACAAAGCTTACTGTCGAGTCATGCAGTTAGTGACTTTTTCGAAGATAAAGAAGGACGTCGACGCCTACCTCATCAAGGGGATGGTCGACTCCAGGGATTAAAGATTCTCCCAGGATCAGCTCGCCAAGATGGAGGAGCTACTGAATACTTACCAGGAAGATTGAGACGAGTAGTAGCCGGCGAGTATTTGGCACGAGTAGCGATTGGATCGTCATCGCTCTGGCGTCGCTGATCTGCGCGCCTTCTCGATTTCGGCGAGCTGGATACGCGTCATAGTTCGAACGAGAATGAACACCAAGGCGAGCAGTGTGAAGTATCCGGGTAAACCGAGGAACACAGACGACGACCGAAGTCGTACCCCTCTGGGGTCTCCAGCAGGATAGATCAGAGGTATCCGGTCTCCGACGAGATAGTGATTGCTTCTGTCCGGCAGCACGGCTCGATACGATATATTCTCCAGGTCCTTGAATTGGACACGCACTTCGTGGTTTCTACCGAGTCGGGTCAGTTCGACCACCACGCCTTGAGCTTTCACACCCGAACGTGCGAACTCGTAGCTTTGCCAGCCCGCCCATACGGCGGCACCCAGCAAAAGAACGGCACCGGCGCCGAAAATGCGACCGGTCCAAGTCAGTAGCGGTGAAGACGAATACTCACTTTGCGTTCTGCGTCCATCTGGACCGCTGCGCGAAACCCGCAGCTTGCCCAGCCTCTTGGCAAACATACCCCGAAAGGCCGCTCGGAACCTGAACAAGACGCCAGCGCCCAGCAAGAACGCGCCGCTCAGGATGCCGCTGATTATTGTCGCGGCGTAGATTCGAGCCTTGTCATCGATCCGTGCGGTAAGCGGCCTGTCTCCAGCATAAATGACCGGGATAACACTGCCAACGGGGTAGTCGCCGGTACTGACAGCCGCTCTCACGGTGTGAGTACGCCCCAGACTGTCCGCGAATTCGAAAACGGGATAGGACGCTTCACTGGGCCTTTCAGAGTCCACGACCATACCCGTCGTTCGGATTCCGTTGTTATCGAGCTTCCAGGCGTAGACGCCGGTCCAAAGCGCCACTATGGCAAGGATCGAAGCGACAATTAAGAAGCCGCCGATCTGGACGCGGAGTGGGGCCGGGCCGGTACCGAAACTCACCTGTGCGGACTTCTTCATGACGGCCCCAGCATATGGCATGGCGTCGAATCAAGCTATTGGCGTGTCGCTGTACGGTCCGAGCCGGTCTGGCTCGAGCGTCCGGTTCTGGCTGTAAGCCGACGGCCAGGCGATTTAAGGTAGGATGACTCCTTATGAACCGTAGCGGACTTTCGCGTCCTCCAGACTTGGTTTCCTGACGATCCTTACTCTTCAATGAATCATCTCTCGCAGGTCTTCATCATCAAGATTGCAGCGACGATTGTCGTCTGGTGCATTCCGCTGATTCTTATGCCTGCGGCCTGGTTAGAGGCGCTCGGGTTTCCTCGGCAGGAAACGTACATGTTTGTGCGCATGTTGGGTTGGGCCTACATGGCCTTATGCGTCGGATATTGGTTTGGTCTCAAAGAATCACTGCAAGGGCGACGCGCTATGGGGCCTATATGGGTAGGCATCGTCAGCAATGGTGGTGCCTGTCTGTACCTTCTTTACTATGGTGCGCTTGGAACCTGGGCGTCTTGGGGTATCGCTTTTCAGGTAATTGCTTGGGGATCCGTTTTGGCCACATTGCTGATTACAACCGGCCTGGTCATCTTCGGGGTTCGAGGCCAAGCGGAGTCTGTTCAACAGCCTAATCAAGAATGAAGCAGGCCGCTGATCGGCCGGTTTTGGCCGGACTGAGGCGGACGCGAGGGATGAGCTAGAATGGCGGCTGTCGACCCGTTGTGGTCAGTCTATATTTACCATCTCAGCTCTGACCTGACTCATGGAAATTCGGCCCGCCAAACCAACTGATCGCAACGAGTGGGGTCGAATGCGTGCGAGACTATTCTCGAATCCCGAGCCTCAAGAGATTGACGACTGGTTTGACGCTGCTGAGAGGGGCGGAACGTCTCGGGTTGGCGTCGCAGTAATTGTCGCAGATCGTGGGGATGGCTTGCTCGCAGGTTTTGTTGAGATTGGGTCGCGCAACTACGCCGAGGGTTGCGAGACGACACCAGTTGCGTACCTGGAGGGTTGGTATGTTGATCCGGACGTTCGCCGAATCGGATTGGGTGCGGACCTACTGAAGGCGGCGGAAACCTGGGCACTAGCGCATGGGTTCAGCGAGATCGCCAGTGACACAGAACTGGGCAATGATGTCAGCCTGCAAGCCCATATCGGGTTAGGCTTTGAAGAGGTAGAGCGTCAGATCTGTTTCAAAAAGCGCTTGCGGTAGTGCTTGTGCGGCTGTTTTGGGCCAATAGGCGCCTGCCAGGTGAATTGCGGCAATCTGACGGCCTCTGACCCTCAGCGGATACTCGTCGCCAGTCGTGCTCGGTACATCCCAGAATTGACAAGCATTCCGGTCCAGCAACAGTATTCCGGCATACGTATTACCAGTCGCGCATGAGGATCATCCCGTGCAAGAACTGTGCTTGAGCGACAAGACTGAGTATCCGGACGACAAGGTACTGAAACGCCACCTGGGCGACGCGAAGGATGCCTGGGACAGTCTTGCCATATTTCTGGAGGACAACTATCCCGATTACTCCGGCGAATGGCGATATTACAACGACGGAAAAAGCTGGCTGTACAAGATTGCCAAAAAGTCCAAAACGATCTGCTGGGTAAGTGTGTATCGTGGGAAATTCACATTAACGTTCTATTTTCCGGATCGCGCAGAGAGCCTGATAGTCAATAGTTCATTGAGAAGGAAGTACATCGAGCAATTCGTCAATGCCAGGCGCTACGGCAAGACCCGGGGATTGACGGTCGATGTCCGGAAGGCTGCAGATCTGAGCACCGCGAAGAAGCTGATCGCAATCAAGGAAGATTTCAAGTAGCAGCAATCGTCCGCTAATGACCGATCACCCGTACCGGAAATCGGCCCAGCGTCACTCCGGCCCGCTGACGGTCGATATGTCAATCAGCGGGTTCGCCGCGATCATGCCGTCAGCCGTGAGCTCGGGATAGGGTTTTCCCTGGGCGCGGCAACGTTCGGCGATATCGGGATACGACCACTCGAACAGCGTACGAGCACGCTCCTCGGACGTCAGGCGCGACTGTTCGTACAGCCCCGCCGCGCGCCGCTGTCGCTCGGCCTCGGACAGAATGATGCCGACGACGACCGACACGCTCAGCGACGATCCGTGACCGTGCATTGGAATGGCGATGTGCTCGTCGGCCTCGGCGCGCGCCGCGTCGCTCAGGCCAACGTGCTCGCCCCCGACAACGATCGCCACCTTCTGCGTGTAATCGACATCGCGATCGTCGCGCGATTTCTTGCCACTGTATGCAGCCACGAGCCGCCAGCCATCATCACGTAGCGCCGTAAGCGCGGCGCGGGTCGAACGATGGGTCGTCACGGCGACCCAGTGCTTCGCGCCGCCCAGGCTCATGTGATTACGACGGACCAACTCGCCTGTCGAGGTTGTGTGCACTTGCTGAATG
>JAAUXY010018075.1_pt1 | contig 18504 bp, 15 predicted proteins | sample 7278121 | NCBI WGS metagenome assembly JAAUXY01 (sample SAMN14350117, study PRJNA611818) | marine sediment metagenome | isolation source: surface marine sediment (1.8m) | place: French Polynesia: Moorea | collected 2018-08 | reverse complement strand
TGCCTTTCTGATGTATCCTGCCATATATCCGCTGATCTTACTATTGCTTTTTCTATTAGCAGATCAATTTATAAAGATAAAATACGCCAACCTGATCAGCATTGTATTGATGGTCACTACCGTCGTATTCATTTTAGCCAACTTTCTCTATAAACTTTTATAACTAAACTGTGAATTATGGAACAACAGAAACTTCCTAATGTAACCATTGCCATTATACTGGCCATTTTATCCTATCTATGTTGCTGTTTCGGAGGGCTTCCCGGAGCTATTATAGCCGCGATAGCATTTTTTCTGGTCAGGAGTGATGAAAAGAAATACAAGGAAAATCCGGAATTATACTCCAATTACAGTCAGCTGAAAACGGCAAAGATCCTCGCTATCATAGGTCTTGTACTTGGCGTATTATATTTCCTGTACTCTGTGTATAATATTCAGCAGATGGGTGGTTGGGATGCCTATATGGAAAAAGTACAGGAGATGAGTGAACAATGGCAACAATAGAGATTTAAATTTTTACCTAATATGGATCAACAACCTTTACCCGGTGCGAGTAATGCACTGACAATGGGAATCATCTCAGTAGTGGGTGCCCTGGTCTGCTGCGGACCCTTCGCTGCGATTTTCAGTATTATTGGTCTTAACAGTGCTAAAAAGGCCGAACAGCTTTACAAAGATAATCCCGGTTCCTATACCGGTATCGAAAGTGTGAAAACCGGCAGGATCCTGTCCTATATAGGCCTGGCCCTGTCATTAGTCATGCTGGTATTACTCATATTGTATTTTGGGGTAATTATCGCACTGATCACCAGTGGAGAGTTCGATAACTATTAATAAAAAAGCCTGGCTCCTGGCCAGGCTTTTAATTTTATATACCATTTTCAATTGGCAACTTCACTCATAAATTTGAGTCTGTAGAGTCTTAATTCCTCATCTTCATACTCTCCGTCAAATTCTGTCATTGCTATCTCAATTCTATCAGTCTCTGCTTCCAGGAAGTAATCGTGAATCTCTTCCTGCTGATCTTCGTCCAGGATCTCATCAATATAATATCCCAGGTTCAATCTTGTTCCACTGAAAACGATCTGTTCCATTTCCTTAACCAACTCCGACAGCTCCAGGCCTTTGGAACGGGCAATATCGTCCAGGGGTAATTTGCGGTCCACATTCTGAATGATATAGAGCTTTAAGGCAGAATTAGCACCTGTACTTTTAACAACCAGGTCGTCCGGCCTGGTTATATCGTATTCCTCTACGTAATTTGAAATGAGCTCTACAAAGGGAGCTCCATATTTCTTGGCCTTGCCCTCCCCTACGCCGTGGATATTCACCAGTTCACTTAGTGTAACCGGATATTTTAAGGCCATGTCATCTAGCGAAGGGTCTTGAAATACCACAAAAGGAGGAACGTCTTGCTTATGGGCTTCTTTCTTTCGGAGATCTTTTAACAACTTTAAAAGCTTCTCATCAGCCACCCCGCCTGCACTGCGCGAAGCCGTGATAATTGAATTGTCAGTGGCATCATTGTACACGTGATCTCTGGTCATCATAAATGACTTCGGTTGCTCCAGGAATTCTTTTCCTTCGGCGGTCAGATGCAACACTCCGTATTGTTCTATTTGTTTGCGGATCAATCCGGCAACCAGGCATTGACGGATCAAAGCCATCCAGTAAGCCTCATCTTTGTCGGATCCAATTCCAAAAACCGGCTTCTCATTTGTTTTATGGGAGGCGATCAAGGCGTTGGTAGAACCAATAAGTGTTTTTACTATCTCTTTAGCCTTGAACTTTTCATTTGTGCTCTTAACGACCTTTAATAGCTTTACAACCTCCTCACTGGCTTCCTCTCTTGGCTTTGGATTCCTGGTATTGTCATCCATATCTGCCCCTGCACCATTTACAGCGTCGAATTCCTCACCAAAGTAGTGCAGGATGAATTTCCTTCTGGACATAGATGTTTCGGCATAGGCAACGATCTCCTGCAAGAGGGCATTACCTATTTCCTGTTCGGCAACGGGCTTACCAGACATGAACTTTTCAAGCTTTTCAACGTCTTTATAGCTGTAGAAGGCCAGGCAGTGTCCCTCGCCCCCGTCTCTACCGGCTCTCCCGGTCTCCTGATAATAGCTTTCAATACTTTTGGGTATGTCGTGGTGGATAACATAGCGAACATCGGGTTTGTCAATACCCATCCCAAAGGCAATAGTAGCCACTACGACGTCTACTTCCTCCATCAGGAACATGTCCTGGTATTTGGATCTGGTTTTGGCATCAAAGCCTGCGTGATAAGGAACTGCACTAACACCATTTACCTGCAGCACCTGTGCAAGCTCCTCAACCCGTTTTCTGCTAAGGCAATAGATGATACCGGATTTACCAGTATTCTTCTTTACAAAGCGAATAATATCCGCATCTACATTGGCCGTTTTAGGCCTTACTTCATAAAATAGGTTAGGCCTGTTAAAGGACGCTTTAAACACGGTTGCATCCTGGATTATCAGGTTCTTGATAATGTCTTCCTGGACTTTTGGAGTAGCGGTTGCGGTGAGGGCTATGATAGGAATATTGTCGCCAAGCCTGTTAATGATACTCCTGAGGTTTCTGTATTCAGGCCTGAAGTCATGCCCCCATTCCGAAATACAATGCGCCTCATCAATGGCTACAAATGAAAGGTTCACAGTCTGCAGAAAATCTATGTACTCACCCTTTGTAAGAGATTCAGGGGCCACATAAAGCAATTTGGTTACCCCACTTTTGATATCTTCTTTTACCTGTTTTACCTGGCTTTTTGTCAAGGATGAATTTAATACGTGTGCAATACCGTGTTCTGAGGAAACCCCGCGAATAGCGTCTACCTGGTTCTTCATCAGGGCGATCAGGGGAGAGACCACAATAGCTGTTCCCTCTTTGATCAGGGCGGGAAGCTGGTAACAAAGTGATTTGCCACCGCCGGTGGGCATGATAACAAAAGTATTCTTTCCCTGAATTATATTCTGTATGACACCTTCCTGAAGACCAATGAATTTGGAAAACCCAAAATACTTTTTTAGCGAGGCATTTAAATCAATCTCCTTCAATTCCATTCTACAAAATTAAAAAGACCTCATGGCGGTTTCATTAGAGAGGTCTGACTACATTAAGATATACTTTTAAATAAATTGGTGAGTTGATGGTACAATGTAAGATGAGCGCCAATGGTGAATCTTTTATAAAATAAGATTACGTAATTTTGTATCCTTAAATATAATACAATCTTTTAGAACCTGTTATAATATTTACACAAATTCTTATAACAGAATCATAAATTTCCAGCGTACATTGAGCAGTAGCAAAGGCATACTAGCCATAGCCAGAAAGACCATCAAAACTGAAGCCGCATCTATAGATAATCTGGCTTCCTTACTCGATGATCAATTTGCCGACGCGGTAAATTGTATCCTCGAATCAAAAGGGCGTGTCGTAATTTCAGGAATAGGAAAAAGTGCGATCATCGCTTCCAAAATTGTAGCTACACTGAATTCTACCGGAACACCATCAATCTTTATGCATGCAGCAGATGCGATCCATGGTGATCTGGGGACTATTCAGAAAGACGATGTAGTCATCTGCATCTCAAAGAGCGGCAATACACCTGAAATAAAAATGCTGGTCCCTCTGATCAAACTCGGCAACAACAAGTTGATCGGTATGACCGGAAGCCCCGACTCATATCTGGCTGTAAATGCAGACTACACCTTGAATACCTTTGTTGAAAAGGAGGCCTGTCCCAATAATCTTGCTCCAACCACAAGTACCACAGCACAACTGGTCATTGGAGATGCTCTGGCCATATGCCTGTTGGAACTGAGAGGTTTTAGCAGTAAAGACTTCGCCAAATACCATCCCGGCGGGACCCTCGGCAAGAAGCTTTATTTAAGAGTTTCAGATATTGCCAAAAACAATCTGAAACCCCAGGTTGCACTCGATACGCCTGTGAAGGATGTCATCGTAGAGATCTCTGAAAAGATGCTCGGTGCTACGGCAGTTATAGATGGTGAGGAAATAAAAGGTATCGTAACCGATGGGGATATCAGACGGATGCTGAACAAGTATGAAAACATCAACGGACTAACTGCCAGGGATATCATGACCACCAATCCTAAAACAGTGGATTGCAATGTACTCGCTGTAAAAGCGTTAAAAGAAATGCAGTCTAAGGGCATTTCCCAACTTCTGGTTGTAGAGGGTGCCCAATATGTAGGCGTGGTTCATTTACACAACTTAATTAAGGAGGGTATCATGTAATGGTAAAAGAGAGAAAGGACCCCAACGAAATGTCGTTTCTGGACCATCTCGAAGTTTTGAGGTGGCATCTTATCCGGTCTACCATGGCCGTGGTAATTATCGGCTTTGTAGCCTTCCTGATGCGCGACTTCATTTTCGACACGGTTATCTTCGGACCAAAGAATCCGGATTTCCCTACCTATGGGGTCTTCTGTAAACTGTCCAGAATGATTGGTTTCAGCGAGGCTTTTTGTGAAACCGAACCTCTTTTCAGGATTCAAAGCCGGGTTATGGCCGGCCAGTTCTCCGCTCATATCTGGACCTCTATCTGGGCCGGATTTATTATAGGTTTTCCATATGTGCTATACGAAATGTGGAAATTTATTAGCCCGGGACTTTATGAAAAGGAAAGAAAATACTCCAAAGGATTTATTCTGATCGCCTCACTATTGTTCTTCATGGGCGTTCTCTTCGGTTACTATGTGGTGGCACCTCTTTCCATTAATTTCCTGGGCAGCTACCAGGTTAGTGAGGAGGTTTTTAACGATATCGATCTGGCCTCCTATATCTCAACCGTCAGGGCTGCCGTGCTGGCCTGTGGTATTATTTTTGAATTGCCTATTATCATCTACATACTGACCAAGGTTGGCCTGGTAACCCCTGAGGTACTCAGAAAATATAGAAAGGTGGCACTGGTCATCGTCCTTATCCTGTCGGCTATTATCACCCCTCCCGATGTAGCCAGTCAGATCATAGTTGCTGTTCCTGTTTTGATCCTGTATCAGATCAGTATTTATATTTCCAAAGTTGTAATCAAAAGAGACGAGAAAAGAGCAAGAAAGTATGCCAAATCAGGTTGAAGAATTCAATAGCTATCGCTCCCGAATGAACGAACGAATATTATCGGGAGACAACAAAATTATAAAGCGCATATTTAACCTGGACACCAATGCATATGCCAGTGGTTCTCTTGACGTGAAGACTAAAGAGTTGTTGGGTCTTGTAGCTTCCGCAGTGCTTAGGTGCGATGATTGCGTTAAATATCATCTTGAAAAATGCCGGGACGAAGGTGCCAGCAAAGAGGAAGTGATGGAGACACTGAGCATAGCAACACTTGTTGGCGGTACCATAGTAGTTCCTCACTTACGCAGGGCTTACGAATACTGGGAACTATTGGAAGAACAGTAGGGATGTGCATAACATAAATAGTTTCAAACTTTTGAGCAAGATTTAATAAAGCGTTAATTCTAAAAGTGGTTAGAGATTATATGTGTAGTTTTGGCGAATTCGTATGAAGCTCAGGGCAGAAAATGTTATGAAGGCCTACAGAGGCCGTAAAGTGGTCAAAGGGATCTCGCTTGAAGTGAACCAGGGCGAGATCGTTGGGCTGCTTGGACCCAACGGAGCAGGTAAAACCACTTGCTTTTATATGATCGTGGGCCTGATCAAACCCAATGGCGGCCAGATTTTCCTCGACAGTACTGAAATTACTAAATTCCCGATGTATAAAAGGGCTCAGAACGGTATTGGATATCTGGCACAGGAGGCATCGGTTTTCAGAAAATTGAGCATTGAAAAAAACATTCTGAGCGTACTTCAGCTTACAGATCTTTCAAAGAAAGAACAGCACATGAAAATGGAGTCGCTCATTGAAGAATTTGGGCTGGGTCATATACGAAAGAATCGCGGCGATCTCCTCTCAGGAGGGGAACGAAGGAGAACTGAGATAGCACGTGCATTGGCTACGGATCCTAAATTCATCCTGCTGGATGAGCCTTTTGCCGGTGTCGATCCTGTCGCCGTGGAGGATATTCAGCGCATTGTAGCCCGACTGAAAGACAAGAACATCGGAATCCTTATCACGGACCACAATGTTCAGGAAACACTGGCTATAACAGAAAGGTCCTACCTGATGTTCGAGGGTGGCATTTTAAAATCTGGAATCCCTGAGGTGCTGGCCGAGGATGAGATGGTGAGAAAGGTTTACCTGGGGCAAAATTTTGAACTTCGTAAGAAAAAGCTGGACTTCTGATTTACTTCATCCAATTATTTGCTATGGACAAAAATTACGAAGAGGTTTTAGTCCGAACATCCCACTGATTCACGAGAGAACTTACTATATACAGACCGATGATAGCCGGTATGGCCATAAATTTGATAGTCAGTAATAAGACCAGGCTTAGGACCACAAATACATAGCGCAACGCATTGTCCTTAAAATTCCAGTTCTTAAACTTTAGTGCGAACATTTCAATGTTGGAATTTAACAAATAACTGCTCAGTACTATATGACCTAGCAAAAACCATGGGTTTAATATAATAGCATTGATAGTATCATTCCCCTGGTATAACAGTATCAGCGGAAGGGAAAGGACCAGTATGGCATTGGCAGGCGTCGGTAGTCCAATGAAGGATTCTACCTGGTCTTCATCTATATTGAATCTGGCCAGGCGATAGGCCGATGCAAGCGTAATCAAAAAACCGAGAAAAGGGAATACTGTATTGAGATGCCATAATTCTCCGGTGGACTGAAATTCCTGCCAGGATATGGCATTCCATCCACCTGATTGTGACATGGCCAGTAGCTGGAACATCACTATTCCGGGAACCAAACCGCTGGTAACCATATCCGCAAGTGAATCGAGTTGAATACCCAACTCGGACTGTGAATTAAGCAGTCGGGCTGCCAATCCATCGAAAAAGTCAAAAAATATTCCTGCAAATACAAATAACGCTGCCCACTCTAATTGATTCTGAACAGCATATACCGTAGCCACACAGCCACAAAATAGATTGAGTAGTGTTAGCAGGTGCGGTATTTTTTGCTTCATAAATGAACTGTTTCAGTAAATGTAAGACATTTTAGGATTTTTAATGTGCCGACATCTGAAGTCCCGAAACTGACTTTTCGAATAAATTCAGACACTGAAAGGATGGTCTTTACATTTTTCAGATATTTGGGACACCAAAAAGAAGAATACGAGACAGATCAATATGCGATCACTAATTTTAGCCGGCTTATTTGCACTAGCTACCTATACATCCTTTAGCCAGTTAGCGCCTTTAAGCGAGGAATCGACCATCAGTGTTATCACCTGCGGAACAGGAGACGAGCTGTATTCTTCCTTTGGTCACAGCGCTTTCAGGGTTCAGGATCCGGTCCGGGGTATCGATGTGGTCTATAACTATGGTACTTTCGATTTTAATACACCTAATTTCTATCTGAAATTTGCAAGAGGAAAGTTGCTGTATTCGCTGAGTCGGCAAAAATTTGCCAATTTTCTCTACACTTATCAATTGGAAAATCGCTGGGTTAAGGAACAGATTTTAAATATTGATTCAAAAGCGAAAAACGAAATTTTCAGATTTCTGGAAGAAAACTACAAACCTGAGAATCGCGACTATAAGTACGATTTTTTAGTAGAGAACTGTTCCACTAAGATTCCTGAAGTACTCAAACAAGTATTGGGAAATCCCTTGGTATTTAATAGTGATCACCTCAAGGAGGAGTTGACTTTCAGGCAGTTGATTCAAAGCTATCTGCACTGGAACTCCTGGGCCAGTTTCGGTATAGACCTGGCACTGGGAGCTGTGATCGACCGCAAGGCGGAACCTGAGGAATATATGTTTTTGCCAGACTATGTACTGTATCAAATCAACAACACCACATACAAGGAGAAAGAATTACTAAATCGGGAAAGAACAGTTCTCGATTTGAACAATGGTCAGCTGGTGACAATTTTTACAACTTCACCCCTATTTTGGTTGCTGGTCCTGTTGTTTTTTACACTTACAATAACAATAATTGACTTCAGAAATGATACACGGAGTCGCTGGCTCGACTTTGTACTTTTCCTGGTTACCGGATTTGTAGGGCTATTTATGCTATTTCTATGGTTCTTAACAGATCATACAGCCACAGCCTCTAATTACAATATATTCTGGGCTTTCCCAATAAACGCCATTGCCGCATTTACAATGATAAAGAAAGGAGAGCTAAAAGCCTGGATTCCAAATTATATCAAGGTTTTGATGGCCATGTTAGGAATCGTACTGATACTTTGGCTCACAGGAGTTCAGGAGTACCCTCCATTGGCTGTATTAATTTTACTTATGCTCGGACTAAGATATGGCTACCTGATGTATTATTTTAAGTCAATTTATCCGGCCTGGGTGAAGGAAGTGTGGAAAATTAAGGGAAAATAAAGATGCCCTGCAGCAGTGGTTTTATGATTCGTTCAGAAAACTTTACATTTAAGAAAGCAATCTGATCATGGAAATCAATATTTATTACTTGTTAGGAGGATTGGCCATTATTTATCTCGTTTTTACGGTTTATAACAAGCGGACCGCTAAGAGAAGAAAGTCCAGAAAGTTTATGGAAGGCTACGAGAGACGGGCAAAGGATGAAGAAAAAAAGGAAAATTAGCTGATTTCTATCTACTTTTAGCCTCAAAAATTTAATTTTTCCAGGACTTGTTGGAAGGATAAAGAATTGTTCATGAAAATTTATACTAAAACCGGTGATAAAGGTACTACGGCACTCTTTGGAGGAACCAGGGTATCTAAGCACCATATACGGATCAACAGCTATGGTACCGTGGATGAACTCAATTCATGGTTGGGATATCTGCGGGATCAAAAACTCGAGAAACACGATTCTGGGGTTTTAACCAGAATTCAAAATCAGTTATTTACTCTTGGGGCCATGCTCGCTACCGATCCGGCAAAGGCCAAGCTAAAAAGTGGCCAGGACAGGCTCAATATTCCTCTGATTACTGAAAATGATGTGGAATTACTGGAAGCAGAAATGGACCAGATGAATGAAAAGTTGCCTCCAATGACTCATTTTATACTTCCGGGTGGTCATCCTACGGTGTCAACTTGTCATGTGGCCCGAACAATTTGCCGAAGAGCAGAGCGGATGACCAGTCTTTTAAATGAACATGAACCGGTTGAAGAGGTCGTTTTGGCTTATCTGAACCGACTTTCGGACTACTTATTCGTATTGGCACGTAAATTGTCAGCACAATTAGGAGCGGATGAGGTTAAATGGATTCCTGAAAAAAAGGACTAATATTTTTACATTTTCTTCGTTATCAATTTACCAAATCTGAAAATTGACCGGAATAGGGAATAATTAAATTCCAATTTTCTTGGACAATTGCGTTTAAAATTTATTTTTGCAAAAATTTTAAAACAATCATTTACCATGTACTGGACATTAGAATTGGCATCTTATTTAAGCGATGCCCCTTGGCCTGCCACTAAAGATGAATTGATCGACTATGCGATTAGAACCGGCGCGCCATTGGAAGTGGTTGAAAACCTACAATCCATGGAGGAAGAAGGCGGTGAAATATACGAATCCATAGAGGAAATATGGCCAGACTACCCCACTGAAGAAGACTACCTCTGGAACGAGGATGAATACTAATCGATTTATTCGTGTTAATAAGATTAAAAAGTCTCATATGAGGCTTTTTTTTTATGTAATTTTGACAGCCTACGGGGTAAATCGGCCTATATCAGCCCTCTGGAACAAATTTTGCCCCTTGCTCAAGGTTGGGCTTTGCTACTGATCTGACGATTGTGCTGAGATGGTTCAAGCCCCTGAAAATGATGAAATATGAGTATATTAAATTCAGTTCTTAAGGCGTTTGTTGGCGATAAGGCGAAGAAGGACGTAAAAGAACTACAGCCCCTGGTCCAGGAGATCAACAAAGAATTCGACAAAATAAAGGGCCTGGACAACGATTCACTCCGCAATAAAACACAGGAATTCAAGGCCCGAATCGCTGAGGCGATCAAGGATCTTCGTCACAAAATAGACGAGCTTCAGCAAGAGGTAATAAATTCTGAGGACATTGACAGAAACGAATCCCTGTATACCGAGATCGATAAGCTTGAAGATGAGGCCTACAAAATAACTGAAGACACCCTAAACAAATTACTTCCTGAGGCCTTTGCCGTAATTAAGGAAACGGCTACAAGATTTGCAGAAAATGAAAGTCTTGAGGTATTAGCTACTGAGTTTGACCGAATGTTATCCGGTTCCAAAGAATACGTGAGCCTGAATGGCGATAAGGCCATCTGGCTGAATTCATGGGATGCAGCAGGTAAAGAAGTAACCTGGGATATGGTTCACTACGACGTACAGCTTATAGGCGGTATTGCATTGCATCAGGGCAAAATTGCAGAAATGCAGACCGGGGAGGGTAAAACACTGGTAGCCACACTTCCGGTTTATCTGAATGCACTTGCCGGTAAAGGTGTGCACCTGGTTACAGTAAACGATTATCTGGCAAAAAGGGACAGCGCCTGGATGGGGCCGATCTTTGAATTCCACGGACTTTCAGTAGACTGTATAGACCATCACAAACCTAATTCTGAGGGCAGGCGTGCAGCTTACAACGCAGATATCACCTATGGTACAAATAATGAATTTGGTTTTGACTATCTCAGGGATAACATGGCTCATACCCCTAATGATCTGGTCCAGAGACCACACCACTATGCTATAGTTGACGAGGTGGATTCGGTGCTGATCGATGATGCGAGAACTCCATTGATCATTTCAGGTCCGGTACCTGAGGGCGATCGTCATGAATTCAACGAATTAAGGCCCAAAGTGTCCGAGATTGTTCAGAAACAGCGGCAATACCTGACCGGAGTGCTGGCTGAAGCTAAAAAACATATTTCCGAAGGCGACACCAAAGAGGGGGGCTTTCTCCTATTAAGGGTACATCGTGGATTACCTAAAAACAAAGCACTTATAAAGTATCTAAGTGAAGAAGGTATTAAACAGCTGCTCCAGAAAACCGAGAATTTCTACATGCAGGACAACAATCGGGAGATGCCAAAAGTTGATGCCGAGTTGCTCTTTGTAATAGACGAGAAGAACAATCAGATTGATCTTACCGATAAGGGGATCGAGGTCATTTCCGGTGATCAGGACAAAGACTTCTTTGTCATGCCAGATATAGGCAGTGAGATAGCCAAAATAGAGGAACTCAATCTGGAAATTGAGGCCGAGGCAGAGAAAAAGGAGGATCTCTTTAAGGACTTCGCCGTCAAAAGCGAACGGATCCATACTATGAGCCAGTTATTGAAGGCATATACGCTCTTTGAGAAAGATGTGGAATACGTAGTAATGGATAATAAAGTCCTGATTGTTGATGAACAGACAGGGCGAATTATGGATGGAAGGCGTTATTCCGATGGTTTGCACCAGGCAATTGAAGCCAAGGAAAATGTGAAGATCGAGGCCATGACACAGACCTTTGCCACCGTTACCCTCCAGAACTATTTCCGAATGTACAAGAAGCTGTCTGGAATGACAGGTACAGCAGTGACTGAAGCCGGCGAATTCTGGGAGATCTATGAACTTGATGTAATGGAGATCCCTACGAACAGGCCTATTGCCAGAGACGACAGGAATGATCTTATATTCAAGACAAAGCGGGAAAAGTACAATGCCATTATAGAAGAGGTTACACAACTGGCCAATGCCGGCAGACCTGTACTGATTGGAACTACTTCGGTGGAAATATCAGAATTGCTTTCGCGAATGCTCTCCATCAGAAAGGTGAACCACAATGTCCTGAATGCCAAATTACATAAGAAGGAAGCGGATATTGTCGCTGAGGCAGGTATATCGGGTGTTGTTACTATCGCCACGAATATGGCGGGAAGGGGTACCGATATCAAACTTAGCGATCAGGTAAAAGATGCAGGCGGACTTGCTATTGTAGGTACGGAAAGACACGATTCCAGACGGGTAGACAGACAGCTTAGAGGTCGCTCGGGAAGACAGGGAGATCCGGGCAGCTCGCAATTTTACGTATCACTTGAAGACAACCTGATGCGTTTATTCGGCTCTGAAAGAGTTGCCAAGATGATGGACCGTATGGGTCTTAAGGAAGGCGAAGTAATTCAGCACTCCATGATGACCAAATCCATCGAACGCGCCCAGAAAAAAGTAGAGGAAAACAATTTTGGTATAAGGAAACGCCTGTTGGAATATGACGATGTCATGAATGCACAACGAGAAGTTGTTTACAAAAGGAGGCGACATGCCCTTCAAGGTGAGCGATTGAAAGTTGACATCGCCAATATGATCTATGACACCTGTGAACTGATTGCACAAACGAATAAGGACGCCAACGATTTTAAGAATTTCGAATTCGAATTGATCAAGTACTTTTCGATTACCTCCCCGGTCAGCCAGGAAGAATTTACCAAGCTGAATTTCCAGGAGATTGCGAATCGCGTTTACACAGCTACATTTGAATACTACCAGGGGAAAGTAGAGCGAAGTGCAGCTACAGCGCTGCCGGTTATCAAAAAGGTATATGAAGACGACTCCAATAAATTTGAACGGATCGTAGTCCCCTTCACCGACGGTATCAAAACACTTAATGTAGTGACTAATCTCAAGGATGCCTATGAATCTGAAGGAAAACAATTGGTCACCGATTTTGAAAAGAATATTACCCTGGCAATCATAGATGATGCATGGAAAACCCATCTTAGAAAGATGGATGAATTAAAACAATCTGTTCAACTTGCCGTGCACGAACAGAAGGATCCCCTATTAATTTACAAGTTCGAGGCTTTTGAGTTATTCAAGGCAATGATCGACAAAGTAAACAAGGATGTGGTCTCCTTCTTGTTTAAAGGAGAGTTGCCATCGGCAGACACGAGTGAAATTCAGGAAGCCAGACAGGTGCGCAGACCCAAGGAAAACTTGCAAACCACCAAAGAGGAAATCCCAAACAGCGATGAACTTGCAGCCAGGAACAGGGCAATCACCCAAAACCAGGGAAGGCGTCCGGCCATCACCGAAACTATAATCAGGGAAAAGCCAAAAATTGGGCGAAATGAACGGGTTACTATTAAAAATGTAATGTCCGGAGAAAGTAAGGTGGTAAAATTTAAACAGGCTGAACCCCTGATCGACAGAGGCGAGTGGGTTCTTGTAGATCAGGAGTAACATTCTTTAAATCAGATAAAAAAGCGGTCAATGAGGCCGCTTTTCTTTTGGAAATATCCTTTTTCCACAGAACGAATGTGCAAAACTCTTAGAAATTAATTAGCGCAGTGGCTTGCACCGTATAGAAAAACATATTTAGTTTTACACTGAGCCCAGAATCTAAGTTGTTCTTAATTTACCGGGAGACTAAAGCGAAATGCACATTAAGTTACATGCATGACTGAACCGGTACCTAATCAAAAAAACGGTACGTTGAAAGCGGACTGGAAAACAACTACAGCATATTCAATATCATTTGCTGCAATCCTTCTGGCAATTATATCATGGGCCTTTCTTGGATTATCAACAACTGTTTCGCTTAGCATATTAAGCATTGGATTAGTGGGCCTTGCAGCTACACTGGCCATAAGCCTGTTTTTATTAAAGCAGTCCACAGGCAGTACAGATGATTCAAAACTCGAACTTGAGAAAAAGATCAGGGAGAAGGATACACTGCTTAAAGAAGTGCATCACAGGGTGAAGAATAACCTGCAAACAGTTTGCAGTCTCTTAAATATGCAATCAAGAGGCGCTGAGAATGATCAGATGAAAAATCTTATCAAAAGCAGTCAGAACCGGGTTATGGCCATGGCTATGGTTCACGAGATGTTATATCTGCGCGACGACCTCACTGCTATCGATTATAAACCATATGTCTTCAAGCTTACAGAATACCTGGTAAAATCTGTGAAAGGACCGGATAGTAAGATCAAGCTTGCTATAGATGTGCCGGACATTGTCCTTGGGATCGATACGGCCATTCCCCTGGGACTATTGATCAATGAAACCATTACCAATTCACTGAAATATGGTATTCAGGACGACAGTGAGGGAGAGATCCATATTGAACTACAGAAGCAGGGTGAAGATGATTACGTTATGACCATAGGTGATAATGGAATAGGTATTTCGGATTCAGTGGATCATAAAACCACCAAATCCCTGGGTTTAAAGCTTATTCACAATCTGGCCAGGCAGCTGAAAGGCAGTATAACAATGGACTGGTCGCGAAAAGGCACTAATTATATCGTCAGATTTAAGGATATTGGTCACGATCCGCTTCACTCTATCGCCTAAAACCGCGATCAGAACCATCCTATCGGCGTTGACCGGATTATCGCTATATTTATTTTCTCTATACTTTAAAAGAACAACTATGCTCAAACGTATTTGGGTCGCATTTTGTCTGTGCGGCATCAGCTTGTATTCCCAGGACTATTTTTTAGAAAAGTATAAACCATTCATTTCGGAGGTTCCTTCACCGGAAGAATATCTGGGCTATGGTATTGGCGATCATCACACACGTCACGACCTTATTGTAGGATATCTGGAAGAATTATCTAAAGTTTCGGATCGCGCTAAATTGATCCAATATGGTCGCACCCATGAGGGTCGTAAATTGGTTATACTAGTTGTAAGTAATCCGGACAATCTGGGGAATTTGGAACAGCTAAAGGAACAACATCTTGCCTTCACTGATCCGGCCCGCACGGTAAGTAATTACGACGAGGTCCCGATTTTTGTCAACCTGGGATACAATGTACATGGCAACGAACCTTCCAGTTCAGAGGCAGCCATGCTTTCAGCCTATACTTTCACAGCCTCAGAAAGCCCCGAAATAAAGAATTACCTGGACAAGGCAGTACTGTTTATTGATCCGACTATTAATCCGGATGGAAGGGACCGGCATACACAGTGGGTAACTACGTATCAGGGTAGTCCCTTAGTCGCAGATCCGCAGGATGCGGAGCACAACGAATACTGGCCTGGTGGCAGAACAAACCATTATTGGTTTGACCTGAACAGAGACTGGTTGCTTGGTATCCATCCTGAAAGCAGGGGTAAATTGGATTGGTATCATCAGTGGTTGCCCAATGTGGTGACCGATTTCCACGAGATGGGTACAAAAAGCACTTATTTTTTTGAGCCGATGAAGGACAATGGGTCTCTGAATCCGATTATGCCAAGAGAAAACTATGAAGACCTGAATAATCTTTTTGGCACATATTTCTCAAAAGCCCTGGACAGTATCGGTTCCTTGTATTTTACCAAGGAAGTTTTTGACGGCACCTATCCCGGTTACGGATCCTCTTATCCGGATCTTCAGGGTGGACTTGGATTGCTGTTTGAGCAGGCAAGTTCCAGGGGTCATAAGCAGAAAACAGAATTTGGTGAATTAAATTTTGCATTTACAATTCGCAATCAATTCGTTTCGAGCATAACAACCGTTAAGGCTGCTGTAGAAAACAAGGCGCTCCTCCGAAAATATCAACAAGACTTCTTTAAAAGCGCCCTGACTAATGCTGGCAGTTCCAAAGTGAAGGCCTACAAATTTGGAGACCCTCACGATCAAAACAGGGTAAAAGCATTCATTGATAAACTACTTCTTCACCATATAGAAGTTTATACTACGGGTACACATGAATTCGTGGTCCCTACAAGACAGCCTCAATACAGGATGGTACAGACATTTTTTGAGACCTATAACAAGTATCGCGACAGTGTATATTACGATGCTTCGGCCGGGTCAGTGGCCAACTTCTACAATATGAAGTATAGATCAGTTAACAATTTTAGTAGTGGAACAAGGGTAGAAAGTACAGAAAATTTGGTGAAAATAACACCGGTTACAAAGTCAGAATATGCATACATCATCGATGGGGACGACTACAACTCTATTGCTGCTTTGAATGCCCTGCAAAGAGAAGATCTGGTACTTTCTGCTGCCTTTAAGCCATTCACGACCGAAACCAATTCAGGTCAAAAGAGCTTTAATTACGGGGCGATGATACTGGCGGTATCATTGCAGAAAAAGAATGCGGAGGAGATATTTCAAATAATTACTTCCGTTCAACAGAAATACGCTGTGCCGATTTATTCGGTTAAATCGGGCTATCATTCCAAGGGCATAGATCTGGGCAGTCGATATATAAAGCCAATAACCAAACCAAAGGCCGCTATGCTCATAGGCCAGGGTGTACGATCTTATGAGGCTGGTGAAGTATGGCATCTGCTAGATACCAGGGTGGGTATGCCTATTGCCAAGATCCCTATTCGAAATTTCAATAAAGCCAATCTGGATAAGTATAATACGTTGGTACTGGTTTCGGGTCGTTACGAACTCGATGAGAAACAACGGGAAAAGATCAGTGACTGGGTGAAAAAGGGAAAGACATTGGTTACTATTGGAACGGCCTCCAAGTGGGCTATAGAAAAGGGGCTTGTTAAAGACACCCTAGTGACATCGGAAAAAGACAGTACGGCAATTTCGGATAGGAAACCGTATGTGGATGCTTCTGAAAATATTGGAAAAGAGAGTGTTGGCGGAATCATACTGAAAGCTGATCTGGACTACACACATCCGCTAGGATTTGGATATCGAGATGCCAATATACCCGTTTACAAAAACAATACAGTTTGGTTGCAGCCGAGCAAGAATGAATATGCCACAGTGGCCAGATATAACAGTCCATTTATGATCGACGGGTTTATATCAGAAAAGAACAGAAAGGAGTTCCTGGAGAAATCCGCTTCAATTGTTGTCAGCAAATTGGGTTCGGGCCGTGTTATACTTTTTGCCGATAATCCGAATTTCAGAGGCTCCTGGTATGGCACTAATCGTTTATTCCTCAATGCCTTGTTTCTTGGTGATAAAATTCAAATACCTGAGCCAAGGGATTAAATAAAACCACATATTTATGAAAAACAATCTCAGGATACTCTTGCTGCTTGTTGCAGTGTACACAACAAACGTCAACGCACAAACTCAGGGAGAAGGACCATATACTCAATTGATAATAAGAGGAGTCACACTAATCAACGGAAACGGCTCCCCACCTCTAGGCCCAATGGATGTGGTCATTGAAAACAATCGTATTGCAGCTGTTAAATCCGTAGGCTACCCCGGGGTGGATATTGATAATTCCAAAAGACCGACCCTGAAAGCAGGGGGAAGAGAATTGGAGGCAGAAGGTATGTACCTCTTGCCAGGATTTGTGGATATGCACGGACATATAGGTGGGGTGGCACAGGGTGCGGAACCTGAATATGTCTTCAAATTATGGATGGCACACGGTATAACAACTGTGCGAGAACCCAGTGGAAGAGGTGTTGATTTTGCACTCGACCTGAAAAAAAGGAGTGCCAGCAACGAAATCATTGCCCCTCGGATCGAGGCTTATACGGGTTTCGGTCAAGGAAGTGATGACGGGATCAGCACTCCTGAAATGGCGCGCGAATGGGTGCGAAACAATGCGAAGAAAGGTGCAGATGGAATTAAATTCTTTGGTGCACCACCTGAAATCATGGCTGCAGCACTGGACGAAAATAAGAAACTCGGACTCCGGTCTGCCTGTCATCATGCACAACTCAATGTTGCGCGCTGGAACGTCCTGCACTCAGCCAGAGCCGGGCTCACCACCATGGAGCATTGGTATGGCCTCCCTGAAGCCCTATTTGAGGACCGGACGGTTCAGGACTATCCCCTCAGTTACAACTATAACAACGAACAACATCGCTTCGAAGAAGCGGGCAAGTTGTGGCAGCAGGCCGCAAAACCGTATTCAATGCACTGGAATGCTGTTATGGACGAATTGATCGAACTTGATTTCACCCTTGTCCCCACTTTTAATATTTATGAAGCCAGCAGGGATCTTCACCGGGCCAGAAGGGCCGAATGGCACGAGGACTATACCCTGCCCTCGCTCTGGGAATTCTACCAGCCAAGCAAGATCTCCCACGGCTCTTATTGGCATTACTGGGGAACAGAACAGGAAGTAGCCTGGCGAGAGAATTATCAGCTGTGGATGAAATTCATTAACGAATACAAAAATCGGGGAGGACGAGTTTGTGCTGGTTCAGATTCTGGATTCATTTTCCAGCTTTATGGCTTTGCTTTTATACGTGAATTAGAACTGTTGAGAGAGGCCGGTTTTCATCCATTGGAGGTGATCCGGGCTGCCACATTGAATGGTGCTGCTGCACTGGGTATGGACAAGGAAATTGGCACCATAGCTGTGGGTAAACTCGCTGATTTTGTGTTGATTGAAGAAAATCCCCTGGAAAATCTAAAAGTTTTATATGGTACAGGTGCCATAAAACTTACCGAGGAAAACGAAGTTGTCCGGGTTGGTGGTGTTAAATACACCATTAAGGACGGTATTATTTACGATGCGAAAGCCCTACTGGAGGATGTAAAAGACATGGTT
>JAAUXY010109523.1_pt1 | contig 18506 bp, 15 predicted proteins | sample 7278121 | NCBI WGS metagenome assembly JAAUXY01 (sample SAMN14350117, study PRJNA611818) | marine sediment metagenome | isolation source: surface marine sediment (1.8m) | place: French Polynesia: Moorea | collected 2018-08 | reverse complement strand
GAGACGGGGCCCGCGACGCGGACATGCTCGGCCGCCTCCTTGTCGAGGCCGAACAGCGGCGTCTCGGCCTGGACGAAGCCCAACAGAACCACCACCAGACAGGCAAGCCCTCCGGCGTAGCCGAGCCCCCAGCCCCATCCGGAGACGCGTCCGATATGGCTGGCCGGCGTGATCTCGGGCAGCATGGCGTTATAGAACACGGTGCCGAACTCGAAGGCGGCATTGGCGATGGCGAAGACGACCATGGCGTAGAGCACATACTCCGGCGACGGCGCGACCCACCACAACAGGGCGCAGGCGATTGCGGCAATGACCGTGAACAGGGCGAGCCAGGGCTTCTGGCGGCCGGAGGCATCGGCAATCGCCCCGAACACCGGGCTCAACACCGCGATGACCAGCCCCGACGCGGTGAGCGCCCAGCTCCACTGCGCCGTACCGATCGTCGGCGTCTCAGCGACCGCCTGGGTGAAATAGGCGCTGAACACGAAGGTGCTGATGACCGTCGGGAAGGCGGAGTTCGCCCAGTCGTAGACGCACCATGAGAACAGCGCTCTCCGGCCCAAGTCCTTTTGTTCTGGAGTCGGCGGCGCCGGTGCACCCTCCGGCGCGTTATCCTCGACAGCCTGCATGGGCTTGCAGTCTAGAGCACTATCCGACCATATAGACCAAATTCTGTTGCGGTCTGGGCGCGGCGCCGCACAAGCCCAAGGTGATCCGATGGCGCCCTGCCAGCCGAGTGACGCTGAGGCGATGGGCAGATGACCTCCTCCATGCTTCGAGACGCCGGCTTGGCCGGCTCCTCAGCATGAATGTCACTATAGTGGTGGGCAGCACGGGATTGCTTCATCCTGAGGAGCTCGCGGATGCGGGCATCCCGAAGGAGGAAGCAATCCGAACCACGGTACGAGAAAATCCAAGCGGGGAGAGCCTGTAACATGCTCGTCACCACGACCCCCAGCCTCGAGGGACAGACGATCCGCCGCTATCACGGCATCGTCAGCGGCGAAGCCATCATGGGGACAAACGTCTTCCGAGATATGTTCGCGGGGATCCGCGACATCGTCGGGGGCCGGTCGGCCTCTTACGAGAAGGAGTTGCGCAAAGCCAAGGCGTTGGCCATGGAGCAGATGGTCGAGGAGGCCCACGAGCTGGGCGCGAACGCGGTGATCGGGGTGGACCTGGATTACGAGACCGTCGGCGACAAGGGCAGCATGCTGATGGTCGTGGCCTCCGGCACGGCGGTGACGGTGAAGTAGCGAAAACGCCGCGCGCCGGACATTCGCATGCCCGGTGCGCAACGCAAACTGTCTGAACGGATGAGTGCTAGGCCTGCGGCTGAGGTGCAGGGCCTTCGGGTGCGTCGGGCGCATCCGGCTCTTCGGAGCGGCGCCGGCGCTCTTCCATGAACTGGTCGAACTCGGCCTTGTCCTTGGCGTGGCGCAGGCGTTCGAGAAAGTCCATGAATTCTTTCTGCTCGTCTTCGAGACGGCGCAGCGTCTCCTCGCGGTACTCGTCGAAGGCGCTGTTGCCACTCGACGCCTCGCGCGCGCGGCGGTGGCGTCTTCCGCTCCAGGACTGACTGCGCTCAGACCGCTCATAGTGCCAGCGGCCGGGGCCGCCATGTTTCCAACAACCCATGCGTCCACTCCATAACAGATAGGCCAGGACTGCCAATCCAATGGGCCAGAAGATGACGAATCCAGCGATCATCAGGGCGATCCAGGCCGGCTTGCCGTATTCGTCCAACTTGGCTACGAGTTCCATCGGACCCTCATGTAAATGTATTTTACATTCACATATATGTGGCAGTTGCCTGCCCGCCTGTCAAGGGCGGGTTCTCGGGCAGGCGCGAAAAAACGCCAGATCTACCGATTGTGCTCGCCCGTCAGCCCCAGGCCGTCCAGATAGATCAGGACTCCCGCCTCGAGCAGGTCTTGCGGCGCCATCGGCAGCGCGCGCCGTGCCGCGTCGCCGCGCGCGAACAATGACGCGATACCATGCGACAGCGCCCAGATATGCAGGCTCACCATCAATGTCGGCGGGCGGCGGTCTTTCGGCAGCGTGGCGCAGAGCGCCTCGGCCGCCTGGCGCAGGACGGCGAAGGCCCGGTCGCCGGCTTCCGACAGTTCCCGGTCGATGTCGCGCGGAAGCTGGGCCTCGAACATCGCCGCGTAATAGGCCGGCTCATTTTCGGCGAACGCGAGGTAGGCCCGCCCCAGATTTTCGAGCGCCTGCATGGGCCCGGGCTGGCCGTTGTTCCAGGCGCGGTCCAGCTGGTCCGCGAATTTCTCGAAACCGCGGCGTGCGACATCGGCCAACAGCGCCTCGCGGTCGCGGAAGTGGCGATACGGAGCCGCCGGGCTGACGCCGGCCGCGCGCGCGGCGTCCGCAAAGGTGAAACCGGCGGGACCCTTGGCGTCGATCAGATCAAGCGCCGCGGCGACCAGCGCTTCCCGCAGATTGCCGTGATGATAGCCACGCCGCTTCCGATCCTGCTTCGACCAGCTCATGTAAAGAGCTTTAACATAGATTCGGCCGGCCGCGCAGCCGGAATGCACGCGAGCGAACCTTACGAATTTGCCAGGCCCGTTTCGCGCCGACGCTTGGCCCTGCCGCCCACCGAAGCGGCGATCAGGTGGTCACCAGCGCCCGAAGCTGGCGGTTGGCAACGGCCAGCATCGAAAGATCGAGCGGCGCCGGTGCTGCGCGCATGTCCTCGAACAGCCGCTCGGTACGCTGGAACAGCGGGCCACGGCTTTCCGCCCAGGTCAGGATCGCGTCTTCGCCCGCCCGGGCGCCGGGGAAGGCATCCAACACCTTGACCGCGATCTCATATTGCTCGCTGTACAAGTCGTCCACGATCGCGGCGACCGCCTGCTTGTCCCAATGGGTGTTGATCTGCAGCGTCGCCGCCGCGCGCCGGAGCCAATCGAAGCCAAAACGCGAGCCGATGGCGAAATAGATCCGCGCCGCCTGCTCCACCGGCGTGCCGGCACCGGCGGCGATGCGCACCACGTCGCAGGCCGGAACCAGGAAGGCCGCGCTGGCGATGCGGCGGGCGAGCGCCTCGGGCGCGCCCTGCTCGATGAATCCGGCGGTCCGTTCGCCCAGCATCTTGAGATGGCTCTCGGTCAGGACCGCATCCAGATTGCTCATGAGCTGGCGCACGCTCGGACCATAGGCGCCGACATTCTCGACGATCGAGAGCGGGTGCGGCCCCTGGCGCAGGAACCAGACGGTCGAACGCTCGATCAGGCGGCCGCAATCGATCAGCATGTTCGCCTGCACCTCGGCCGGCGCCTTGTTGTCGAGCGCTTCGATCTCGGCCCAAAGTTCGGACATGCCGAAGATCTCCCGGCAGATGAAGTAAGCGCGGGCCACGTCGCCCGCACCCATGCCGGTCTTCTCCATGACCTCGTGCATAAAGGTGATGCCGACCCGGTTGACGATATCGTTCGTCACCACCGTGGCGATGATCTCCCGTCGCAGGCGGTGGTCGGCGATCTGCTTGGCGTATTTCTCACGCAATGGCGTCGGGAAATAGTTGCGCAAAGCCTCCTCGAGAAAGCGGGCATCCGGCAGATCGGACGGCAAGAGATCGTCGTACAGCGCGATCTTGGCATAGGCGAGCAGAACGGACATCTCCGGGCGCGTGAGGCCGAGCCCGTCGTTCTTGCGGTCGACCAACGCCTCGTCGTCGGGCAGGAACTCGAGCGCCCGATCCAGCAGACCCTGGCGCTCCAGCGCCCGCATGAACAGGACCAGCCGGTCCAGCATGTGCACGCCGAACTGCTCGGTGACGGAGATGCTCTGCGTCTGCAGGTAGTTGTCCTCGAGCACCAGTTCGGCGACCTCATCGGTCATCTCCTCGAGCAGACGGTCCCGCTGTCTGCGGGACATATCTCCCTCGGCCATGACCGAGCGCATCAGGATCTTGATGTTGACCTCGTGGTCCGAGCAGTCGACGCCGGCGGAATTGTCGAGCGCATCCGTATTGATGCGTCCGCCAGCCAATGCGTACTCGATGCGGCCGAGCTGGGTGACGCCCAGATTGGCCCCCTCGCCCACCACTTTGGCGCCAAGCTCGCGGCCGTCGATCCTGAGCGCGTCGTTGGCCCGATCGCCGGCATCCGCCTGGCTTTCCCGGCGGGACTTGACGTAGGTACCGATGCCGCCGAACCACAGGAGATCAATCTCGGCCTTGAGCATCGCCTTGATCAGTTCGTTGGGTGTCATGCTGTCGCGGGTAAGGCCGAACAGGCGCTTGATCTCGGGGCTGAGCTGAACCGACTTGGCGGACCGCTCGAACACGCCGCCGCCCGTCGAGATGAGCTTGGCGTCGTAGTCGGCCCAGGTGGACCGGGGCGTGTCGAACAGCCGCTTGCGCTCGTCCCAACTGGCGGCCGGGTCCGGATCCGGATCAACGAAGATGTGCATGTGGTTGAAGGCGCCGATCAGCTTGATGTGCTTGGACAGCAGCATGCCGTTGCCGAACACGTCGCCCGCCATGTCGCCGACGCCGATCACGGTGAAATCTTGGCTCTGCGTGTCGTGTCCCATTTCGCGGAAATGGCGCTTGACGCTTTCCCAGGCGCCGCGCGCCGTGATGCCCATCTTCTTGTGGTCGTAGCCGGCCGAGCCGCCCGACGCGAAGGCATCGTCGAGCCAGAAGCCATAGTCGGCCGAGACTCCGTTGGCGATATCGGAGAAGGTCGCGGTGCCCTTGTCGGCGGCGACCACGAGATAAGGATCGTCCTGGTCTTGTCGGATCACCCGGGGCGGGGCCACGACCGTGGCGCCGTCGAGATTGTCGGTCACGTCGAGCAGGCCCGAGATGAAGGTCTTGTAGCAGGCGATGCCTTCGTTGAGGAACGCCTCCCGATCGCCGGCGGGCGGCGGCCGTTTGACCACGAAGCCGCCCTTGGAGCCGACCGGAACGATGACCGCGTTCTTGACCTGCTGGGCCTTGACCAGACCCAGAATCTCGGTCCGGAAATCCTCGCGCCGGTCGGACCAGCGCAGGCCGCCGCGGGCGACCAGACCGAACCGCAGATGCACGCCTTCGACGCGCGGGCTGTAGACGAAGATCTCCCGGAACGGCCGCGGTGCCGGCAACTCGTCGATGTTGCGGCTGTCGAGCTTGAACGCGACATAGGGCTTGGGCCCGCCGTCCGCCGCATGTTGAAAGAAGTTGGTGCGGAGCGCGCATTCCACCAGGTTGACGAAGCGGCGCAGGATCCGGTCCTGGTCCAGGCTGGCGACGTGTTCGAGCTCGGCCTCGATCTGGTTTCGCACCTCGACCATCCGGCGCGCCGAACCCTTAAAGCTGTCCGGATCGAAGCGGGCCTGGAACAGCTCGACGATCAGCCGGACGATGCCGGGGTTATCGGCGAGCGTCTCCTCCATATAGGCCTGCGAGAAGGTGATGCCCGCCTGACGGAGGTACTTGCAGGCGGCGCGCAGACCGACCACCTCGCGCCAACTCAGCCCGGCGCCCAGGACCAGCCGGTTGAAACCGTCGTCTTCCATGTCGCCGGTCCAGACCCGCGCCAGCGCCTCCTGGAAATCCTCGCGCACCGCGTCCAGGTCCAGATCCAGGCTGTCCTCTGTCGCCAGCTCGAAATCATGGATCCATATGCGCTGCTCTTCCGCCACCAGCGGGACCTTGTAGGGCACTTCCGAAATGACCTTGAGGCCCATGTTCTCGAGGATCGGCAGGATGTCGGACAACGGCACCGGCGTGGCACAGTTGTAGATCTTGAGCCGGATCTCGCCGGCCGCGGCGTCCGCCGGGCGGTATAGATTGATGCCCAGACACTGCTTGGCCAGCGCGCCACGAATCATCTCGATGTCGAGCATCGCCGCCTTGGCGTCGAAGGTTTCCCGATAGGCGGTGGGGAAGCCCTCGCCGTAACGGCGCGACAGCCTGAGCCCGGCCTCTTCGCCCAGCTCGCGGACCATCGTTTCCCTGAGACCGTCGGTCCAGGATCGCGCCGCATCGATCAGCCGCTTCTCGATCTCCAGCACGTCGTAAGCGGGGATCTCTCCAGGGCGGGTCTTGACGATGTAGTGCACCCGCCCGAGCACCGAATCCTTCGCGATCTGGGTATCGAAGGCCGAGACCGGCCCGGCGAAGACCTCTTCCAGGATGGCCTGGAAGCGCCGGCGCATTTCGGTGCTGTATTTCTCGCGCGGGATATAGACCAGACAGGAGACGAAGCGCTGGAAGTTGTCTTCCCGGCAAAACAGGGAGACGCGCTGCCGTTCCTGGAGATGCAGGATGCCGAGGCTGATCTTGAACAGCTCGTCCTCGGACATCTGGAACAGCTCGTCCCGCGGCAACGTCTCCAGAATGTGCAACAGCGCCTTGCCGTCGTGGCTGTTGGGCCGGAAGCCCGAGCGGGCGATCGTTATGTCCACCTTGCGCCGCAGCAGCGGGATGTCCCGTGGGATTCGATTGTAGGCGGCTGAGGTGAACAGGCCGACGAACAGGCGTTCTCCGACCACCCGCCCAGACTTGCTGAACATCTTCACGCCGACCGCGTCCATGTGCACGGCTCGGTGCACGGTCGACTTCATGTTGGCCTTGTTGATGATCAGCAGTCGCGGCATTCTCAGGAACGCGCGCACTTCCTTGGGCAGCTTGTTGAGCTGGCGCACGCCTTCGAAGACGTGCACCGCCGGATCGCGCAGGACGCCCAGGCCGGCATCCGCCTTCGGCACCATGCGGGCGGCCGACCCCTTGCCGATGGTCTCGTACTCGCGGTAGCCGAGGAAAGTGAAGTGATTGTCGTTGGCCCACTGCAGGAAGGCCCGCCCCTCGATGATCTCCTCGTAGGGGATCTGGCGCGGCGGATGGAGATCCAACCGGGCGATGGTCTCGTCCACCTTGGCGCGCATGGCCTGCCAGTCGGTGACCGCGAAACGGACGTCGGCCAGCACGCGTTCCAGGCCGTCGTGCACCTCGCGGAGCGCCGCCGGATCGCGCAGCTCGTCGATCTGGATGTGCATGTAGGATTCGCTGACCACCCCGTTCGGCCCCGTCTCGGGCGGCAGCAGTTCCATCAGGCGTCCGCGCGCATTGCGGCGGACCTTGGCGATCGGATGGATGACCAGATGCACCGTGTGTCCCTGGCGATTGAGCTCGGCCGTCACCGAGTCGACCAGGAACGGCATGTCGTCATTGATCACTTCGACGACCGTGTGGCGGCTGGACCAGCCGTCCTTGCGGCCGTCCGGGTTCAGCACCCGGACCAGGGTTTCCTCGGCGCGCCGCTGACGGCTCAGCTTCCAGATCGATTGCGCGGCCCCATGGAGATCCCGCGGGTCTGTGGTCAGGATGTCATCGGGCGGTACGTGCTCGTAGAACTGGCGGATGAACTCCTCGGCCATGTCCGAGGCCACCTTGTCCTTGCCGCGCTTGACCAGACCGGCCACCTGGCCGATCAGCTGCTCCTTGCGGCTTTCCTCCGTCAGCGCCATCTTCCGCTCCTTCCTGCCATCGCCGCCGCGCGCCCCGGGGCGAGCTTTGTGTCCGTGAGGCTACCGCATTCCGTGAATAAGGTTAACCCGGCTCTCACCGGCGGAATCCGCCAGGTTGCGCCGGAATCCAGCCGCCTTCCGCCGCCGGGATGTCTGCTTGCGGATGGGCCCTTTAACGATAGGTCTAAACACGGCATTAAGATGTTTCTGCGACACTTCGCGTTACCCAATACCCTCCCTCTCTTGAAACTCTCGCCTATGCTAGGGCTAAGGGTGCCGGGCCGCGAAAGCGCCGGCACCCTTTTTTCTTGCCCTGCCGTGCGCCCCGACCGGCGCCATAGAAAAAGCCGCTGCGCAACGGCAGCGGCTTCTCCCGGCGAGGCCGGTGAATTGGAGCGGGAGACGAGATTTGAACTCGCGACCCTCACGTTGGCAACGTGATGCTCTACCCCTGAGCTACTCCCGCATGGATGGGATAACTGGCCCCGCCCGGCCTGCGGGAGGCGGCATAATACGCCAAGCCGACCGCTTTGCAAGCCTGCCGGCGCGGCCCTGAAATCCAAGGCAACATAGCTTGCCGGCCATGAACAGAACGTTATTCTCGACTCCATGACCCCTCTGACGCGCCAAGATCTGCTGCACCGACTGGCCGAGCTGGGCATCGACTATGTCCTGCACGAGCATCCGCCCCTGCGCACCGTCGAGCAAAGCAAGGCTTTGCGGGGAGAGCTGCCCGGCGGGCACATCAAGAACCTGTTTCTCAGGGACAAGAAGCGGAACATGTGGCTGGTGACCGTGCTCGAGGATCGCCCGATCGACCTCAAGGCGCTGCGGTCGCGGATCGACGCCCGCGGCACCCTAAGCTTCGGCAATGCAGAGCTCCTGCGCGAGGCGCTGGGCGTCGAGCCTGGGGCGGTGACGCCCTGTGCCCTGGTCAACGACCCGGACCGGCGGGTCACCTTCGTCCTCGACAAGGCGGTCCTGGCGCACGACCCGGTGAATGCCCATCCCCTGACCAACGACGCAACCATCGCGTTGGCACCGGACGACCTGTTGCGCTTCGTTGCCGCCTGCGGCCACGAAGCCATGATGCTCGACTTCGACCAGGCGGTTTGACATGGTTCGGCTATCCAGGGTTGCCTTGGCAGGTAGCCGGCACCAAGTGTCTGGTAACACAGCAAACACCCAAAGAGCCCGCTGGAACAGGGCCGGCTGGCGGAAGAGCTGAGGTGAGACAAGGATCATGGAACAGATCATTTCCGGGGGGATGCAGGAGGCGGATCAGGCTGCGCCGGCGATCGTCGATACCGACAGTCGACGCTTTGCCATCGATGTGCTGGATGCGTCCCGCGAAACGCCGGTCATCGTCGATTTCTGGGCCCCATGGTGCGGGCCGTGCAAGCAGCTGACGCCGGTGCTCGAGAAAGTCGTTCAGGCCACGCGTGGCCGGGTTCGGCTGGCCAAGCTGAACATCGACGAGAACCCGGAGATCGCGCAGCAGCTGCGGGTGCAGTCGATCCCGGCGGTGTTCGCCTTCGTGGGCGGACGGCCGGTCGACGGCTTCATGGGCGCCCAGCCGGAGAGCCAGGTCAAGGCCTTCGTCGACCGGCTCTTGAAGATGAACGGCGGAGCCACCTCGCCGGTCGACGAGGCGCTGGCGCAGGCCAAGCAGGCGCTGGAATCGGGCGATGTCAACGGCGCCGCGGCGGTCTACAACCAGGTCCTGCAGCACGAGCCACAGAACCTGCCGGCCATCGCCGGCGTGGTGCGCTGTCTGTTGACCATGGGCGACGTGGCGCGAGCGCGCGCCATGATCGACCAGCTGCCGGCCGATGCGACGGACAACGCCGATGTGGATGCCGCCCGCACCGCGCTTGAACTGGCCGAGCAGAGCGCCAATGCGGGAGATCCCGCGGCCTTGCAACACCGGGTGGCGGCCAATCCGGACGATCACCAGGCGCGATTCGATCTGGCGCTCGCGCTGTACGGACGCGGCCAGGCGGAAGCGGCGATCGAGGCCTTGTTGGAGGTGATCCGGCGTCAGCGCAATTGGAACGAAGACGCGGCGCGCAAGGAGCTGATCAAGATCTTCGAGGCGCTGGGCCAGACGCATCCGGCGACCGTCGCCGGGCGGCGCGGGCTGTCGTCGATCCTGTTTTCGTGAGGCGGGAGCAGACCTGCGCATGACGGAGAACGAGCCCTCTTCGATCGATCAGGCGCCGGCGACACGCGAGTCGCTGCCCGGGGTCTTACCGATCTTTCCCCTGCAGGGGGTGCTGTTGCTGCCGGGCCGGCTCTTGCCGCTGAACATCTTCGAGCCTCGCTATCTCAACATGGTGCGCGACGCGCTCGCGCAGGAGCGGCTGATCGGCATGATCCAGCCGCTGCAGAAGGAGGCGCCCTCGTCGGACGATCACCCAGACGTATACGGGACCGGTTGCGCCGGGCGCATCACCGCATTCGAAGAAACCGAGGACGGCCGCATCCTGATCACGCTGGTGGGCGTGTGCCGCTTTGACGTCACGGAGGAACTCCCCCTCAACAAAGGCTATCGTCAGGTCCGCGCAAACTATGAGTCCTACACTGAGGATCTGGACGAGGCCGAGGCGGCGATCGACCGCCCGCGCCTGCTGGCCGCCCTGCGCGCTTATCTGGACGCCCAGGACGTCGGCGCCGATTGGGACGTGATCGACAAGACCGAGGACGGCGAACTGGTCAACGCCCTAGCCATGGTCTGCCCGTTCGCGCCCGAAGAACGCCAGATGCTGCTGGAGGCGGAAGACGTGAGCGCGCGGGCGCGGGTGATGACCGCGCTGATGGAGATGACCGGTACCGCGACCGTCGGCGACGGCGGCACCAAGCACTAGAGCGATAGCACCATGGCCAAGAGAAGCCGAGCCATCGACCCCAGATTGCTCGAAGTGCTGGTCGCGCCGATCAGCCAGGCGCCGCTGCGCTACGACTCCGAGGCCCAAGAGTTGATCAGCGACCAGGACGGCTTGGCCTTCCCGATCCGCGACGGCATTCCGATCCTGCTGATCGACGAGGCGCGCCAGATCGGCGATGCGCCCGCAGCCCCGGCGGCGGCGCACGAATCCGAATGAGCGCATCGCAATCGAGCCCGCCGGAGGCGTGGCCGACGGAGATCCGGCTCAAGCGCGAGGAGAAACGCCTCGAGCTCGTCTTCGACGATGGCGCGTCCTTTTCCATTCCGGCCGAGCTGCTGCGGGTCGAAAGCCCGTCCGCCGAAGTGCAGGGCCACTCGCCCAGCCAGAAGCAGATCGTCGCCGGCCGCCGCCATGTCGGCATCATGGAGGTCGAGCCGGTCGGCCATTACGCGATCCGCATCAAGTTCGACGACCTGCACGACACTGGCATCTACTCCTGGCGCTACCTCTACGATCTGGGCCAGCGGCAGGAGGAGATCTGGCAGGCCTATCTTGCGGCACTGGAAGAGCACGGGCTGAGCCGCGATCCCTGAACGCCGGCGTGCCGGTTCGGGTGCGCGCAGAAACAACATCAATCGCGAAGACCTTAGAGCGGCTCGCCCCTCAGCAGTCGCGGCAGCTCGCCGACCACGCCCATGGCGTGGCGCATGAACAGGCGCTTGACCGGCGGCAGCCGGTCGACCAGCGCAAGGCCCATATCGCGCACCAGGCGCACCGGTGCGAGATCGTTGGAGAACAGCCGGTTGAGCCCGTCGGTCGCGGCCATCAGCACGAAGTTGTCGAAGCGCCGGCGCCGCTGATAGCCGGCCAGCACGTCGGGCGCGCCGAGGTCGAGCCCGAGCCGATGCGCGTCGACCAGCGCTTCGGCCAGCGCCGCCACGTCCCGCAGGCCGAGATTGAGACCCTGGCCGGCGATCGGATGGATGGCGTGCGCCGCGTCGCCCACCAGAGCCAGGCGGACGTCCACATAGCGCTCGGCGTGCAGGAGCGCCAACGGATAGGCCCAGCGTCCGCCGAGCAAGCGGATATCGCCGAGGCTCGGGCCGAAGCGCCGGGCCAGCTCGGCCGCGAAGGCCGCGTCCGGCAGCGCCAGCATGGCCGGCGCCACTTCCTCCCGTTCGGTCCAGACGATCGAGGAGCGGTGGCGCCCCTGGGCATCGTCGGTCATGGGCAGGAAGGCGAGCGGACCGGCCGGCAGAAAACGCTCATGCGCGATCCCGCGATGGGGCCGGTCATGCGTCACGGTGCATACGATCCCGGTCTGCGGATAGCGCCATTCGGTCACCCGGATGCCGGCCTCGCGGCGCAGCGCGGAGTTGCGCCCGTCCGCGCCGATCAGTAACGGCGCGGTCAGCCTCTCGCCGCTGGCGAGCGTGACCGTCGCGCCCCGCCGCGCGCGGTCGACTTCGGCGATGGCGTCAGGCGCCAGGTGGTCCACATGCGCCAGCTCCGAGATGCGGGCGAACAACGCCTCGCGAATCGCCCGGTTCTCGACGATGTAGCCGAGCGGCTCGCCGCCCACGTCCCGGTGGTCGTAGTGCAGGAACATCAGGGATTCGCCGTCGGAGACGCGAATGTCCAGGATCGGCTCCGCCGCCGCAGCCATCCCCGACCACAGCCCGACCGCGTCTAGGGCCTGTTGCGAGCCGAAGGCGATGGCGGAGCTGCGCCCGTCATGGCCTGGGTCCGCCTGTGCCGCCGGATCGGCGCGGTCGACCAGCGCGACCCGGAGACCCGCACCGCCGAGAGCGGCGGCGAGGCTCGAGCCCACCATCCCCCCGCCGATGATGATGACGTCGCAGTCGTTCTGGCTGGTCACCGTGCTGCCCGCGTCCGGCTCTGTTTCGCCTTCGGAATGACGGTCAGCTTCGCCCGGCGGCCCAGCCCTGTCCAGCAAATCCGGCCCGCGAGCCGGGGGACACTCGCGGGTGCGATTTATCGCCTATGAAATGATCACGCTCCAATCATTGCTCAAATTTTAAGCACAAGAATGGGTGGAAAGACCGACCGATGCTCTTGGATCGTGACGCAAGCGGCGGATTCGTGGCTGTTTTTTGCAGCGCACCACAACTGGCATGGGAATTGAAGGACTCGGCGCAAGCGGAGGACCGGGCCCGCCGGTCCATGAGGGGACAAGGGAGAGGGACATGAAACTGGTGATGGCAGTGATTAAGCCCTTCAAGCTGGATGACGTCCGCGAGTCCCTGACCTCGGTCGGGGTCGAGGGACTGACGGTTTCCGAGGTCAAAGGCTTCGGCCGACAGAAGGGCCACACCGAAATCTACCGCGGCGCCGAATACGCCGTGAACTTCGTTCCCAAGGTCAAGATCGAGGTGGTCGTCAAGGACAACCTGGTCGAGCCCACGCTGGACGCGATCCAGAAGGCGGCTCAGACCGGCAGCATCGGCGACGGCAAGATCTTCATATGTGACGTCGGCTCCGCCGTGCGCATCCGCACCGGCGAGACCGACGCGGCGGCAATCTAGGAGAGGGATCATGGACAAGCTAAAAAGGCGCCTGTCGCTGCTCGCGGTCGCGGCCTTGGCAACCGGCCTGGCCGGGCCGGCCTGGGCCGCGGTATCCGACGAGACCGCGTTCGTCTTCAACACCTTTTCGTTTCTGGTGCATGGCTTCCTGGTGATGTGGATGGCCGCGGGCTTCGCCATGCTCGAATCGGGCCTGGTGCGCACCAAGAACACCGCCGCGATCTGCTTGAAGAACATCGCGCTCTACTCCCTGGCCGGCATCATGTTCTACCTGGTCGGCTACAACCTCATGTATGTCGACGTGTCGGGCTGGATGGGCTCCCTGAGCTTTCTCTACAACCCGTCCCAGGCCGAACTGGACCTGATCAACCTGACCGGAGAGCTGGGCGGGCTGGCCGAGGACGCGCCGGCCGACGCCAAGGCGCAGCTCGAGGCCGGGGTCGCCAAGGCGGCGGGCGAGGTCATCGGCAACGGCTATTCGGTGATGTCCGACTGGTTCTTCCAGATGGTCTTCGTGGCCACCGCCGCTTCGATCGTGTCCGGCACCCTGGCCGAACGCATCAAGGTGTGGCCGTTCCTGATCTTCGTGATCGTGCTGACCGGCGTGATCTATCCGATCCAGGGCTCCTGGGTGTGGGGCGCCGGCTGGCTCGACGCCATGGGCTTCTCCGACTTCGCCGGGTCCACGCTGGTGCACTCGACGGGCGGCTGGGCCGCGCTCGCGGGCGCGATCGTGCTGGGCGCGCGCCGGGGCAAGTACGGGCCGGACGGTCGCATCAACGTGATGCCCGGCGCCAATCTGCCGTTGGCCACGCTCGGCACCTTTGTACTGTGGTTCGGCTGGTTCGGCTTCAACGGCGGCTCGCAGCTGGCGCTGGGCAGCGCCATGGACGCCGCCGCGATGGCCATCGTCTACGTCAACACCAACCTGGCCGCGGCCGCCGGCGTGGTCGCCGCCATGGTGCTGGCCCAGATCATCTACAAGAAGATGGACCTGACCCTGGCGCTCAACGGCGCGATTGCGGGTCTGGTCTCGATCACCGCCGGCCCCGACTTGCAGAACCACTTCCTGGCGCTGGTCGTCGGCGGCGTGGGCGGTGCGCTCGTGGTTATCGCAGTGCCGCTGCTGGACAGGCTACGCATCGACGACGTGGTCGGCGCGATTTCCGCCCATCTGGTCGCCGGCATCTGGGGCACGCTCTGCGTCGGCATCTTCGGCGGCGGCTCGGTGGTGACCCAGCTGATCGGCGTTGCGGCCATCGGCGCCTTCGTGTTCGCGACCAGCATGATCCTCTGGCTGGCGCTCAAGTACACGATCGGCATCCGCATCGACGAGGCGGACGAAGATTCCGGTCTCGACCAGGTGGAGCTCGGCCTGGAGGCCTATCCCGAGTTCGGCCGGGGCTCGCAAACCATCTGACGCGGTCGCTTCCTCGTCGACCAAGCGCCCCGGGGCCTGGCCTCGGGGCGTTTTCTTGTCCGCTTGTCGGCGCTGCTCAGGAATTGAGCAGAATCGATCTCGTGCCGACTTCTTGAGCAGCGCCCGGACGCGCGGCGCGGAGCAACGTCGGCTAAACGCGTTGATTTCTGCGAGATAACGCCGAGACACGCGGCTGGCACGGATCTTGGAACGGCAACACCGCGGGGTGCCCGTCCGTCTCGGCCCAACGAGGCGTACGGGCAAGGAGGGTCTCGATGAAACTGGTCATGGCAATCATCAAGCCGTTCCGGCTGGAGGACGTGCGCGAGGCGCTGACCGCGGTCGGCGTCGAAGGTCTGACCGTCAGCGAAGTCAAGGGCTTTGGCCGCCAGAAGGGCCATACCGAGATCTATCGCGGCGCCGAGTATGCCGTGAGCTTCGTCCCCAAGGTGAAGATCGAGGTGGTGGTCAAGAACGAGCTGACCGACGCCACCGTCGAAGCCATTCAGAAATCCGCCCATACGGGGCAGATCGGCGACGGAAAGATCTTCGTCTACGACGTCACGCATGCGGTGCGGATCCGCACCGGCGAAACCAACGAAGACGCGATCTAGGAGACAACCCAATGAGCGGACACACGAAGAAGAGTGTGGAGCGGCCGCTTGCGCGTCGGGCCCTGGGGGGTGCGATCGGGCTGCTTGCCATACTGTTGCCGACCGCGTCGGCGCTTGCCGAAGATGCCCAACTCGACTCGGGCGACACCGCCTGGATGCTCACCGCCACCGCCCTGGTGCTGATGATGACCGTGCCCGGCCTGGCGCTGTTCTACGGCGGCATGGTGCGCAAGAAGAACGTCCTGACCATCGTCATGCAGGTGTTCGCCATCTGCTGCCTGGCCTCGATCCTGTGGATGATCGTCGGCTACAGCCTGGCGTTCTCCGGCGAGGGCGCCTTGATCGGGGACTTCGGCCGCGTCTTCCTCGCGGGCCTCACGGTGGACGCCTTGAGCGGGACCATTCCCGAGACCGTGTTCATGACCTTCCAAATGACCTTCGCCATCATCACGCCGGCGTTGATCACGGGCGCCTTTGCCGACCGCATGAAGTTCTCGGCGATGCTCTGGTTCGTGGGCATCTGGTCCATCGTGGTCTATGCGCCGATCGCCCACTGGGTCTGGGGTGGCGGCGGCTGGATCGGCGGCCTGGGCGCGCTCGACTTCGCCGGCGGTACCGTCGTCCACATCAACAGCGGCATCGCCGGCCTGGTCGCGGCCTTGGTTCTGGGCAAGCGCCTCGGTTACGGGTCCGAGAACATGGCGCCGCACAACATGGTGCTGAGCGTCACCGGCGCATCGCTGCTATGGGTCGGCTGGTTCGGCTTCAACGCAGGCTCGGCGGTGGCCGCGGACGGGGCTGCGGGCATGGCGATGGCCGTGACCCAGATCGCCACGGCGGCGGCGGCGTTGGCCTGGATGTTCGCGGAGTGGGCCCAGGTCGGGCGGCCCAGCGTGCTCGGCATCATCTCCGGCGCCATCGCCGGGCTGGTCGCCATTACCCCCGCCTCGGGCTTCGTCGGGCCGACAGGCGCCTTGATCATCGGCCTGATCGCCGGGCTGGCCTGCTTCTGGGCGGCAACCAGCTTGAAGCACAAGGCCGGCTACGACGATTCGCTCGACGTGTTCGGCATCCATGGCGTCGGCGGCATCGTCGGCGCGATTCTGACCGGCGTGTTCGCCGTTGAGGCGATCGGCGGCACGCCCGGCCTGCTGGAGGGTAACCCGGGACAGATCCTGCCACAGATCTACGGCGTGCTGGCGACCGTAATATGGAGCGGCGGGGTATCTTTCGTTGTTCTGAAGATGATCGACGCGGTCATCGGCCTAAGGGTCTCGGAGGAACTGGAACGGGACAGCCTGGACATCCAGCTGCACGGCGAAACCGTGCAATAGGCGATTTCGTTCCGGCACCTCCCGAGGGCCCGGGTCCGCTCCCCCGGGCCCTCATTCTTTGCGGAAATCGCCGACCCCTGCGTCCGAATCAAGCGAATTGGCGACCGAGGCGACCACGTTTGGGTCCGTGGACGGCATGCACGAGTGTTGCGTTCGCGCGACGCGGACCCCCAAGATGCTGAGGTTCGGCCCAGCGGGCGCTTGTGCCAGGGGATGCTGCGACATTAGAATCCGTAGTGTTTATGCGTCTAAGCCTGCCACGGACCGGTTGACCCATCGCCCATGCCCCGCGCGGCGACCCAATCCGGGCGTCTGAGCTTTCTGCCGCCGGGCGCGGCAGACGGTCTGAAGCGCCTGTGTCGGCAACTTCTCGGCCTGTCGATATTGACGGCCGCGGCCCTGCTGGCTGCCGCGTTGCTGAGCTATTCCAGCGCGGACCCGTCCTTCAACACCGCGGTCGGCGGGCCGGCGGAGAACTGGCTGGGTCGACCGGGCGCCCATATCGCCGACCTTATGCTGCAGGGGTTCGGACTAGGCGCGGGCCTGATCGTGCTCGGCTTGACGGCCTGGTCCTGGCCTTTGATCCGCGGCGGATATCTCGCGAGGCCGCTTCACAAGCTCGCATTGCTGTCTGTGGCAATCGGGCTCGCGGCGATCGCCCTGGCGGCGCTGACGGCGCCGGCGGCCTGGCCCCTCCGGGCCGGGTTGGGCGGCGCCGCGGGCGATCTGCTGTTGGCCGGCTGCCTGGGCCTCGCGGCGTGGCTTGGCGCGCCCTGGTTCGGCGCCGGCCTGTTCGCGATGATCGCGGCCCTGGCCGCGAGCCTGCTGCTGCTGCCGGCCTTGGCCTTGGATCTGCCGGCCGTGAACGCGTCGATCCGCGCAGCCGCGGCGAGCATCGCACAAGCCGGCCGCTGGGTCGTCGCTCGCCTGCAGCGGGACGACGGCGAACGCGCCGAGAAGCGGACCAGGACGCGCCGCACCGGCGAGCGGATCGAGCCTGTGTTGGCCAAGTCGGACGTCGAGCCCGAAACCGGCGCCCTGGAGGATCAAGACTTTCCGCCGCCCCCCCGCTTCTTGGTGGAGCCGTCCAAACGGCGCGCGAAACCAAGCAAACGCGCCGAGAAGGAGCGGCAAAAGAGCCTGGCCTTGGAGGACACGCCGGAGGTTTATCGCCTGCCGGAGCTGGACTTGCTGGACTTGCCGCGGCGGTCGGCCAAGCGGGCCACGGTCGATCAGGACGCGCTGTCGCAGAACGCGCAGTTGCTGGAGTCGGTGCTGGAGGATTTCGGGGTGCGCGGCGAGATCGTCAAGATCCGGCCCGGTCCTGTGGTCACCCTTTATGAATTCGTGCCGGCGCCGGGCACCAAGACGTCGCGCGTCATCGGTCTGTCGGACGACATCGCGCGCTCGATGAGCGCGGTTTCCGTCCGCGTCGCGGTCATACCAGGCCGTAACGCGATCGGGATCGAGCTGCCGAACAGCCGCCGGGAAGCCGTGTTCTTGCGGGAAATCCTGGAATCGACGACCTATGAGCGGAGCTCCGCGCGGCTGCCTCTGGTCTTGGGCAAGGACATCGGCGGCGCTCCGATCATCGTCGATCTGGACCGCATGCCGCATCTCTTGATCGCCGGGACCACCGGGTCCGGCAAGTCGGTGGCGATCAACACGATGATCCTGTCGCTGCTGTACCGCCTCAAACCCGAGCAGTGCAAGTTCATCATGATCGATCCCAAGATGCTGGAGTTGTCGGTCTATGACGGCATTCCCCAGCTCCTGGCGCCGGTCGTGACCGAGCCACCGAAGGCGGTGGTCGCGCTCAAATGGGCGGTGCGCGAGATGGAGAACCGCTACCAGTCCATGGCCAAGCTGGGCGTGCGCAACATCGAGGGATTCAACATGCGCGTCGCCGAGGCACGCCGCCGGGGCGAGGTGCTGCAGCGGCGCGTGCAGACCGGGTTCGACCCCGACACCGGCCGGCCAACCTACGAGGACCAGCCGCTCGACATGTCGCCGCTGCCCTACATCGTGCTGATCGTGGACGAGATGGCGGACCTCATGCTGGTCGCCGGCAAGGATATCGAGGCCGCCGTCCAGCGCCTGGCTCAGATGGCGCGTGCCGCGGGCATTCACCTGATCATGGCCACGCAGCGGCCCTCGGTCGACGTGATCACCGGCACGATCAAAGCCAATTTCCCGACCCGGGTCAGCTTCCAGGTGACTTC
>JAAUXY010064193.1_pt1 | contig 18522 bp, 16 predicted proteins | sample 7278121 | NCBI WGS metagenome assembly JAAUXY01 (sample SAMN14350117, study PRJNA611818) | marine sediment metagenome | isolation source: surface marine sediment (1.8m) | place: French Polynesia: Moorea | collected 2018-08 | reverse complement strand
TCTCATATAGCGAAGGCAAACATTACGTATGATTGCTGGGGCAACGCACTGAATCAGCCGATCGGACATGCGTTGCCGGCCGATCAAAAGGCTGACGTCCGAAATGGGTCAAAACCCGCACTCGTGGGTACCGGCTTGCCACTTTCGCTTAGTGGTGGAATCCGGACATACAGGGACCTTTCTTCCGCTTAGAGGCCAAAAGCGGTCGTTGCGATGTTGCGGTCGGAAGGTCTCGGTCTAGCCAATTCCGGAAGTGGGCGATGGCAGCAGGGCACGTTTGTTCGTAGGCGGCAGGGCCGCCTCGATAGCTCGTGGGGCGGACGCATAGGCCCAGTGTGTAGCCTCCCTTCGTCCTGTATAGTTGGCCTGTGCGCTATGAACTCTATTATTGGCCCTCGATTCAGGGTCGCGGCGAATTTGTGCGCTTGGCATTGGAAGAGGCGGGCGCCGATTATGTCGATGTTGCAAGGGGATCGGAAAAGGATGGCGCTGGCATGCCCGCTCTGCTGCAGCTTCTCGACGGCGCGACCGTCGAGCATCCGCCGTTTGCGCCACCCTTCCTCAAGGCCGGCAAGCGGATCATCGGTCAGACTGCGAATATTCTGTTATTTCTTGGCGCTCGCCATCGCCTCGCGCCTACCGGCGAAACAGGCCGACTTTGGACCCACCAGCTACAGCTGACGCTCGCTGATTTTGTTGGCGAGGTTCATGATACGCACCACCCCATCGCAGGCAGCCTCTACTACGAGGATCAAAGCAAGGAGGCCCGTCGACGCGCCGCCGATTTCGTCAAATCGCGGGCGCCAAAGTTTGTGGGGTATTTCGAAAGGGTGTTGGAGCGCAATCCCTCGGGCGAAGGGCATCTGGTCGGGGCGCGGCGCACCTACGCGGACCTATCGCTGTTTCAGGTCGTCGCGGGCCTGCGCTATGCGTATCCGCGTATGATGGCTCGGCTCGAGAAGAGGCACCCACGCGTCGTCGCGTTACACGATCGGATTGCCGAACGCCCACGCATTCGCGCCTACATGAGTTCCGATCGGCGCATCGCTTTCAACGAACAAGGAATATTTCGCCCCTATCCGGAATTGGACGTCTAGTGGCCGCTTTGGGTCATGAGTTGCCGTCCCGACAGCTGTTCAATCACTTCCGCGTTGCCGCGCTAAACGGCTTGTGATCGTTCTTGACGTCTGATCTCTGCCGGTAAGCGGACGCGCTCATACTGGCTTCATGCGGCGAGGTTTAGCCAAATCCAGACATCCGTGGTTGGCAAAGGTAAGGGTGAAGATCGCCGGCCGCCCACAGAGCAACGACTCTTATGAACCGCGTGGTTCTATCTGTGGGAGCAGGCCCATCTACGGGTGGTACCAAGCGCGGATCAAGGTCAAGGTGGCAGCAACCCTTCCGGTTCTGAAGCCATCCCCCTATTCGCTGCATCCTCAGCTTTGGCGTTGCCAAGCTGACTAAAGCGCTGCCGATAGGCGTATGGGGTTAATCCGGTCTTCTTTTTGAACAGTCGCGAGAAAGAGCTCACGTCGAAATATCCGACTCTTTCGATGATTTCCGTCAGCGGGGCGCCGGTATTTTCCAGCATCTGTTTGGCGGTCTCGATACGGACGTTCTGCAGATAGGCTAGCGGCGTGAGGTCGAGTTCGGTTTTGAACCGCCTGATGAGAGTCCGCTGGCTCACATTCATTTTATCTGCCAACGATTTTTGATCGATGTTCTCACTTAAGTGATTCTGCAACCAGAATTGGCCCTTGGCGACCAGAGGGTCATGGCTCAGTTCATTCTCCAAGAGTTCCTGATAGGGGCGCTGGGTTGTAGAGCCGGTGTCGACCAACATTGTCTTGGCGCAGACTGCCGCCAGGTGCGGACCGGCATGACGCCCGATCAGATGCATTGCCATGTTGAGGTTGGCGGTCATTGCGCCGGTGGTCATCAGGCGCTCGTCTTCGGCCAGCAAGGCGTTGGCATCCAGGTCGACCTTTGGAAAACGTCGCCGGAAGGTCCGTTCCAGCCACCACGCCGTTGTTGCCCGACGACGATTCAAGAGGCCGGTTTCCGCCAAAAGAAAGGTTCCAGTGCAATTTGCTGCAAGGGTGCTTCCCTTACGCCAGCGCTCGACGAGCCAGTGAAGCAGCGGCTCCAGGCGGGCGGCCATGTCCTCGAATATCGAGATCCCCTGATAATAAAAAGCCGGGACGTAGATCAGGTCGAATTCTCCCGCTTCAGCCAACGTGACATCCCCCTGAACCCGCACGCCGCTGCTGGTGGTTACAGGCTCGGAAGACAGCGCGACAGTCTGGCAGTCAAACTGCTGGATCTGTGCGCCCTGCTGCCGGCTGATTTGATCATCTGCAATTTGGAACGCGTCCAACGTCCCGCCGACGCTATAGAGGTAGACGTCCGGCACTAGAACTATGGCGACCCGATACATGCGACGGTCCTGAAAAGGCCCTTCTGGCAAATTTGACCATAAATATGTCATATACGCCACTATGGCAGATTGCAACAAGTCCGTAGGGTTTCTCAAGTCAGAGACCTGAGAAAAGTGACCCTGCGATGTTGCCAGAACAGCTCAAAGACCGCCTAAGCATCCCAGTCATCGCCGCCCCAATGTTCCTCGCCTCCGGCCCCCGGCTGGTGATCGAGTGCTGCAAGGCCGGCGTTGTCGGCGCATTCCCGGCGCTCAATCAGCGCACCAGCGAGGGATTCGAGGCCTGGCTGGAAGAGATCAAAGCCGCATTGGAAGAATATGAAAGGGAAACCGGCAAAAAACCGGCTCCGTTTGGCGTCAACCTGATCGTTCATCCGAGCAACCCCCGTCTGAAGGACGATGTTGCTCTCTGTGTCAAACACAAGGTTCCTCTTGTGATGACCAGTCTTGGTGCCGCCGCGGAGCTTGTAGAGACCGTTCACAGCTCTGGCGGCATCGTCTTCCATGATGTCGTCAATGCCAAGCATGCCCGGAAGGCCGCCTCGGTAGGCGTGGACGGCCTGATCGCCGTCAGTGCTGGTGCTGGTGGACATGGCGGGTCGCTCAACCCGTTCGCCCTGGTCAACGAAATCCGCCAGTTCTTCGACAAAGCGGTCGTTCTGGGCGGCAGCCTTTCAAAGGGTGGCGATGTGGCTGCCGCGCAGATGATGGGTGCAGATCTCGCTTATGTCGGCACCCGCTTCCTCGCGACCCGGGAGTGCGGCGTTCAAGACGACTACAAGCAGATGCTCATCGACACGTCCGCTACGGACATTGTGTTCACCCCGGCCGTTTCCGGCGTGCCCGCCAACTTCCTCGCGCCCAGCCTCAGGAAAGCCGGAATCGATCCGGCGACGGCGGAAACACCGGAGATCGATCTCGGGCTGGAGCTGGCCGGCGCGAAAGACGACGGTGAAATGAAGCCTTGGCGGGATATCTGGTCGGCCGGCCAAGGAGTGGGCAGCATCCAGGATCTGCCCAGCGCCGCCGAACTCATCTCCCGCATGAAGTCTGAGTATGCCGCCGCCAACCGGGCACAGACGGAGAGGTTCGAGGCAGCGTGGGCGTAGCGATCGGGTTCGCTTCGGTGCGGGAAACGATCCCTCAATCCGGAAAGGCAAGACCATGAAGCTCTATTTCGCCTCCAATACGCGCGCCGAACGAATCGCGTGGCTGCTGAACGAACTTGGCATCGATTACGAAATCGAACGCTACAAGCTCGGCGACAAGGCGATGCGCTCGCCCGAGTTTCTGGCGATCAGTCCGAATGGCCGGGTCCCCGTTCTTGATGACGGTGACGTACGGATCTCTGAAAGTACCGCCATCGCCCAGTACCTCCTGGCCCGCTATGGTGAGGGGCGTTTGGCGCCGACGATCGACTCCCCGGATTTCCCCGTCTACCTGCAATGGCTGCACTACGCCGAGGGCATGCTGATGGGACCGATCGGCAATTATGTGGTCGAGGCTATCCTGCTGCCGCCGGAGCGGCGCTCGGAGGAACACGCCAAACGGTCACTCAAGCTGCTAGGCAACTTACTGAAAGGCGTCGACGCCCATCTGGCGGACCGCGACTACCTGGCCGGCGATTTTACCGCGGCCGACACCTTAACGGGTCATGCCTGCCTGATTTCCGAACAGATCGGCGTCGACATGTCGGACATGCCGAACCTCACCGCCTATCTCGACCGGCTGAAGGCGCGCCCGGCCCTGCAGAAGGTGCTGGCGCTCCGAGATACGGAATAGCCGGCCGGCATAATCCTTGGGGAGGAAATCAATATGGTACGGTCGATTGGCGAGATCCTACCGGCATCCGCAGCGCGATTTGGCGACAAAACAGCGCTCATCACCGAAACGCGCAGTCTCACCTTCGCCCAGACCGAGGAATTGTCGAACCGCGTCGCCAACGGGCTCACGGCTATGGGCATCGCGCCGGGCGAGCGGGTCACCCTGTTCGGCCCGAATTGCTGGGAATGGCTCGTCGCCTACTACGGCATCATGAAGATCGGCGCCGTGGTCAATCCGATCAATGTCATGCTGACACCCGACGAGGTGCGCTACATCGTCGAGGATGCGGGGTCGCGCGCCGTCATCGCCTCGCCGGACAAGGGGGAGCCGCTCCTCGACATGAAGGGCGGAACGCTCTCCGACGTGATCCTTTGGGGCGAGGACCTGCCCAACGGCGCGACCTCCTTCAACGACTTCCTGGAGCGCGGCAAGCCCGGTTTTGCGCCGGTGGCGGTGGACGGCGGCGATCTGGGCGCGATCTGCTACACGTCCGGCACCACCGGACGGCCCAAGGGGGCGATGCAGTCTCAGCGGAGTCTGCTGCTGAACTGCGCCGGCACGGCCGCCATGCAGGGCCGGAACCATCAGGATATTTTCGTCAATCCGCTACCCTGCCCGCATGTCTACGGTTCGGTGGTCTTCAACTCGAACTTCCTCTGCGGCGCGACGCTGGTGATGCTCGAGCGCTTCACCGAGGAAGGCATGTTGAGCGCGGTTCAGGAGCACCGCGGAACCGTCATGGATATCGTGCCGACGGGTTACTACTACCTGCTCGCCCACCCGAAATTCGACAGCTACGACCTGTCGTCGCTGACCCGTTGCACCGTCGGCGGACAAACCCTGCCGGCGGCGAAGTCGATCGAGTTCACGGAGCGGACCGGCGTCCCCGTTCTGGAGATGTGGGGGATGACCGAGCTTTCGGGCGGTGGCACCGTCAATCCGGCGCTCGGCACCAACAAGCCCGGCACCATCGGTCTGGCCCTTCCCGGCAACATGGCGCGCGTCGTGGACATGAATGACCCTGATCGCGAACTGCCCGTCGGCGAGCCGGGAGAGTTCATGTTCAAGGGCCCGATCGTGATGCAGGGCTACTATGGCAACCCCGAGGCGACGGCGGAGACGATCCGCCCGGACGGCTGGATGCATACCGGCGATGTCGTCACCGTGGACGAGGACGGCTACTTCACGATCGTCGACCGCAAGAAGGACATCATCCTGACGGCCGGATACAACATCTACCCGGCCGAGCTGGAGCGCGTGCTCTGCATGCATCCCTCGGTGGCACTCGCCGCCGTCTGCGGCGTGGACGATGATGCCAAGGGCGAAATCGCCAAGGCCTATGTGATGCTGAAACCAGGCATGGAGGCCGGCGGTCGCGCGCTTGTCGACCACTGCCGCGGCCACCTTGCCGCGTACAAGGTGCCGCGCGCGGTGCAGTTCGTCGACAGTGTCCCGATCACGTCATCGGGCAAGATCATGCGACGGCTCCTCGCGGACCTGGACGACGGTTCGCGGGCGGTCGTTTGACCCAACGGGCGGAGTTTCCAAGGCACTGGCGACGCTGACAAGGAGCGTATTCAGGTGGTCGGTTTCAACGTTGACAACGATATCGCCTTTCTCACTCTGAACAACGGAAAGGCCAATGCGTTCGGCCACGAACAAATTGATGCTGTAATAGAGGGACTTGACCGCGCCAAAGCCGAGGCAAAGGCCGTTGTTCTTGCCGGAACACCAGGCATGTTCTCGGCAGGATACGACCTCAATGAAGTAAAGAAGGGGAAAGAGGCAGTTGCGGCTCTTCTGGATGGCGGGAGCCGCTTGATGCTGCGCATGCTCGATCATCCGCAGCCGGTCGTAGCCGCATGCACCGGACACGCTGTGGCGCTGGGCGCGTTGATCCTTCTGGCTTGCGATACCCGCGTTGGCGCAGATGGCGCCTTCAAGATCGGTCTCAATGAGACGCAGATTGGCCTGCCCCTTCCGGTCTTCGCGTTCGAACTGACCCGGGCGAGGATCGCAAAAGCCAGGCAGCGCAATGTCATCCTCGAAGCGCAGATGTACGATCCGCAGCGCGCCGCGGCACTCGGCTTCCTCGATGAGGTGGTAGAGCCGGACCGGTTAATGAGCCGGGCCAGCGAAGTCGCATCCCAGTTGGGCCAGTATCCGGCAGAGATCTACGCAAGGCACAAAGCCGAGATCCTTGCCGAACCCACTCAGGCCATTCGCAGCAGCATCGAGAGCTGACCATGATTGACGCGTACTACTGGCCTACTCCCAACGGCTGGAAACTGTCCATCGCGCTGGAAGAGATGGAGCTGGACTACAGGATTGTGCCGGTCAACATCGGGCGGGGCGGTCAATTCAAGGAAGACTATCTGAAGATCAGCCCCAACAACCGCATGCCCGCCATTGTCGATCACGATCCAGGCGACGGCGGTGATCCCATCTCCGTGTTCGAATCCGGTGCCATCTTGGTTTATCTCGCCGAGAAAACCGGAAAGTTCATGCCTTCAGACATCCGTGGCCGCAAGGAAGTCATGGAATGGCTCATGTGGCAAATGAGCGGAATGGGCCCCATGTTCGGGCAGAATGGCCACTTCAAGTTCTACGCGCCGGAGCAAATCCCCTACGCCCAAGAGCGCTACAACAAAGAGTCTCTGAGGCTGTACGGCGTGCTGGACCGAAGGCTAGAAGGCCGCGAGTATATTTGCGGCGACTATTCCATTGCCGACATGGCTTGCTGGCCTTGGGTCATCACCTACAAAAAGCAGGAAATCGACCTGGCTCAGTTCCCCAACGTGCGCCGTTGGTACGATCTGCTCAAGACCCGTCCCGGACTGCGGCGGGGCTATCAGGTCGGCCAGGAATTCGGCAGGCCTGCAGGCAAATGGGACGAGGAGGCGCGCAAGCACCTAATGGCCCACACTCGATAACCTTAGGTGAGCAGCCCTATGACTTGGACGCGGCAGCAAATGTCAGCTTCGGGTCAGACTCGGTCCTAAACCGGTCCCGTTCGGCACGTGTGCTATGCCAGCAGTAGCGGAAGTCAGACGCCGGTGTCTAAAGCTGGGGTCGAACCGGACGAAAATGACGGTGGTCCGTTAGGGCAGTTCGTAGCCACAAGCCGACATTAGCGCCACCCAGGGAGGCGAAGCACTAGTCAGTGACCACGCTGTTGGAGAAGCTTCCTTGAAAGAATTAGTCAGGTCCCGTTGAAGAGGCGAGGACGATCCCGTCGATCAGATTCTCGTTGAGGGCATACGGATCTTGGATCCAAAGCTATAAGCAGGAATACGCGACAATCCTGCGTACTTCCTTAAGTGCACATTGGGCTCCGTCCGATCTCAACACGATGATCTGCGCGAGAGTGGGACACCCATCATTGGTGATGGACTAAAGGAGATGGGTGAACCAGAAAGCGTAACTGTTCGTGATCGCCTGGCTAGACGCCTACCACGCCCGGGTGCGCGAGACGCTCTCCCCCTGCTCGACGAAGAGACGCAGGCCTGGTTCGAAGAGGCGACGAAGGTGGTTGCTCCCTAGCGCGCCTGGTGGAGCGTGGCCTCAGGCACCAACAAATCCCTATTTACGGCCGCGCGGAGTCGGCGCAAAGTTTCCCCCTGTTGGAGTGCAGCCGAAGCGCAGACGCGCCATGGGACCAAGGACGCTCACGCGATCGGATCGCAGCCTCACGCTCGCCTGGGCGGACGGGCGGGAGTGGGCCTTTTCCTTCCTCTGGCTGCGCGACAACTGCCCCTGCCCGGGTTGCCTGCATCCCGTAACGCGCGAGCGCACCGTCATCACCGCCCAACTGCCCGACGACGTGGCACCCGCCGAGGCGACGCTCGAGCCCGACGGCACGCTCGTCATCGTCTGGAACGGCGACAGGCACGAGAGCCGCTATGTGCCCGATTGGCTCGAGGCCTTCGCCGCGCCCGACACCACGCCGGACCCGACCCGGCAGCTCTGGGGGGCGGAGCTCGCGGACCGCATCCCGACCTTCAAGCACGATGCCGTCGCCCAGGACGACGCCGGACTCCTCGCCTGGTGCGAGGCGATGCGGGACTACGGCATCGCCATCATCCGCGGCGTGCCGCGGGAGCATGGCGAGGTCGAGCGCTTTGCCAGCCGGGTCGCCTTCGTGCGCGAGACGGTCTACGACCGGCTGCACGACGTGCGCGTCGAGGCCGATGCCTACAACGTCGCCTCGACGGCGCTCGAGCTCAAGCCACACACGGACATGCCCAACTACACACTGCCGCCGGGGGTGCAACTCTTGCATTTCCTGGTGAACGAGGCCGAGGGCGGCGACAGTACCGCGGTCGACGGATTTCACGTGGCGCGTCAATTGAAAGAGCGAAACCCCGTCGCCTTCGACATTCTCGCGCGGACGCCGGTGACCTACCGCATGTTCAGCGAGAAGGGCGACGTGCACGGGCGGACGACCATGCTGACCCTGGACCCGGACGGGGAGCTCGCGGTGTTCCGGTACTCCAACCAGCTCCTGCAGCCGGTGCGGCTGCCGCCCGAGACGGTCGAGCCGTTCTACGACGCCTACCGGGCGCTCGGCCGCCTGGTCGAGCATCCCGAGAACATGATCCGCTTCCGCATGGCCTCGGGCGACATGCTCGCGACCCACAATCACCGGGTGCTGCACGGGCGCACGGCGTTTTCCCCGGGTTCGGGCGACCGGCACCTGCAGCTCTCCTATCTCGATTTTGACGACCTGCAGTCGCGCCTCCGCATGCTCCGGGCGCGGCACGCCTTGCAGCAGGGAGCCGAACCCGCCACAGGAGCGGTGTCTTGAAGACCGTGAGCTTCACCGCGATGAAGGACGGCACGGCCGAGGACTATGCGTTCCTGGCAGAGCAGCCGATCCGCGACCCCGCGGCCATGGCGACCGGCGTGCTCGCGCTCTTGGCCCAGATGGCGGGGCCCACCTTCGGCTACAAGATCGACCGCACCCAGCACTCCCTGCAGACGGCCACGCGAGCGCTGCGCGACGGGGCCGACGACGAGACCGTGGTCTGCGCGCTCTTGCACGACGTCGGCGACGTCCTCGCGCCCGACAACCACAGCCAGTTCGCCGCCGCCGTGCTGCGCCCTTTCGTGTGCGAGCGCAACCACTGGATCGTTCGCCACCATGGCCTGTTCCAGGGCTACTACTACTACCATCACATCGGCAAGGACCGGGACGCGCGCGAGCGCTTTCGCGGTCACCCCCATTTCGAGGCCTGTGCCGATTTCTGCGAACGCTGGGACCAGGCCTCCTTTGACCCGGACTACGACACCCTGCCGCTCGAGACCTTCGAGCCGATGGTGCGGCGCGTCTTTGCCCGCCCGCCCCATGTCTTCGACTGATCAGTCCTTCGTAAGCTGCGTGTAACCGACAAGGTCGGCACACAGAACGGCTACGTGACGGCGTTCGTTTCTAGCCTGTTTGGTGGGTTCATCACTCAATGATACATACAGAGCGCTATCGGGCGGGGCAGACCTTAGTTGCTTGATAGCCGCCTGCAACTTGCGGCGGTGGCCGACGGCGACAACACCCAGATCATTGAGGTCATCAGCCGTCAACTTGCGCGTGTTGGAGGAACCAGGACATTGGGACGCTGTCCTCCCGCTCACGGGCCAAAAGCGGTCGTTACAACGGTGCAGTCAGAAGGTCCCGGTTCAGCCAACAACCGAGGTTGGGGCCGCCAATGATCAGTTCCCGAGCCTAGATTGCCACTCTCTCCGCGACGTGGGCTGCGCAGCGTCGGCCAGCAACGCTATCTGGATGTCCGAGGATCAGAGTCCTCCTGTCATGGATTTGTCAGGCATGTGATCAATTGCGCGCTGATACATGTCGCCCCGGTTTGATGTCGAAACGGATCGACATGCATTGACGCGGAAACGAGGCGCGGCTCAGCGGGCGGACCCTGACAGGCCCCGGCCACCTTTCGCTAACCACTGCTCGAACTTTGCCTTGAGCTCCGCCTGGTGGGTCGCCCACCATTCGGCGTCCGTTTGCAGCGCGTTGGCCAGATTCTCCGGTGCCGTGGGAAGCATCGCCTTCACCTTGTCGCCGACCAGCGCCATCGACGACTTCCTCGCCGGCCCGTAGGAAATGTACTTCGTCTGATCCGCAAGTTGGCGCGTGCCGGTGGCAAAGCGGATGAAGTCCATGGCCTTGCTCTTGTTGTACGTGCCCTTGGGGATACCCCAGGAATCGATGTCCCAGATCTGTCCATCCCACAAGACGGTGAAATCCTTGCCGTCCTCGACGATTGGGCGAAACATGCGGCCGTTCCAAACGGAGGTCATGACCACCGCACCCGAGTCCAGAAGCTCGACGGGCTCCGATCCCGCTTCCCAGAAGACAAGGCTTGGTTTGATCTTGTCCAGAACGGCGAATGCGCGCTCTTGTCCTTGCTCCGTTTCCAGCGTCTCATAGACCTTGTCCGGGGCGACACCGTCTGCCATCAGCGCCCATTCCATGACCACGCGCGGGTCGCGCCTGAGGCCGCGCTTGCCCGGGAACTTCTTCACGTCGAAAAAGTCCGCAAGCTCGCTCGGGCGGTTGTCGCCGACGGCCTTGTTGTCGAAGGCGACGACCGTCGCCCAAATCGTCTGGCCGATTCCGCATTCGGTCAGGGCGCCGGGGATGAAATCTTCGGCCGCCGGCGTGCCGTCGTCGCCGGCCGGCAACGTGCCGTGATCGAGCTTCTCGAGCAGGCCTTCCCGGCAACCCCGGATCAGATCGGCAAGCTCGAAGTCGACGACGTCCCAGACGACGTTGGCCGTTTCAACCTGTTCGCGGATCTCTTTGAGACCGCCATTGTACTTTTCCATCGACGACCACTCGCCGCTCTGGCGGCGGAACGGCTGCACATAGGCCAGCATTTGGCTACGGGTGTAGCTCCCGCCCCAAGAGACGATCGTCAGTTCCTTTTGAGGCATGGTCTGTGCAACCGGCGAGACCGGCTGCAAGAGCAGTGCGGGCAAGCCAAAAATCGCAGCCAAAGCATACCAACGCATTTCTCATCCCTCCCTTTCGATCATCGCCATTCCGGGTACGCGCAAGGTCAAGCGCTCAGCTCTCCGCTGAGGCTGGTGCCGTCCGGCGCCTCGCGCTCCCTTGGGGCCGGGACGGCGCTTGGATCCTCGTTCAGCGACTTGACGATACCGTATGTCATGAACAGCATGATCACACTGACGGGCAACGCGGCCGCAATGGAGGCGGTCTGCAACGCTTTCAAGCCGCCCGCGAGCAACAGTGCCGCGGCCACGAAGCCCTCGCCAATACCCCAGACGATGCGGAATCTCTGCGGCGGATTGTCGTCGCCCATGCTGAGCATCGTGGTGATGACCAGGGTGCCCGAATCCGATGACGTGATGAACCAGGTTGCCAGGAGGAACGTCGCCAAGGCCGCCATGGCCCAGTTCAACCAACCAAAGTCGGTTACCAGGTCAACGGTGCCGTAGAGCGCCGCGGGCAGATTCCAGTCTCTGATCAATTGTGCGATACCGGCCGTCCCCACGCCACCAGCCGCGTTCAGCTCAGCGTAAATGGCATTGCCGCCAAAGATGCAGAGCCAGAAGAACGCGAGGGTGGTCGGCACGAACATCACGCCCACCATGAACTCGCGAATGGTGCGGCCGCGGCTGATACGCGCAATGAACATGCCGACGAAGGGCGCCCAGGAAATCCACCAGCCCCAGTAGAAAATGGTCCAGCCGCCCTGCCAGGCCGCGGCGCCCTTTTCATTGAATGTCTGGAAGCCCATGGGAATGACGTTCCAGAGGTAGTCACCGACCGTGGTGACGAAGAAGCCCAGGAGCCACTTGGTCGGGCCACCGAACAGGAAAAAGGCGAGCAGTACGATACTCAGCCAGATATTCCATTCCGAGATGATACGGATGCCCTTGCCGACCCCGGAGACGGCGGAGAACGTCGCGACAACGGAGATGATGACGATCAGAATAACTTGGGTCGCCACGCCCGGATCGACACCGAACAGATGATTGAGCCCCGTCGCCATCTGGCTGACACCGAGGCCGAGGGAGGTGGCGACGCCGAAGACCGTCCCGAACACCGCCAAGAGGTCGACCGCATGCCCCACCGGTCCATAAATCTTATCGCCGATCACCGGATAGAGCGCCGAGCGCAACGTCAGGGGCAGCTTCTTGCGGTATCCGAAATAGGCCAGACAAAGACCGATCATCACGTAGACCGCCCAGCCGTGAAATCCCCAATGGAAATAGGTCACGCGCATGGCCAAGACAGCGCGGTCTGCGTTCATTTCGGTTATTTGCGATTGGTCGGCGAAGGGATTGTTTGGATAGCCCCAGGGCTGGGTATTGTCGAAGTAGAACATCGGCTCGGCGATGCCGAAGAACAGCAGTCCAATGCCCACGCCGGCCGAAAACAACATGGCGAACCAGGAGAAATTGCTGAATTCGGGCTTGCTGTCGTCGTCGCCGAGCTTGATGCGGCCGAACCGGCTGAACATCAGGTAGAAGCAAACGAACAGCATCAGCGCGAGGGCGCTGATGTAGTACCAGTTGAGCGCCGATTCGATCCAGCCGCGAACCGCTGAATAAATGGTATTGGCGAACTCGACGTTAAGGACCGTAAAGACGACGAACGCAGCGACCATGCCCTTGGAGGCGATGCCCATAGCGGGATGAAGACCCTTCCAAATGCCGTCTGTTGCCAAATGCCCCGATAATTTCTCTCGCATGGTCTTCGTCCTCCCCTATGGCTATGCGGCGTCCCTTCCGGGCTCCCGTTGCAGCGGATACGCCAGCATAGGCTTGATCAAGCTGCGTCCTAGATGGCGACCATTAATGCTTAGATGGCGACCAATAATGCATGCGGTACGACGTCTATGGCCTGGTGTACGCTAACACGCGACGGAAGGTGGCGAATGTGCATGCCTCTAACTGCCGAGCTTGCGCATCGCTCTAGGCGCCAATCCGAACTCCCACCTGAACGCGCGCGTCATGGCGCTCGCATTCGCGTATCCGATTCGCAGCGCGACCTCAGCGATGGGCAGATCGCTGTTTTCCAGGAGCCTTCGCGCCGCGGCCAGTCTGAGGTGGCGATAGATCCGGAACGGCGGCGCGCCAAACTCCGCGATGCATCGCCGCTCCAATTGCTTTTGCGTGCACCCCAGGATCTCGGCGATCCGGTTCACCGAGAGCGGATGCTCTATGTTTTCCTGCATGAGCGTCATGGCGCGGGCGCTCAATCGCGACCTTGGGGATCCATCCCTCTTGACTGAAACGCCCGCGAGCTCGTGCATGAAGAGCGCCGCGACATCCAGCCGCAAGGCTTCGCCCTGTTGACGACGGATCATGTCTAGCACGACCTCGAAGGCCGTCGTCGCGCCGCCGCAGGTGATGCGATTGCCGTCGGCAACGAACCGTTCCTTGACCACGTTTACCGCGAGAAAGCGCTCGGCGAAGCTGTCGATCAAGTCCCAGTGAATGGTCGCGCGCCGGCCGTCCAATAGCCCGGTGGCGGCCATGAGCCAGGCGCCCGTGTCCATGCCGACAACGACGTCCGACCGCGCGGCCGCCGCCCGTAGGCCACGCCGCGTCTTCGGGGTATCCAGATCGCGATAGCCATAGCTCGAAATGACGAACAGCATGCCATCGGCCCGAAGCTCTTTCAGCGCGCCACCGGGCACCACCGAAATCCCGCTTGACGACACCACTGGAGATCCGTCGAGGGTGTAGATCTGCCAGTGATACGCCTGCCGCTTTGCCAGCGTGTTTGCGGCCCGAAAGGGTTCGAGCGCATTGGCGAGGCAGTGATTGGAGAACCTGTCGAAAAGCAAGATGTCCACGCAAATGGACGCGGTGGCGGTTTTTGTCCAGTTGTGCATTGTATTGGTCTATTTCAGCATGATCTTGGCCAGCAAGATCCATAGGCTGGATCGACCCGTCAAGGAGAATCCGGAGCAAAAATGCCGCTCGCGATCAACAGAGAGGTCTTCATCACCTGCGCGGTGACGGGATCGGGCGGGACGCAAGACCGCAGCCCCCATGTGCCGCGCAGCCCGAAGCAGATCGCCGACAGCGCGATCGCCGCCGCACGCGCCGGTGCCGCTATCGTGCATTGCCACGTGCGCGACCCGCAGACCGGCGCGCCGGCGCGCGACCCGAAGCTCTACCGCGAGGTCACCGACCGCATTCGCGACGCGGAGGTGGACGTCGTCCTCAACCTGACCGCTGGTATGGGCGGCGATCTGGTTTTCGGTCCGCCCTCGTCTCCGCTGCCGCTGCGGACCGGCACCGACATGGCCGGCGCCGAAGAGCGCATGGCGCATATTGGCGAATGCTTGCCCGAGATCGGCACCATCGATTGCGGCACCATGAACTTCGCCGAGGCTGACTACGTCATGACCAACACGCCGGGCATGCTGCGGGCGATGGGCACCATGATGACCGAGCTCGGCGTGAAGCCCGAGATCGAAGCCTTCGACACCGGCCATCTATGGCTGGCAAAACAATTGGTCGACGATGGTGTACTCGAGAGCCCGGCCCTGGTTCAGCTATGCATGGGCATCCCGTGGGGCGCCCCGGATGACCTCAACACCTTCATGGCCATGGTCAACAATATCCCTCGAAATTGGATCTGGTCGGCCTTTTCCATCGGCCGCCATCAGTTTCCGTATGTCGCTGCCGCGGTATTGGCGGGCGGCAATGTGCGGGTCGGTCTGGAAGACAATCTCTGGCTTGCAAAGGGTGAGCTCGCCACCAACGAAGCCCTGGTCGCGCGCGCCGTCGACATCATCGAAGCCATGGGCGCGACGATCATCGGGCCGGCGACGGTGCGCAAGAAACTCAACCTCACCAAGCGCGCGCCGCGATGAGCAAGCGCGCCGCAATCATTGGCGGCGGCGTCATCGGTGGCGGCTGGGCGGCGCGGTTTCTGCTGATGGGCTGGGACGTGGCCGTCTTCGACCCGGCGCCGAATGCCGAGCGCAAGATCAACACGATAGTGGAGAACGCGCGACGATCGCTCCCGGCGCTGTCGGAATGCGCGATGCCCGCCGAGGGAGAATTGCGGTTTGCGGAAAGCCTCGCAGAGGCCGTCGCGAATGCCGATTGGATCCAAGAGAGCGTTCCCGAACGCCTCGCCCTGAAGCAAGAGGTCCTGCGGCATGTGCAGACCCATTGCCGCGAGGACGCGGTGATCGGTTCATCCACGTCCGGCTTCAAGCCTTCCGAGTTGCAGGATGGCACCGCACGGCCAAATCAGGTCATCGTCGCCCACCCGTTCAACCCGGTCTATCTGCTGCCGTTGGTCGAACTGGTCGGGGCGGGCGCCACGGTGGCGCGCGCGCAAGAAATCCTGACGGACCTCGGGATGAAGCCCCTGCATGTGCGCGGCGAGGTCGATGCGCATATCGCCGACCGGCTGCTGGAGGCCGTCTGGCGCGAGGCCCTGTGGCTGGTCAACGACGGTCTTGCGACGACACAGGAAATCGATGATGCGATCCGTTTTGGGTTCGGTTTGCGCTGGGCCCAGATGGGATTGTTCGAGACCTATCGGATCGCCGGTGGCGAAGCCGGGATGGCGCATTTCATCGAACAGTTCGGCCCGGCCCTGCAGTGGCCTTGGACCAAACTCATGGATGTGCCGGATTTGACGGACGCGTTGGTGGGGACAATCGCCGACCAGTCGGAAGCGCAGTCCGGCCATCATTCTGTCCGGGAGTTGGAGCGCATCCGGGACGACAATCTCGTCGCCATGATGCGCGCGCTGAAAGGCCGAAACTGGGGCGCAGGCGCCCTGCTGAATGAACACGACACGCGAGTGAGGCCGCCCCGACAGATAGCGCAGGACTCGGCCATCCAAACTGTCGCGCGCGCCGTTCCGGTCGATTGGACCGACTACAACGGTCATATGAACGACAGCCGCTACGCGCAGGCGTTTTCCAACGCTGCCGACGTGATCCTCGAGCTGGTTGGCGCCGATGCGGAGTACGTTGCCAGCGGCTTCAGCTTTTTCACGGTCGAGACGCGGCTCAGCTATTTGCAGGAAACCCATGTGGGTGACCGCATCACCGTGACAACTAGGGTGATCGAAGGTGCCGGCAAGAAGCTGCGTCTGTCTCATGAGATGCATGGCGAAGGGGGACGGCTGCTGGCGACCGGTGAGCACCTGTTGATCCACGTCAGCCTTCGATCGCGTCGTGCCTGCGACCCGGCGCCCGAGGTCGGCGGGCGTCTGGAAGCGCTCGCCGACGCCCATCGTGCGCTCTCCGCCGAGGACGGTCGGCCCCAGAGAGCCGCCGGAGGGCGGCCATGACCCAGGCCGGCCTGCCGTGGACCCCGGATTTCGAGACTTACCCAATCGAGCACAAGATCGTGTCTGCCATCGTTGACGGGAACGCGGTCACTCTCCGCTGGGATGACGCAAAATCCAGCCGCCACCATGCCTTGTGGCTGCGCGAAAACAGTCCGGACAAAGAGACCATTCACCCGCTGTCGCGGGAGATGCTGCTCGATCCCTTGGACATCCCCGAGGATATTCATCCCATCCAGGCCGAAATCGCCGAGAACGGTGCCTTGACCGTGGTCTGGTCCCATGGCGGACATGTCAGCCGCTATCATCCGGGCTGGCTGCGCGCCCATGCCTGGTTTGATGACGGTGCCGCGGCGGAGCATGCCGATCGGCCCCCCGTCCTTTGGACCGCCGAAACCTTGCCGTCACCGCCGACCTTCGACGGCCCGACGGCGCTCGCGGACGATGATGTGTTCCTGCGCTGGCTCGAGGCCCTCAGGGACTGCGGCATCGCACGTCTCGAAAGCCTGCCAGTTCAGGATGGACTGCTGGAGGAGATCGTTACGCGAATCGGACCAATTCGCGAGACGAACTTTGGACGCACTTTCAATGTGGTCGTCAAAGACGATCCCGACTCAAACGCGTACACATCCGCATCGCTGGTGCAGCATATGGATCTGGCGACACGGGAGCTGCCGCCCGGTCTACAGTTCCTGTTTTGTCGGGCAAACACGACGAGCGGCGGCGAAGGAGTTTATGTCGATGGGTATCGGATTGCCGAAGATATGAGGCGCGAAGAGCCAGAGCACTTCGAAGCTCTCGCGAGCATCGTCTGGGAGTTCAAGAACCGGGCAAAGGATTGCGATTATCGCGCTTACGGTCCTGTCTTTGCTCGCGACCCGGAAGGCAACGTGGGTGAAGTGCGTTTCACTCCTTGGCTGCGGGCCCCCTTGAAAGCGCCGCTCGATGAGCAACGGCGTGCGTACGGCTCAATCCGCGCTTTCATGCGCCGGAACAGCGAGCGGAGATATCAGATCAGACTGGCTTATCGTCCAGGAGACCTGCTCGCCTTTGACAACCGCCGTGCCCTGCATGGACGCGGCAGTTATGACGCCAAAGGCGGGAGCCGATACTTGGAAGGCTGTTACGCGGACCGCGATGATCTGCAGTCGTGCATTAGAACCCTGCGTCGTCAGCACTAGGTCTATCCAATGGATATCCCAAATGACGGCCAATGGGATGGCCTGGCGGTGCTGCTGCCCTGCCAACGCGCGACTCTTGGAAGCGCCATAGACAACCGGCGCGCTCCGCGGCCATCAAATAGAAAAGCTTTCTCTTGTGACGATCACAATTTGAGCCCCGGTCAACAACGCAATGGCAAGAGGTCTGGTCTTCCCCCGGTTGCCGACAGCGGCAAAGGTGAACTTCGCGATGTTGCCATGTCGCCTTCGGGTCATTCCCGGACTATCTCGGAGCCCCACTCGTTAGTCCGCTCCGCGACCCTAAGCGGTCATGGACAGCCTCGACTTCCGCTTTCGGCCAAGAAGCAGAAGAAGTTTAAGCCCGCGTATGACGGGGAAAACTAGCCACAAGCGGAAGTCCGCACGCCCTATCGAGACTGAGCGTCGGTCGGCAAACGAGCTGCACAAGCAGGTGGGCCAGATCGACGCGAAGATCGTCCGCCGCGGCAACTATGTCATTTTCCAGACGGCCGATGCCGCCCCATGGTCGATTCACCGTCGGCGGCGCGGCGACTGAACTCGTCCCATCGGACCTCGAAGGCCTTCGACAGACCTTAGCCGACCGCGGCGCCAACGAGAACCGCAGGGACGGCGAACAACATCGCCTTCCCCAAACCCGCCATCACTCCCGCTTTGGCCAGCGACGCGCCGCGCGCGGCGATCACGGGGACCTGATAACCCTGGAAGGCTGCGGACATGATCACCTCCTCTCCTGCGAACGAGCGCGGGACAGACGA
>JAAUXY010142829.1_pt1 | contig 18525 bp, 10 predicted proteins | sample 7278121 | NCBI WGS metagenome assembly JAAUXY01 (sample SAMN14350117, study PRJNA611818) | marine sediment metagenome | isolation source: surface marine sediment (1.8m) | place: French Polynesia: Moorea | collected 2018-08 | reverse complement strand
GGTTTCACGAGTACGACGGAGGTAGGTCTTTTTATACTGCACTTGGACATACAGAGGAGAGCTTTGCCGAACCTCTTTTCCGGCAGCTACTGCTGGGAGGTATTCAGTATGCCATTGGCGAGAATTATCACCTGGACTACGATAAAGCCATTACCCAAATCCCGCCTGCACAGGATAGGTTCAGTAAAGAGGTTTTATCTGTTGGGAAATTCTATGAACCAACAGAAATGACAGTACTACCTAATAATGACGTACTAATAGCCCAAAGGAGGGGTGAGGTAGTAAGATATAATGCTCAAAGCGGGGAACTGGAGGAAGTTGCCGTATTGGATGTATACCACACAGCCCTGGAAGCGGAAGGAGTAAATGTGGAAGAAGGACTCATGGGTTTGCAAAAGGATCCTGACTATCAGAGGAATAACTGGATATATCTCTACTATGCCCCATCGGGAGAACGCCAGGTAAACCGCTTGTCGAGGTTCAAATACAGCGATGGGAATTTCGATCTTTCAACGGAACAAGTTATCCTGGAGGTGGGCAGTGATCGCGAAATTTGCTGTCATACCGGAGGTTCTATCGCCTTTGGACCGGATAAACTACTGTATCTCTCCACCGGAGATAATACCACGCCCTTTGATGAGCCCGGGGCCAAATACGTGCATCGTGGTTTTGCTCCGATTAACGATAATCCCGGCAGGGCACAATATGATGCCCGACGATCTTCGGCGAATACCAATGATCTCAGAGGAAAGGTGCTTCGCATAAAAGTTAAGGAAGACGGCACTTATGAAATTCCAGAAGGGAATCTATTCCCTCCGGACACACCAGGTACCAGGGCTGAAATTTATACCATGGGACACAGGAATCCTTATCGTATCTCAGTCGATATGAAAAACGGAAACCTGTACTGGGGTGATGTTGGTCCGGATGCCCAGGGAGACAGCCTTGCCACCAGAGGACCCAGGGGCTATGATGAGATAAATCAGGCACAACGCGCAGGCAACTTCGGTTGGCCGCTATTTATTGCTGATAACAAAGCTTATGTGGCATATAACTATGCAAATGGGCAAAGTGGATCCCCTTTTGATGCGGAAAAACCGGTTAATCTTTCAAAGAACAATACGGGTCTGAAAGAATTACCACCTGCAATGCCAGCCTTTGTTTATTATCCCTATGCACCCACTCCTGATTTTCCACAGCTTGGTACAGGCGGCAGGAATGCGATGGCAGGACCAGTATACCACTCAGATCTTTATCAGGGTGAGCTGGAGTTACCTTCATATTATGACGAAAAATTAATTGCATATGACTGGATGCGTGGCTGGATGAAAGCAATAAGCTTCTTCGATGATGGCAGCTTTAACAAAATGGAACCATTTGCATCTGAAATTGAAGTGAATAGTCTGATAGACATGGAAGTTGGCCCTGATGGCCGGCTCTATCTGCTTGAGTATGGCAGTGGTTGGTACAGTCAAAACCCCGATTCCGGACTTAGTTTTGTTCTTTACAACGGAGGCAACAGACCACCGGTTATAGATAATCTGATTGTAGATAATGATTCTGGTTCTCTGCCCCTGAAAATCAAGCTGGAAGTTGAGGCCCGCGATAGGGAAAAAGACCCGATCTCCTTCATATGGGATATGGGTAATGGTACGACTCTTGAAACAACGGAATCTCAGGTTTCATATGAATATACTACAGCTGGTGAATATCAGGTCTCTGTTCTGGTAAAAGATGATCAGGAGGCAGTGGCCCAAAGCGAGGCGCTGAGTATCGTTGCCGGAAACAGCAGGCCTTCTGTTTCCATTGAAATCACATCGGGTAATGAATCTTTCTATTTGCCGGGAGTGCCTGTTTCATATGAAGTAAAAGTGGAAGATCCCGATGCTGAAGAAGGGGTAAATGCAGATGATGTATTCGTAACTGTGGATTACATCAGTGGTATGGATGAAGCTCAATTATCTGCCGGACACAAAGCATTCTCTGCTGTGGAGAATGGGAAGGCTCTTAGTCTATCCCTTGATTGCAAGGCCTGTCATAAGGAAAAAGATGCATCAATTGGGCCTTCATATCTCGAGGTATCTGAGAAGTACAAGGATGATCCCAATGCAATTTCATACCTACAAGGGAAATTGATCAGTGGAGGAGGAGGTGTCTGGGGCGAAGTGGTTATGCCTGCACATCCGGATCTTAGCGCCTCTGAAACGAGAATGCTCAGCCAGTATATCTTGTCACTGGCACAGGAAGGTGAATTGAGAAAGAAGTCATTACCCCTTATGGGTACTATCATTCCTGATAATACAAACCCGATGGAAATTTTCCAGCTGTCGGCGAGTTATACAGATCAGGGAACAGGAGATGCTAAACCACTTACAGGCTATGCTTCCGCACGTTTACAAAGCAGTACCAAATCTTTCTCGGACAAGATCAAACACGAGGGTATGATCCCTATTACCTTCAATAACATGGATCTGTTCTTGGTACCACCAGCCAAATCCTGGTTTGCATTGGAAAATATGGATCTTACCGATATACGTGCTGCCAATGTACTAATTGGCTGGCAGCAACCTCCGGAAACAGGACTGACATTTGAGATGAGACTGGGATCAGTTGATGGGAAACTGCTGGGTTCAGGTACAATGCCCACACCAGTAGCCGGTCAGGAATTTGGCATCTGTAGCATTCGGATGAAAGAGAGCACTAAACTGAAGGATCAGGAAGTGTATTTTGTTTACGTACCTGAGGCCTCGGGGGAACGCGGGGAGACACCGGTAGCCCTGATGAACGTTAGTTTTGCCGGTAAATAAGATCTATTCTTATTTCAGGAGTCAATTTTAGAGAAATCCACATAGAAGTTTCGGTCGATCTCGAAGGACTTGATCTTCGTACCCAATTCTTTGGTTTTCCATTCAGATGAAGGAAATATCCAGCTTTCTTCACCATTGATCCAGGCGCGTAAGGGCATATCAAATTCAGGGACAATCCTGGTATATCGAAAACTCAGCTTATTACCCTCGGTTCTGTATTCCAGCAATGGGATATCCTTGGTCCTCAGATATTGATTAAAGAAGGCCGACAGATCTTTTTTAGTCTTCTCGCTGATATAATCTTCTACCTGCTGTGTAGTAACAGTCTGATGATAGAATTCTTTATTCAATCCCTGTAAAATCTCCCTCCAGAGTTCATCGTCTTCGATTAGTTGTCTCAGTGTATGCAACAAATTTGAACCCTTGTAATACATATCTGAGGATCCTCTATTGTTGACATGGTAGTATCCGATTATCGGTTTGTCATTTTTGATATTAGCCCTGGTGCCAATTACGTAATCGGCAGAAGCCTTCTGACCAAAGTGATAGTCCAGATATAAGTTCTCGGAATAGGCCGTAAATCCCTCGTGGATCCACATATCTGCAATGTCCTTATTGGTGATATTGTTGGCAAACCATTCATGGCCGGCTTCGTGGATTATAATGAAATCGAATTTCAGGCCCCACCCGCTTCTAGACAAATCACGACCCAGGTAACCATTTTGATAACCATTTCCATAAGTGACAGAGCTTTGGTGTTCCATGCCCAGATAGGGCACTTCAACCAGCTTAAAACTGTCCTCGTAAAATGGATACGGGCCAAACCAGTATTCGAAAGCGTCTAGCATCATAGGTACCTGGGTAAATTGCTCTTTTGCCTTTTTCAGGTTTTCGCGTAACACATAATAGTCGAGATCTAGCTCGCCCTTCAGGCCCATATAGGTTTCTTTGTAATTTACGTAATCACCAATATTTACATTGACACCATAGTTGTTGATAGGACTTTTAACTACCCAGTGGTATACATTTTTCATCTTGCCTTCTTCCAATTTCTCGAGGCGGCCATTGGCCACAGCCACCAGATCTTTGGGTGCAGTGATGCTAATGCGCATGCTGTCCACTTCGTCATACATATGATCTTTGTTGGGCCACCAGATACTGGCACCGATGCCCTGGCAGGAGGTAGCCACAAAATGATTGCCGTTGCTGTCTTTGGACCAGGTAAACCCTCCATCCCATGGAGGAAACTCTGCCTCTTTGGGCATACCCGAGTAGTTCACCTGGAGCGATTGCCTGGTACCAATTTCCTGTAAATCCTTTAATTTAATAAAATGGGCATTGCCTTCTGACCTGATGTTGAGTTCTTTCCCGTTTTGAATTGCTCTTTCGAGTTGAAGAGGTGGTTGCAGGTCCAATTGTAAAAGGCGGGCAGTATCCAAAACAAGATACTCAATAGTATTTGTTCCTGAGATATATTTTTTTTCGGGATCAACAGCTACTTCAAGGTGATAATACTTGAGATCCCACCAGGCTCTTTCAGCAGTTATACTTCCCCTGAGACTATCCTGGACCGTAAATACCGGTGATTGTGCCGATGCAGTCACTATTACAGCCAGGCTAAGCAAATAGAGCTGAATGAATTTCATAAATTCGATTCTGATTTAACCGGTACCCCTTCCAGGAGAAACGCATATTCACTTCCTTTCAGAATAGAGACTACATCATCGGTATTGAGTAGTTCAAATACTGCCTTATCCTTATCTTCATGAAGGTTGTAATAGGATTTGGTAATGAGATAACCTACTGTATAACCCAGATCGTGGGGTCTGTCTTCTATAGAGCCCCCGTTGTATAGCCATTTGGAATTGTCTTTAGAGAACAGCTCAGTTCGCAATTCTTCCATGATGAATTCCCGGTTTTCGGGTTCTTCCAGGTAATCCAGATTACTATTGGAAAGTTGCTTTCCGGAACTCAATTCAACGAGAAAATCACAGACACCTTCTCCGATTACACCCATTAGCACCGTTTCTTCGTTTTCTACATCTCGGTAGCCCTGTTGAAAATGCATTAATTCATGAAGGATCAGGCTGGGCAGGTCTGAAAAATTCATAATCGCACCTTTTTGCCAATCGGTGAGGCCCTCTGTAGGCATTTGGTCTGATCGGCCATACATGTCACCACCAACAAACATGCCCATTTCGGTAGCCGTACCGCCTGTGTTCAGAATCCCCGGAACGATGTATACTTTAGGGAAAACAGCCTGGGGATAGATCAACTTAAAATTGCGCATCCATTTTGTGGTAAGTTCGTTCAGTTTGATCAGACTATCTTGCTTCAAGTAATCTTGTAAATATTCGTAATAATCCGGGGTTCCATTGATCATCTGTCCGTACATATTGGACGGATTTGTATAGCGGGCAACATAGAAATCCCTTATTTCCTTGGGACCCTTAAAAATATATTCTTTAAATATTTCTTTTGCCCTGGTACTATCTTTTCTGGCCCTATTAAAATAATCCCAGAATTGGTTGATCGATGCCATCTCCACACTAAAATGCTCTACATTTTCCAACTCTGTCTGCACTGAATCCAGGCGCTTATGAAGATTGTTCCAAATTTCTGTCTCCGGTAACGGATCTCCCAGGGAGAGCTTTTGAAGTATCTTAGGATTAGACATACCCCTGTCTATAGCCAGATGGAGCATCTTGGCCACTGAATCTGGTTCCGCTGCCTTATCAAAAAACCATGCTGCATCTACATACAACTGACTAGCCCTTAAATCTTTATTTAGTCTATGCAATTTCTGGGCCAATTCACTGTAACGTTTTGTACTGTCGATGCTTGCGAAGTCTGAATCCAATTCGTTAAGATCAGGTAAATAAAGTCTGCTTACATCTACCGATCCGTCGTTATCCTTCTCTCCTTTACACTGAATAAGAAGTGCAGCTAATAAAAGTAGTGTAATGATTCTACTCATTTAATAGGAAGTATTAATCTCTGAAGACACTATTAGGAAATACAACAAGACTCTCATGGCCGTCAGGTCCAACAGCAGCTACTCCAAACAAATAATTATCGATGACAACACCATTTAAGATGTGTTCTGTGGTATCGGCAACAAAGACACTGTGATCCCAGGTAGGTGAGGTTGTATCCCGCCAATATACCTTATATCCTACAGCCCCTTCCACAGCGGACCAGCGCAATTTTGCAGCAGGTTGAACGGCACCCCCTATTTCGACGCTGGCCGGTGCCGGTGGTCCCCAGGCAATTGAAGCCAGATTGATTGCATTAACCGCTGTCAGTTTGGCGGCGTAATCAAAATTTACATGTTCGAGAACGTCTCCGTATTCAATACCGTTTTCCGTTCGGATATCCTGATGTTGTTGGGTGTAGTTTTCATGAGCTTCCATAATACGGATCCCTGCAAATCCAGCGTCATTAAAAGGACGATGATGTCCACCGCGGGCGAAACGGTCAAGGCGATAGATAAGAATCGGGTTCATATCAGGCATGTATGTCCGGGTCGTTTTATGAACATAACGTGCCAGCTGCCTTGAAATACCGTCTACCTCTCCTCCATAAAATCTCCGGGCGCGCCTCGCTTCTTCTGTTTCTGTTGGGGGTACTGGTTCTGAGAATATCCTGAAATCCCGGTTGCTGACTACACCATCCACACCAGTGATATTACCGATCATATCATTGTTCATGATCCCGATAATGTCCCAGCCCTGTTCCTTGGCATAGGCAGCGAGACCTTTACCTCCAAAAAGTCCTTGTTCTTCCCCCGACAACCCGACGTAAATAATGCTATTCTCAAATTCGTACTTACTTAGTACTCTTGCAGCCTCTAAAGTACCGGCCATTCCACTGGCATTATCATTAGCCCCCGGCGAATCTGAGGTGTAGTTGTTCGGATCGCTTACCCTGGAATCTATATCACCGCTCATGATGATGAATTTATTGGGATTGGTCTTACCTCGTTGGATAGCTACTACATTAACTACCCAAACGTCTTTCACGATACGGCGGCCCGTACCTTCTTCTACAAAATCCTTTTGGTAAAATACCTCCAGACAATTATCGCATTCTGAAGAGATAGCATCGAACTGACTTTTAATCCACCTTCTGGCTGCACCTATACCACGAGTTTCAGAAATGGTATCGCTAAGTGTGTGACGTGTCCCAAAACCGGCAAGGCTGGTGATATCGGCCTCAATCCGCTCCGCTGATACATCGGAAATGATCTCGTATATTCTGGGGTCTAACTGAGCAAAGCCAACAAATGGTATTATTGCAAGCAACAGGAGTACTTTTCTTTTCATAGAAATTCTTCGATTATTCGCTTTTGCGAGTTAAAGATATGCTTATAATGGCTAAGTTCTTAAAGAAATCTCCCGCACTTTTATTCAATAAATTTTCTCAAAATATGTCTCACCTCTTTATTGCTGTCTATAAAGTACTTAGCAGCTGTTTTTTGTCTTCCCACTTTAACAGTAAATGCACTCTCGGGCAGTTCCTGGAACATGAATTCATCGGTCCAGTCATCACCTATAGCGAAAATAAAATCATACTTATCCCCATTCATCATCCTGACCGCTGCTCTCCCTTTGTTGACATTACTGCTTTTTACCTCCAGAACCTTATTGCCAGACATCACGCTGATGTCGTCATTACCTATCAAACTTGTGAGGACAGTAGATAATTCATTGGCTCGCTGATTCCCGAAATCCACATCCGTGTTCCGGTAATGCCAGGCCAGGGAGTAGTTCTTTTCTTCTATAAAAGAACCGGGAGTCCTGTCTACAAAAGATTCCAATACAGGCCGGATCTTTTCCATCCAGTTATTATTGACGTTTTCGAGCATCTTGAATTCTTCTCCATCCCTGGAAATCCATACACCGTGTTCTACAATCATATTGTATTTCTTGTGCAGGAACCATCTCTCAAATGTTTGCTTGTCCCTGCCGCTGATCAGATACATATCTGTATTGTCCGTATTGGCAATACTATCCAGTAGCTCGTATAGCGAATCATCGGGGCTGGCTTTTTGCGGATCCTTGTGGAAATTGGTCAAGGTGCCATCATAGTCGATAAATAAAAGTCGTCGCTTGGAATTTTTAAATTCCTTGGCAATAGAACCAAGGTGTCCGGAAGTTAACTTTTTGGAAACATAAGGATCATCTGCCTCCCGGTGGCTTCGGAGCGAGTCCATAAAATCGTTGGCCCATTTCTCCACATTATACCTTCGCAGCCTTTTTTGAAGCAATCTGTTCCTTCTTTGCTGCTCCTCCAGTGGCATATTGAGTGCTTCGTATAATGAGAAAGCTATCTGTTCAAAATTGTTGGGGTTAATTAAGATCGCTTCATTCATTTCTTTTGCGGAACCGGCCATTTCACTCAGTATAAGCACCCCAGACTGATCGGTTCTCGCAGCCACATATTCCTTGGCAACCAGGTTCATCCCGTCCCTGATTGGTGTAAGCCAGGCAATATCACTGGAGGTATATAAATCAATAAGGCTTTCGAAGGGTACTGAGCGATAGAAATACCAGATCGGGGTCCAACTGACAGTAGCTAATTCACCATTGATTCTACCCACCAGCTCGTCCACTTCCTTCTTGAGTAATTTGTATTGAGGTACCTTGGAGCGGGAGGGAACCGCCAGTACAATGAGTCTGACCTTTTCTTTGTATTCAGGGTACTTATCAAGAAAGTATTTGAATGCATTCAGTCTTTTCGCAATGCCCTTGGTGTAATCAAGACGATCTATAGACAGGATCAGTTTAGCATCTGGCGTCGAAATCTTATGAAGATTCAGCCTGCGCTGGAGGTCAGATTGTTCCGTAGAGGTATCTGCCTGCTCCTTTGCTGCAGTATTGAACCTCTTAAAGTCGATACCCATTGGGAAGGAATCGACCTTGACAATTCGGTTCTCGTTAAAAATCTCATTAAAGCGAACATCCAGGCCTAAAAGCCTTCGAACGGAACTTAAAAAATGTCTCTCGTAATCATAGGTATGGAATCCTATTAGATCTGAACCTAAAAGGCCCAAAAGCACCTCCTCACGCCAGGGCAGGGTTCTGAATATTTCGTATGATGGAAAGGGGATGTGAAGAAAGAACCCGATGGCAACCCCGGGACGCTTTTCCCTAACCATTTGAGGCACCAGCATTAATTGATAGTCGTGGACCCATACGGTGTCATCATCTGAGATCTTTTCTACGAGTGCATCCGCAAATTTCTGGTTTACCGATTTGTAAATCTCCCAATTGGGTAATTCAAATTCAGCATATTCCATAAAATAATGGAACAGAGGCCAAACCGTACGATTGCTAAAACCAAAGTAAAAACCATTTATCTCATCGGTATTGAGTTTTACCTTGGAACAACCTACACCGGCCAGCGCTTTATCAATCTGTGGCTCCAGTTCTTCGGGAATCTCTTCTTCGGTCAGTCCACTCCATCCTATCCACAAGCTATCACTGCCGGAATGCACTGATTTCATTCCGGTTGCTAATCCTCCAACACTGGGGATTGCTTCTATCTGCCCTTTGCTAATTTGCAATTGTACAGGTAATCTATTTGAGATTATGACAGTTTTGGCCATAAAAAGATCAATTTTGACGTGATTTTGATCAATTATTATCTAAAATTCGACAAATTGCGTCTTTTAAGCAATACATAGACCGAGATTTAATATATGGATAATCTTGATTATGGTATTATTGGTAACTGCAGAAGTGCAGCATTGGTTTCAAAAGAAGCTTCAATAGACTGGTGCTGTTTGCCTGAATTCAATTCATCTTCGGTATTTGCCAAACTCCTGGATGAGAATAAGGGCGGCAGTTTTGAAATACTGACGGAGGATGGATATGAAATAACCCAGCGGTATAAAGAATTCACTGCTTTATTGATTACCAGATTCAGGAAAGGGGAAGATTGTTTCGAAGTCAGGGATTTTATGCCCAGATATCACAAGCAAAACGGCACCTATTATTCACCTCCTGAGATTGTGCGCTATATACGTCACATTAGCGGCAAACCTAAATTCAGGGTTAAATATGACCCTAAACTGAGATTTGCGCTCGGAGAGACGGAGACTTATGTGAAGAAAAATTTCATTGTCAATCTCACTTACAAAGATAAGTTCGACACAGCTTTCTTATATACTTCTTTCAATAAGAATGCTGTTTTAGAAGGTAGGGAACTGGAGGTTACCGAAGATGGTTTTTTCCAGGTGACTTATAACGAGAAGATCTTTCAGCCCACTACTGAGAAAATGTATGTTGAGCAGGAAAGAACCAAAGTGTATTGGCTGAATTGGAGCAATAAAACGCCTAGTTTCAGGAAGTATAATGATCACATTGCACGTAGTGCTATAACCCTGAAATTATTGAGCTACGACCGGTCTGGTGCTGTACTGGCAGCGGCGACAACCTCTTTGCCCGAAACTATTGGGGAGGTCCGAAACTGGGATTACAGGTTCTGCTGGATAAGAGATGCCTCTATGGTTATTAAAGTCATGGCAGGGCTGGGTCATAAAAATGTAGCCCGCCGTTACCTGCAGTTCATTATTGATTTGATTCCGGATAAGGATGAGAAGCTGCAGATCATGTATGGCATCAATAAAGAAAAGAAACTAACCGAGGTTACACTCGACCATCTGGATGGTTATAAAGGTTCAAAGCCTGTTCGGATCGGCAATGCGGCCTACGAACAGAAGCAGAATGACATATACGGCATTCTTATGGATGTAATCTATACTCAGCTAGATAAGTTCCGAACCAACATTGAAGGTGGGGAAGATCTTTGGGGCATTACTAAAGGCATTGTATGGATTGTGGCTAAGCACTGGAGGGAGGCAGATAAGGGGATCTGGGAATTCAGGACAGAAGATCAGCATTTTACATTTTCCAAGGTACTCAGCTGGGTTGCTGTAGACAGGGCCATTAAGGTTGCCAAGATTTTCAGGAAGTACAGAAAGATAGAAAAGTGGTCTAAACTCGAAGAAGAAATAAGGCGGGATATACACGAAAACGCCTGGAACAGCGATGTTAAAGCGTTTGTACAGGCATATGGTTCAAGACATCTGGATGCTTCAGTCCTCCTGATGGAGTCTTATGGTTTTATCGAAGCGAAGGACCCAAAATTTGTCAGTACAGTTAAGGCCATAGAAAGAGAGTTGAGTAATGATGGCCTGTTGTACCGCTACAAGAACGAGGACGATTTTGGATTGCCTTCCTCCTCATTTACTATATGTACTTTTTGGTTTATAAACAGCCTCTTTAAAATAGGGGAGGAAGAGAAGTCGGAAAAGCTGTTTGAGCAACTTCTGGGTTACAGTAATCACCTGGGATTGTTTAGTGAAGATATCGATTTCAAAACCAAGCGACTGCTGGGGAATTTTCCACAGGCATATTCTCACCTGGCACTGATAGACTGTGCCGTAAACTTCTCCAACAAGGAATCGGAAGATCAGATCATCGAAACTATGCTCTGATACAGGCATAATTTCTCACACCGCCGCTGTTTTACTGCGATGTTGCCATTTCTTTAATATGATTCATGAGCCCCCTGAAGTGTTCTGGAGTGGTGAACGGGTTCATGATGGTAGTTCTAAAATACTGATGACCCCTGAGTTTGGTCTGTACGATATAATATTCTCCGTCCAATAATACTTTTTTCCTGATCTGCTTATTCAGAACATCTGCTTCATCAAGATTTATTCCTGCTGGCAGGTAACGAAAACACAGAATATTGGACATAGGTTTAACAGCTAGTTCAAATTGAGGATCATTCTGGATCATAGTGGCAAATTCGGCAGCCAGGTCGTAAAGTTTGGTTACAAATTCATCAAATACAGAGTTGCCATAGAGTTTAAATGCCATAAACCAGTGAAGGCTCATCATATGCTTTGTGCACTCAAATGTGCGTTTGGCCAGATTGAACCAGTCTTCCTCTTCAGAATCTTCAAGTAAATAATCCGCTTTTTGTCTGAAAGTATTATGGGAATCATTACCGTCTCGATAGAGTAGTGCAGTTGTAATCCCAGGCATCATCATCATTTTATGACCGTCAATCACAACCGAGTCTGCACGATCAATTCCTTTTAACAGTGATTTGTATTTGGTTGAGAACACAGCTGCGCCTCCATGGGCTCCGTCAATATGAAACCATATGTTGTGTTTTGACGCAAAATGGGCCAGTTCATTAAGGTCATCATACATTCCAGTGGCTGTTGAAGGTGCACAACCAACTATTGCAAAAACCTGTTGTCCATTCAATTTAGCCGCAGAGTGATATTCTTCCAGCAGCTCAGTTCGGATCCGAAATTCGCTATCAGTAGGGATCTTAATGATGCCTGAATCGCCCAGCCCCATAATTTTCACAGCCCGACCAATACAATAGTGGGCTTCTTCTGAGACCATTACGGCCAGCTTGTCTGCATTTCCAACCCTTGTTAGATATCGCTGTCTGGCACTGAGCATGGCGGTCAGATTGGCCAGTGTACCCCCTGAGGTCAGGATACCTCTTGAGCTGGCAGGGTAGCCGATAATCCGACACAGATAATCAGTTGAAACACGTTCCATTGCGGTAGGAGCCGCCCCCATCTCATAAATGCCCATTCCATTATTCATCATTGCACTGATCATACTGGTCAGCCCGGTGAAAGGCAAAGACGGACTGATCTGATGCCCCATGTAGTTAGGATGATGGATATGTATGATACGCTTGAACAGATCTGAAAAGAATGCTTCGGAAGAACTGGGGATTTCATAAGATTCCCAATACTTCCGCTCTTCTTCCGGTTCTTTATAGTCAATAACTTTTTTGCTATTACCACTTAGAGATTGCTTAAGATGATCGCTTAAGAGATCTATTAATTGGTGGCCTTCTTCCCGGAATTTTTCTGGTGAATAGACCTCATTCAATACAGTTTTGTCCATGCCACTAAATTAGTAGGTAGCCAGTTGTAAAACAACCATTGGATATTGCGGTAAGTAGGCTTTGGACAGTTGGGTAGTACAGCATTTTCACTGTTATAAATCAACAGAAATCGCTTGATATTTGTTAAATTTGAAACTTATCTTAAAAACACAAGAAATGAAGCTGAAGTATCTGATTAGCGGTCTTTTTGCGATCGCATTTTTATGGTCCTGCCAACAGTCTGAACCGAAATCTGAAGTTACAGCAGAAGAGGGCAAGGAGTTTGAATATGTAGTTGAACAGTTTGCAGACCTGAGAATCTTAAGATATCAGATCCCTGGCTTTGAAGAGCTTTCTCTGAATGAAAAGAAGCTGGCCTACTATCTGACCCAGGCCGGACTTGCGGGAAGAGATATTATGTGGGATCAAAACTACAGACACAATCTTGAGATCAGGGTTGCGCTTGAAAAGATCTATACTGACTACGAAGGAGATCGTAGCAGCGAAGACTGGAAAGCCTTTGAAGTTTACTTAAAACGCGTCTGGTTTTCTAATGGAATACACCATCATTATTCCAACGATAAAATTGAACCCGGGTTTAGCAGTGATTATCTCACATCGCTCCTTACCTCAGTTGAAGCCGAGCTCAGTGAAGATGCTTTTGAGGTTATTTTTAACAAGGAGGATAACAAAAAGGTAAATAAGAAAAAAGGATTGGACAATATTGCCTCTTCTGCTGTTAACTTTTACGGTCCTGACATTACTGATGCCGACGTGGAGGCATTTTACAGCAAAGCCTACCGAGGTCCGGAAGGCAGACCAATTGAAGCTGGCTTAAACTCCAAATTAGTAAAGGAAGATGGAGTGATAGTTGAAAAAGTTTGGAAATCTGGCGGACTCTATGGCGAGGCAATTGATGAGGTGATTAAATGGCTGGAACTGGCAAGAGGAGTAGCTGAGAATGAAGGACAGGAGAAGGCCCTGGGTCTTCTTATTGATTATTATAAGACGGGTAGCCTGGATACCTGGGATGAATATTGCGTAGCATGGGTAACAAGCACAGGTGGAAATATTGATTGGATCAATGGGTTTATTGAAGTTTATAACGACCCGAAAGGCTATAGAGGATCCTATGAAAGTGTCATCGAAATAAAAGACTTTGAGATGTCCAGACAAATGGCTGTGCTGTCGGAAAATGCGCAGTGGTTTGAGGATAATGCGCCAATAATGGACGAACACAAAAAAGCCAATGTAGTAGGAGTTTCCTATAAAACCATTAATGTGGCGGGAGAAGCCGGCGATGCCTCACCCAGCACACCTATAGGGATCAACCTGCCCAATAACAACTGGATCAGACAGGAACACGGTAGTAAATCTGTATCACTTGGTAATATAATTGATGCTTACAACAATGCCGGAGGTAGTGGTCGACTCAAAGAATTTGCACATGATGAAGAAGAAATTGCACTGGAAGAGCAATACGGCAAAGTAGCCGATAAGTTGCATACGGCTCTCCATGAGGTAATTGGACATGCCTCTGGTATAATTAACGAAGGTGTGGGTCAGCCTAAGGAGACTTTAAAGAATTACGCATCGACCATCGAAGAAGGTCGTGCCGATCTGATTGGTCTATATTACATCATGGATCCGAAGATACAGGAACTCGGACTTGTTGATGATTGGGAAAAACTTGGCAAGGCGAGTTTTGACGGTTATATCAGAAACGGTCTGATGACCCAGCTCATTCGTATCGAACTTGGCGATGACATTGAGGAAGATCATATGGTAAATCGCCAGTGGGTTTCTGCCTGGGCCTTTGAGAATGGAATGGAAGATGGTGTTATTGAGAAGGTTCAAAGAGATGGTAAGACTTATTACAATGTTGTAGACTATAACAGACTCAGACAACTATTCGGTGAATTGCTGCGAGAAACTCAGCGTATCAAATCTGAGGGCGACTTCACAGCAGCACAGGATCTTGTGGAGGGTTACGGTGTGAAAGTAGATCAGGAACTGCACGCTGAGGTATTGAAAAGAAATGAACAATTCAAATCGGCACCTTACAGTGGGTTTGTAAATCCCGTATTGACCCCTGTAATAGACGACTCAGGGAATATTACTGATATCGAGGTAGTGCAGCCGGAAAGTTTTGAATCTCAAATGCTTGAATACGCTTCAAAGTTCAGTCATCTTACACAGTAGAACTAAGTAGCGAAAGAACAAAAAAACCGTTCGAATCCGAGCGGTTTTTTATTGATCAACAATTTAAAATTAATCAAATGTATAAGCGTTATCAGCTGCAACCTTATCGGCAATCTCGATACGCAATGCACTGATATTCGGGTAATTCGTGTATTTGGTAAATCGCTTTAATCCCATAAGCATCATGCGCAATTCGTCACCCTCTGCGAATGAAATGATAGCTTCCTTAGCCTTTTGCTGAATAATATCAACGGCCTGGTAAAGGTATAGTCTGGACATCGCTATCTGTGCAGCCTGAGAGTCTTCACCAAATCGGGCAGCATTCTTATCTGTCCTGAGAAGCGTAGATTCCGCCATATAGATCTCGATGAGAATATCTGCTGCAGCCAGCAGCAATTGCTGATGTTTTTCAAGGTCTGGTCCGTACTTCTTTACTGCGCTTCCCGCAACCATAAGAAAGACCTTTTTCAACCTCGTAATAAGCTCTTTCTCTTCGGCGAAAAGAACAGAATAATCCGGCGTATCAAAAGATGGGATACTCATTAATTCCTCACCCACTTTAGTTGCTGGTCCGAGCAGATCAACATGACCTTTCATAGCCTTTTTGATCAGCATGCCCACAGCCAGCATCCTGTTGATCTCGTTGGTCCCTTCATAGATCCTCGCTATTCTGGCATCTCTCCAGGCTTTTTCCATTGGTGTGTCTGCGCTAAAGCCCATGCCTCCAAAAATCTGGATCCCTTCGTCAGTTGTCCATTGTACGTCTTCAGAAACTGCTACTTTGAGTATGGAACACTCAATGGCAAATTCCTCGACACTCTTTAATTCAGCATCATTATGAGATTCTCCATTGGCCATTCTGATAGCAATCCTGTCCTGGATATCTTTTGCTGCGCGATAACTGGCCGATTCTCCTGCATAGGCATTAGTGGCCATGTAGGCAATTTTCGATTTAATGGCCCCGAAGTTAATAATCGGAGTTTTGAATTGTACTCTTTCATTCGCATAGCCAACTGCTTCATTAATGACTCTTCTTTGAGCTTCGAGGCAGGCAGCAGCAAGTTTGATCCTACCAATATTTAAGGCATTCAGAGCTATTTTAAAACCGTTTCCACGTTCGGAAAGCATGTTTTCAACCGGTACTTTGGTCTCATTAAAGAATACCTGGCGGGTTGATGAGGAGTGGATACCCAATTTTTTCTCTTCCTCGCCCAGGGATATACCATTTTCAGGATCGTTTTCGACTATGAAACCTGTAATATTTTTGTCGTCTTCAATACGGGCAAAAACAATAAAGAGGTTGCAAAAGCCTGCATTGGAGATCCACATTTTTTGACCACTGATCGAATAGTATTTACCATCTTTAGATAGTACAGCCTTGGTCTTTCCGGAATTCGCATCGGAACCCGCACCTGGTTCTGTAAGACAATATGCACCAAACCACTCACCAGTCGCCAGTTTTGGCACGTATTTTTTCTTTTGCTCCTCTGTGCCATACATGGTGATGGGCATGGTTCCAATACCGGTATGTGCCCCGAATGCGGTACTAAAAGAGCCTGTGGCGCCAGAAATATAATCACAAACAAGCATGGTGGACACGAATCCCATGCCCATTCCGCCATATTCCTGAGGTACTGCAATACTTAAAAAGCCCATTTCTCCTGCCTTGCGCATACATTCTTCAGTATAGGCGTAATCCTTATTCTCGAAACGCTCCCAGTGGCCCCATAATTCGCGGTCTACAAATTCCTTGGTGCTGTCACGCATCATCTTTTGTTCTTCATTCAGGTCTTCCAGGGTAAAGACATCCTCACTGTTAGTCTCTTTTACAAGGAATTGACCTCCGCGGATCAGTTCTTTATTAATGGTTTCAGTAGTCATGGTATATTATTTTTATTATCGTTTTTAATTCAAAAATTCATAGATGCCAGCAGCACCCTGACCTGTTCCAACGCACATGGTAACAAGTCCGTATTTGCCTCCCATTTCTCGTTTCCTCATTTCGTCAAACAGTTGAACTGATAGTTTTGCACCTGTACAACCCAATGGATGACCCAATGCGATGGCACCACCATTTACATTGACGATTTCTTTATTCAGTCCCAACTCGCGAATAACGGCCAGTGATTGTGAAGCAAAAGCTTCATTGAGTTCGATAAGCTCCAGGTCTTCCAGTTTGAGTCCGGCTTGCTTTAGCGCTTTAGGAACTGCTTTAACCGGACCTATTCCCATAATCCTCGGTTCAACCCCCGCTGCAGCATAATTTACAAGCCTGGCAATTGGCTCCAGATTTAGTTCTTTAACCATTTCTTCGCTCATCACCAGAACAAAAGCGGCACCATCCGAGGTTTGCGAGGAGTTGCCTGCTGTAACACTGCCACCAGCTGCAAATACCGGTCTGAGCCTGGACAATGCCTCTAGTGAGGTGTCCTTTCTGGGTCCTTCATCAACTTTTACCGTGTAGTTGCTGGTCTCTTTCTTTCCAGATTTACCTACATAAGTATGTTCAATATCTATGGGGATGATCTGATCATCAAACCTTCCACTTTCCTGGGCTTTTAAAGCCTTCATATGCGAATTATAGGCGAATTCATCCTGGTCTTCTCTGGATACCTTGAACTGTTCAGCGACAGCTTCTGCAGTAAGACCCATGCCCCAGTAATAATCTTCATTACCCTCCTTGGCCGTTTGATAATCCGGGGTAGGCTTATATCCACCCATCGGTATATAGCTCATGCTCTCAGCACCTCCAGCGATGATACAGTCTGCCATTCCGGATTGAATCTTTGCAGTGGCTATACCAATTGTTTCAAGGCCAGAAGCACAGTAACGGTTTACGGTTACACCGGGAACATCTTCTATATTCAGCCCCATTAATGAAATTAGTCTGGCCATATTGAGACCCTGCTCGGCCTCTGGCATAGCATTGCCAACAATAACATCATCAATTCTCTTCTTGTCGAGCTCTGGTACCTGAGACATCATGAACTCAATAGTTTCCGCGGCCAGTTCGTCTGGTCTTTTGAACCTGAAAAGACCTCTGGGTGCCTTGCCTACGGCTGTTCTGTATGCCTTTACTATATATGCTGTTTTCATTTTTTTAGTATTAAGTACCTAGTATCAAGTAACTAGTATTTAGTTTATAGTGATTGTATTAGTGAATAATTCATCTTTTGGATTTCATTAACCTTATCTAGAATAGGTTGCACAACTTCCTCTTTTACTAACTTTAATCTATAAGAGATGACCAATTGAGTAAAAAGCTCATTACATGAGCCATTAGCTATTCCAAGGTAATTGCGAAATTCTCCTTTCGTATTTCTTCCAGCACCTTCGGCAATATTAGAAGGGACAGAAACTGCACATTTTCTAATTTGACTTGTCAAACCGAACTTTTCCTCAATAGGAAAACCTGCTGAAAGAGTATATACCTCTTCAACAATCTCTATTGCCTTCTGCCAAACCTTCAAATCTTCAAATCGATGCATATTTTTTTACTCTAGTACTTCATACTTAATACTCAGTACTTTGTACTAGCTAGTTTCTCAAGGGTTTACCGGTTTTTAACATATGCTGGATACGCTCC
>JAAUXY010145739.1_pt1 | contig 18532 bp, 9 predicted proteins | sample 7278121 | NCBI WGS metagenome assembly JAAUXY01 (sample SAMN14350117, study PRJNA611818) | marine sediment metagenome | isolation source: surface marine sediment (1.8m) | place: French Polynesia: Moorea | collected 2018-08 | reverse complement strand
CATGTTGAGCAGGGAATGGCCGTGGCCGGAGCGGCCCGGGTGCTGCCACGGTTTCTGGTCTCGGGTCGGAGCCGTGTCGATCACGGCGAGCCAAACCTTCGGCGCCCCGGGGATGATGGCCAGCGGCACCTTGCCCGCCTGGCTCTCGAAGTGCGTGAGCAAGGGGCGCCAGATCCTCGGCTTGAGCACCTCGGTCCCTGCCCCGACCACCGCCGCCATGTTCATGCTGTAGCGGACGAGCAAGCCGTCATCAACCAAAGCATCGATTTGGGAAACGTCCTCACCCTGGTAGAGGCAGACTGTTCTGGCGTCCGGCGATTCCACTCCTCCGATGTCGTCGAGCGGCTGGGAGATCTGCCAATCCCCCTGGTAAGGCTTCGGGCAATACTCGAGCCCCTGAGCTTTGATGGCGACGATCTGGTTGCTGATCATCGCGTTCTCCGGGTCGGGGAACTCTTCCAGATAAATGGAGTCGGCAACACTCGGGGTTGGCGCCATCCCATGGAAGACAAGCGCTGTGATCAGTGCGGCAAAAAGGTGGCCTCGTGTGATTGACATCATCATGTTCTCCCTGTGTTCCATCAAAGTGGGTTGCACTCGACAACCCTCTGTTCGACGGTAGCCGCACGAATCTGACAACCGGACAGAACTTTTGTCGGCAGCCAAGACCTGGGAGGCCCTACCTAGATCTCATCCAGAAACGCTGGCGGGCCGGTCGCGCGGGTGGGCTGCGCGCGGCGCTGCGTAACTCGCCTGACCCTCAGCGAGGAACTGTAAGCGTAGTTAATCAGTGGCTTACGTAATAGCGCTTCGCCGGAGCGCTCAGACATCCTCGCCCGTGCTCGCTCCACCCGCGCGACCTCTGAGGTGGGGAGATCTACCTAGGCGCGAAGGTGCGGGTGCTTGTCTCCCTCAAAGGAGAGGGCCCAGTATCCTCAGGGCTCGAAGACGCGAAAGCTCGACCAGTCGGCGTCGGGCTTTTGGCGGCGGAGCTCGAGCTGGGCCTGACGGAGAGCGTAGGGAACGGACTGCGCGGACAGCAGCGCCGGGTAGAGGGCGGTGGTGAGCATGAGGGCCTCATCGTCCTCGATCGGCCGGGTGGCGGCGATCACGCTGCGGCTGCCGGCGGCCAGGAATGCATGAGCCAGGCCGGCGACGTCCGTGGGAGCCTCGGCGACAGAGCGCCCGGTATTGCAGCCTGAGAGCACCACCCGTGCCGGAGGCCGCTCGAGCGCCAGGACGTCGCCGAGCGTTAGACGCGAGCCGTCCGCCAAGGGCAAGACACTCTGCCACCCCGCGAAGACCCCGTGGCCGGCGTAGTGAAAGAGCTCGGCGTCGACCAGCGCGGCGCGGACGGCGCCGACGTGCGCCGCGGCACCTTCGAACAACTCGACAGACCATGGCCTGTTCGCGGTGTCGTGGACGTGGCGAGCCTCGAGGCGTGCGGCTGCCAGGTCCCCGCCGGGATCGGCGACGACAACTCCACGCTTTGCCGCTCTCTCCGGCGTGGCCGCGACCGGCAACACGTCGAGACCATAAACCACGGGTTTAGAGGCCAGCAGCACGTCGCCGTCGAGCGGTAGCTGGTGGAAGTCAACGAACCGAAGATCGCCATAGGCCAGGATTTTCACCTGATCGGCGCGGGTGATCTTGGCGGCAAACGGTTCGAGCAACCGGCGCCCGAGCTCGACATGCGTCGCCGACAGATCGAGCTCCGGGAGACGCTCGACCTGGAGGTCGCTGGCATCGTCGGCAAAGGCAGCCCAGCCCCGCGGTAGCGGATGGAAGACCAGACGGACTTCACCGGTCGCGCGTGCCGGTAGTGCCGGCGCCCGAGGCTCCTGCGATTCCAGGATGCCAAGAAACTGGTCGAGGAGCTCGTTCAGCTCTCGTCGACGCTCCGCCTGCTCCTTTTCGAGCCGGTGAAGCTCGTCGGCCGGTAGGCGCCAGGCGTCGCGGATCGCGACGTCGAGCTCCCGGCGCCGGGCGTTGTACTCCGCCACCGCCTGGTCCCAGTTCCGACGCCGATCCGGCTCGAGAGACGCCAGGCGTTCACCGCGTCGCAGATCCCGGAGGATCCGCGAGCGTGAATGACGCGCCAATTCGAAGGCCTCGAGCTCCAGCCCCTGATCCAGCAACGCTTCGAGGTAGAGACGCGTCCCCAGCTCGCGCTGGGCGACGAAGTAGGCCCGATCGGCGACGATCGGCACCTGCAGACTGGCGTCTTCGATCAACGTCTCGCCGCGGGCGAAGTCGCGTCTCGCCGCGTCCTGACGCCCCAATGCCTGATGCACCCGACCGCGGCCGATCGCCGCGCGCCACTCCGCCTCGACGGAGAGCATCGCGCTGGCGAGCCGCGCCATGTCGTCGTAGAGCTCGAGAGCTCGTCGCGGTCGGCCTTCACCGAGCGCGATGCGTGCCTCGATGTCCGGCCACCACAGCTGCTGGCGAACTTCGGGCTCCGGCGCCAATTTTCGGGCGTTGTCCAGGTGCCGGCGCGCGTTCGGCAGCTGCCCGGCGTGTAGATACGCGAGCGCCAGATTGGTATGGATGTTGGCGGGTTCGTCGCCGAATCGGCGACATTCGCTCTCAAAGAGCTTCAGTGTCATCTCGAGCCACTGCACGAGGTCGCCAGGGCGCCCCTCAGGCTCGGATTCCAAGGTCAGCAGTCGGCTCCAGCCGATGTTGCTCGCGAGCGAGGCTTGAATGCAAGCATCTTCATTTTCAGGAGCCGAGTCCCAGAGCTGATCCAGCAGCGTCGTCGCCTCGATGCTGCGTCCAATTTCCATCAGTTGAAGCGCTTGTAGTAGCCGCGCGGCTCGGCCGAGCCGGTCCTCCAGCTCAAGACGTTCGACCGTGCGGATAGCCTCGTGGAGAAGGCGAAGGACTGTCTGATGATCACCGACGTAGTAGGCCAGGGTGGCTTCTGAATAAGCTTGCTGGAATAGAGCCTCACCCGGGGCGCGTAGCGCGGCGGGCATGCCTTCGAGCATCGCACGGGCATCGCTGAGCCTGTTGTCTCCGTATAGCTGGCGAGCGAGGTTCGCACGGCATCTGACTTCGTCCAGGTAGCGACCGGAGGAGCTTGCGGCCACGAGCGCTTCTTCGATGTGGCGACGAGCTGCCTCGTGATCACCGGCGCGGGCGGCGAAGAGCGACAGTACCCTTAGGGCGAGCGCCTGCACGCCAGGCTCGAGACTGGCGAGTCTGTCGCTCAAGAGCTGTCTGGCGGAATCAATCTCTTCCTGGGTGAGTCCCGGGTTAAAACCCGACCTTCTCATCTCGATCAGCCAGGTTGGTTCGTCATCCCGACGCAAGTCCAGGCTCCAGGTTGCCGTGCGGCTGTCGGCCGACGAGGCTTGCAACACCAGCGCCTGTGCTGCCTCATCGAGCTCGACGCGGAAGCGGCGACCGCCTTGGACCTCCTCGCCGGGCTTCAGTTGGTGGTTACCGCCGGTGACGGTGAGCTCGACGTCAGGCTCGGAACGGACCCAGAGGCGCAAGTCCTCTCCACTCATCGGCACGCACACGGAGTCCTCGAGGACCGTGTGGCAGCCGGCGTACTCGACCTCCAGGGACAGTGGTCGAGGTTGAGGTTCGGGTGGAGGCAAGGGCGGCGCCGGTGCGCAGGCAGCCACGAACGCCAACGCCAAGGCGATGTCGGGCAACCGGCCGAGGGTGCCCCGCGAGACGCCTTGCCGGTTCAAAGCCTATGGATCCTCCTCGAGGACAACCGCGAACCGCACGAGAACCCAATCTCGGTCTCGGCGCGGCTTCAAGTCGTCGGGCGGGATGTCGCGCAGTGCCTCCGCCTGCGCCAGTTTTCCGGGCCGGCCGATGATGATCGACAGGATATTTTGACCCGCGCTCAGTTGCACTTCGTTGCCCAACGTGCCCGCGATCCGAACTGAGCCCTGTTCTGAGATTTCCGGCGAGATCTCCCAGGGCTCGAGATTCGGGCCGTGGCCTCGGAAGGCACGAACCGCGAGCTGATCTTTGACCTCGGTCTCGGGACGCAGCACGAGCTCGAAGGGGCTGCCGACGACCCAGCGCGGCGCTGTCGCCGGCTCGGTGGTCCGCGAGCTTGCCAGACCTCCGGTCAGGGCAGAGTGGTAGATCGGCAACGGGGATAGATCAGCCGACGGCCAGATCAGGATCAAGAGGACGGCAGCCGCGGCGACCATGGTGGCGGCCGTCGGCCAGCGCCACCAGACCGCCGCGGTTGGAACCGCCGGTTCGGTCTCGTCCGGTTGGATGTCCGGTTTCTTCTCGGAGTAGGTGTCCCGGGCGCTTGTATGTTCCGGGGCACCGGCCTCGGTTCGGATCTGGTCTCGAAGTCGGCTGACGATCCGACTCTGGAATTCCGGCCCCAGAGGTTCGAAAGCCTCGAGCGCCCGGCGCGCCGACTCCGAAGTCCGCGCCTCTGCCCGCAGGTCGTCTTCCTCTTCGGCGGACAGCTCGCCGGTGCAGAGCGCCAGCCAGCGGTCCTCGCCGGCGTCGTGGTCGTCCTGCTCGCGCGCGACCTGTCCCAGGGATCGCATCAGTCTGTCGGTCATCGGATCAACCTCGATATGGACCTCATCATGCGCCTCCCCCGCGACGACGCCCTCAGTCGTTTGGGTTTTCTCTCCGACTCGATATCCTGCCGCAGCCGGCGTGCCAGACGTCGTAACCGGCTGCGCCAAGCATAGATCGCGTCAGCGCTGAGATCTACGCGGCGGCGAATCTCAGCGACCGACAGCTGCTCGATGAAGAGCAGGCGAAAGACTTGCCAGCCCTGGGGACTGAGCTCCGCCTCGAGGCGCCGCAGGATCTCCTGCAGTAGCTCGCGCGATGCCGCCAGTCTCTCGGAGCCGGCGTCTGAGCCCAGCCCATCGAGCTCTTCGGGCAGCGTCGCCTCTTCTTTCCACGGATTTTTCCGACCGCTGCGCAGGAACGAGATGGCTCGACGTTCGGCAACCACGGCGACGAAGCCCTCGAGCGACGTGCCTCGCGCCGGGTCCCAATTCCGTAGGGTCGCGCCGCCTTTGTCGAATAGCGCGATAAAGACTTCCTGTACCAGATCCTCCACCTGCGGCCTGAGACCGCCGCGGGCGGTTGAGCCGCGAAGCAGGACCGACGCGACTCGCGATTGGATGACCGGAGTCAAGTGTTCCACCAGTCGGTTGAGGGCGTCTTCCTCGCCAGCCAGGGCACCGGCGATATCTGCTGGCGTTAGCGGGTCGCGCATACGATCGATCTCGCTCCCCTGGCGCGGCGACGCCTGCATTTGCGGCACCTCGGAGCCGGCGGGAGCTGACCGAGGAACGAAGGGGCCGCGCAACCGGACGAGCTGGCCTGGTCCCTCCAGATGTGACTGGAAGATCCTGTTTCGGCCGGAGTATACGGCAGCCGCGGCCGTGGGGTCGAATCCGCTCATCGCCTGGAGCTCTCTGTCTGAATGGGGCCCGATAGGCCGGCACGCCGGCTCGGCCGGGCGCCCGTCTATCGGGGATCTAGAGGATCGAATCCGGCAGCGACAGATCGTGCGAGAGAAATCCGAGCGCCGGCGTGTGCGTCTTGGTATTCGCAGCCAGCGTTGGCTATCTGACATGACATCGCACGATGCGTCTGCGATCGAACAGACGCATCGTGCGACAAGGCCAGAACCTCGAGGTTCTGTTTCAGGGGCCGAGCTCAGGGAGTTTGGGACGACCAGGAACTGGCGTCGCCAGACTCGAAGCCATCGGCAAAGATCTCGGTATTGCCCTGTTGCATGGTCAGCCGGATGGTCACCCCGTTGATGCCCATGCCGGTGAGGCCGGAGATGGGAATACTCACCGGGCCATTGAATAGATTGGCCGGGAAAGCGCTGGTGACGTCGAGCGGTTCGTCGAAGAGCGGGCCATCGGGAGTGTTGAACTGGACGACGGCGGAGGTGACGTCGACCGGGCAATCGCTGTCTAGAGTGTCGTCGATGCCGATCTCGATGCAGGCGGCGGAGAGCGGAGTGCCGGTCTTGGGATCCTCGAAGCCCTCGGGGAAAAGGTCGGTGCCCGGTTCGGAACCGATATTGATCTCCGCCTCGAAGTCCGACTCCGGATCGCCGAACGGAACAGGGGTCAGAGCATCAGGGTCGGTCTCGAACTCGAAGACGAAGGGCTGGGTGCCGTCGGTGTAGGGGTCGAGATCCTCCGGCATGCCGTCGAAGGTCGTCGTATTGTTTCCAGTTCCGGAAGTATGAGGATCGGCGCATTTGCCGTCATTGGTGGCCAATGACGTCTTGGCCGAAAAGCTGTCGTCCTGGAATCCTTTCTTACCCTCGATGGCGTCGTCGGCCATCGGGATTCCGGAGCCGGAGACCTTGTCCGAGCCCGGATCCTCGATATCGCGGGCGTCCCGCTTCTGACGTTGACTGACGCCGATCCCGTCGAGCGACGACAGGAACTCTTTGATCAGAGCGGCAATGCCGGCGGCGTGGGGCGCCGCGGCCGAGGTACCGAAGAACGTTTCGAAGCCGGGGGTGGCGGTGGAGACGCCGTCGGCCGCGGTGATGTCGGGCGTCTCGCGGACCTCGCTCTGTTGAACTCCCCGCAAGGAGCCGCCGACCGGCGTACCATCGGCTTCGAAGAAGATTCGCCTGGGCCCATCGGAGGTAAACGGCTCGGCCGGATTGGCAGGCCCGCCGGTGAACTCGCCACCGGCGGCGGTGGCGACGTTGACCGCGGCGACCGCGATCGCGCCCTCGGCGGCGGGATGGCCGAAGATCTGGCCGTCGGTCGCCGACGCCAGCTGGCCGCGATGGGTATTGAGGTGGATGAAGCGATCCTCACCGCCAAACTTGACCACCACGATCCGGTTACCGAGGTCGTCGGTGGTCAGGGAGTCGAGGAACTCGAAGGGATCCTGAGTGCCGTTCTGGACGTTGGTCGAGGCGCCGATCACCGTGGTCAAAGTGGGGTCGAGAAGAAAGAGGTCGTAGTCGTTGTCCGAGGCGTCCTGAGGATCCGACCACTGGAGGGTGATGAAGAACGGCGTATCGAGGGTCAATTCGTTGGAGTTGGAACCGCCGCCGAAATCGTGAGCCGAGACGCCGGCGCCGGAAAGCGGCGGCGGAAGCGCGATGCCGGAGTAGTCGCCTTCCCAGACCCCGGCGGTGCCGGCGGCAAGGTTGCCGGAGTTGCCGGCCGCGGAGAAGTAAGCCACGCCCTGCGCCGCGACCTCGTCGACCGCCTGGGCGATCACGCCGTCCTGGAAGACAGGTTCTGAGAAGTAGAGCACGTCGTCGACGATGACGGTGCAGCCGGCGGCCGCGAGATCGAGGATGTTCTGGGCCATCTGTGCCTGGCCCCCCTGGCCGGTGGCGAAGAACAGATCGGCGCCGGGTGCCATGTCGAAGATGATTTCCATGAGAGCGGTGCCTTCGCTGGTGCCGGGATTGCCCGACTGGCCGGGCAGCACGGTGACGTCCGGCGGCAGGTCGCCGGACGCGATCAGGTCGGCCAGGGCGTCGACGCTATCGGACATCGCTCCGACATTGACGCCGCTACCGTCGACGTTGAACGTCGCGCGAGCGTCGTCGGCGGCGTGCGCAACGTCGCCCTCGGTGGTGTTCATCCCCTGGGTCATATAAAGATCTGCCGGCCGCAGCGTCCGTACCTGAGCCAGGCTGGCGAGCTCCTCGACGCGGTCGATCGGCAGCGTCGCCCGCACCGCGTCCCAGCGCGGAAAGGCGCTGTGCACCGTTCCGCCGAGGGTCTCGATGGAGATCAAGAGGGCGTCGTCGACCGCCGCGTCGAGATCTAGGAGCACCACGCCATTGTCGTCGGCATGACGCTCGATTCTCAGCTCGGGCAGCTGCTGAAGCAACTCGTCGCCGCGGCTCGCTGCCAGCTCGTAGAGCAGGCGAGAGTCGATCTTGTACTGTATGGATGAGCGAGTTCTTTTTTCTTCGAGCAGGACTCCGATCTGCTCCAGGGCCTCGGGCGCGATCGCCTGGGCCGAGAGGTCGGGACTTGTCGCCAGCCAGATCATGGCGGTCAGGGCAAGGTATAGACCAACGGATTTCGGTGTTGCTATCGAGTCACGTACCGGTTCTGTCTTCGTCACGAGCTCCTCCTGATGTAGTTGGGTGTCAGAATCCATTAAAACCAGGACATAGTCCTTAGAAAGAAGTAAGAGAAAGGTAAGAGCGACTTCGGCTGCAGTGATAGCGTCGTCGACGTGGCTGACGTTCTACAGATCCGCTTCGACCGATTCCGCCTCGATCTCGAGGGCGAACGGCTCTTCGACGGGGACGCGGCGCTGCCCTTGACACCGAAGGCTTTTGCCGTGCTCGCTCACCTGGCACGGCACGGTGGGCGGCTGGTGAACAAGCACGATCTGCTGGACGCGGTGTGGGGCGAGCGTTACGTCAGCGAGGCGGTGCTCAAGGTGGCGGTGCGGGAGATCCGCAAAAGGCTCGGTGACGATGCGCGGCGACCGCGGTACCTGGAGACCGTGCATCGCAAGGGCTACCGCTTCATCGCCGAGTTGCGTACTGCTTCTGATGAGATCGACTCCGCGGGCGCTCCGGTCGGTCGGGCCCACGCGCTCGGAGAGCTCCGTGGCTACCTCGACCAGGCCTCGAACGGAAATCGGCAGGTCGTCTTCGTCTCCGGCGAGCCCGGGATCGGCAAGACCACCCTGGTCGAGGACTTTCTCGAGACCGAAGCCGCCAACCGCGGCTGCTGGACGGCCACCGGCCATTGTCTCGAGCAGTTCGGTGCCGGCGAGCCCTATCTACCGGTACTCCAGGCGCTGCAGCGTCTGTGCACTGATTCCAGGCGCGAGCCTCTTTTGACCGTGCTACGACGCTACGCGCCTACCTGGTTGCAGCAGATGCCGGCGCTTCAGAACGCCCGGGATCGGGCCGCGCTCGAGCGCGAAACCCTGGGCGCCACTCCCGAGCGGATGTTGCGGGAGATGGGCGAAGCGCTCGAGGCATTGAGTGCCGAATCGCCGCTGGTTCTGGTGCTCGAAGACTTGCACTGGAGCGACTATGCCACCCTCGACCTGATCACCTTGCTGGCCCGACGGCCGGAGCCTGCCAGACTGCTGTTGATCGGTACCTACCGGCCGGCGGACGCACGCTGGAGCGAGCACCCGCTGCACCACGTTCGGCGGGAGCTGGAGTCTCGCCGGCAGTGCTATCGCTTGCATCTCGAGGAGCTCGGCGAAGACGCGGTTGCCGAATACTTGAGCCGCCGTTTCGAAGGCGCGGCGCGGACCCCCGGCCTGGCCAAGGCGCTCCATCGCTATACCGACGGCAATCCGCTGTTCATGGTCAATGTCGCGGATTACCTGGTCGCCGAGGGTCAGCTAGTGCAGCACGGTGATCGCTGGCGACTCGAGGTCCCGGTCGAGGAACTTCAGCTGCGGGTGCCGGAAAGCGTCCGGCAGCTGATCGAGCGGCAGATCGATCGTCTTGAAGAGTCTGACCGCCAGCTACTGGCGGCGGCCAGCGTCGTCGGCATCGAGCTATCGGCAGCGGCCCTATCGGACGCCCTGGGAGCCGACTTGATCGAGGTCGAAGAACGTTGTGATCGGTTGGTCGACCTGCGTCAATTTCTGTGCCACACCGGGGCCAGCACCCTGGCAGACGGCACCGTGACGGCACGCTACGCTTTCATCCACGCCCTCTATCAGAGTGTGCTCTATCAGCGCCTGCCGGAAGCCAGGCGTCGCCGATACCATCGTCGAATCGGTGAAGGCGGAGAAAGGATCTTCGGTGCCGGCGCACGGGAGCTGGCGGCGGAGCTCGCCGTTCATTTCGAGGAGGCGCGGGACGTCTGGCGGGCGGTGCGTTACCTCCAGCAGGCCGCGGCGACCGCCTTCCGCCGTTACGCCAATCGCGAGGCCGCGGGCTATCTGACCCGGGCACTCGACCTCGCTCGCTTGAGACCGGCGGTGGAGCATGGTACGACCCGAGAGCAGCTGTTCGAGAGCCGCGGGCTGGTGCGGCGGGCTTCGGGCGACATGTCCGGGGCCGCGGCAGATTTTGAAGCTCTCGTCGATCTCGCCCGCGAACGTGGCGAGGGGGAGCGGGAAGTCCATGCTCTGTTGTTGCTCGCCAGCGCTATCTACTGGGTGCGTCGCGAGCGTTGCTCAGAGATCGTCGACCGGGCCTCCGAGCGTAGCGCGGCGTTGACGGACCCCCTGTCTCGCGCCCATGCCCGCGGCTACTGTGCTCACTGGAACCTCAATCTTCGCGGCTGGAAGAGTGAGGATGCGAGAGCCTTCAAGCACGCGCTGGCCATGGTGGGAGAACGCGGTGACACGGCGGCGCGCAGCCTGTACCTGGTCCGCGACGTCTATCTCCGCTGTTGGCAGTCCGACTACCGTGGTGCGGCCCGGGTGGCGGAACAGGGCCTCGAGCTGGCGCTCGAGGCCGGCGACGCCTTCGATTACATGGTGTGTGAATTCTTCCGGGTGTGGGCGCTGTTGCATAGTGGGGACTGGGGCCGGATCGGCTCGCTGCTCAGGCGGGGCATCGAGATGGCAGAGCGCAACGGACACCATCTGTGGGCGCATCTCTTTCGAGTCGAGCTCGCCTGGCTGCACGTCGAGGCATTCGATCACGCCAAGGCCGAGGAGCTGTGCGCGCCGGCGGTCGAGCGGGCGAGACGAGAGCCGCTCGAAACCGGCCAGTTGCTGTTCAAGGGTTTGATCGTGCTCGGTCACGCACGGCTCGGCCAGGGCCTCCCCGTCGACGCGGCCCGATGCTTTGAGGAAATGCAGGAAGCCATCGATCAAGGCATCTTGATGGATCGCATTCTCGAGATGCCGCTCTACCACGGGCTCGCGCGCTGTGCTCTCGAGACCTCAGATCTGGAAGCGGCACGAAGCGCGGCGGATCAACTGTGCCACGTGGCCTCAAGTCCTGGCGAGCAGAGCTATCTGGCACTCGGGCGCTCTGCGCGCCTCGAGGTGACTCTGGCGGAAGGAAGGCTTGAGCGAGCGCACGCGCTGCTCGAAGAGGCGCTCGACGAGCTCGACGTCGAGCACACCCCGCTAGCGGCGTGGCGTCTCTACGCCACCGCCGCCCGCTGTCATCGTCAACGCGGTCGCGACGAGGAGGCCGACGTCTTCGCCCGGCGCTCCAGCCAGATCCTCGAACGTCTGGCGAGCTCTCTCGGAGCCGGAGACCCGCTCGCCGCTTCGGTCAAAACGTACGCCGTGGCGCAGTTAGTCGAGAAGATCGATCCGTAGCCTAAGCGGACCAGTGGCCCGGAAACCGTCAGAGAGGCGGTGTGAACGGCCACCGCGAGCAAGTGCGAGCACTTTTTCGGCTTGACCGCTGGCCGGCCGCCGGCCAGACTCGTAACACTGGAAAAGGTTCTCGGCTCCCGGGACAGGCTCCTGGGGCGCCAACGCAAACGATGCGCGTTCGACTCAAACATAAGCGGCTGGCCGAGGTCCTGGCCCGCCGGCCGATCAGCCACAACCGGTGGGCGCAGACGCTCGGACTCTCGAGCGGCCACCTGTCGGATCTGCTGAGCGGCCGGCGTAAGTATCCGGCCGAAGGGACTCGACGCAAGCTGCTCGAAGGGCTAGATCTGCCGTACGAGGAGCTATTCGAGATCCACCAGCCAGTGGCTCGTACGCCGCCAGAGTCTGCTGAACCGACGCGCTTCGTGGATGCATCCCGCGACCGCCCGATCGAGAGCCCCGGGCGATCGCCAGGAGACAACGCCATGAGCACCCTTTTCCACGACCTTCGCTACGCCATGCGTGGGCTGCTGCGCAGCCCGACGTTCACCTTCGCCGCGGTCCTGACGCTGGCGATCGGCATCGGCTCCAACACCGCCCTCTTCTCACTGGTCGACGCTGTGCTGTGGAAGCCTTTCCCGTACCATGACGACGAACGCTTGGTGGTGGTCCAGAGCGCCAACCCCGAGCGTGGTTTGCGCTGGAGCAATCTTTCGTTGCCCGACGCCCGCGACATCGGAAGTCAGTCCGAACTGCTCGAGAGCTTTGCCGCGTGGGATTGGGAACCCTACGGTCTGAGCGGCGGCGATCAGCCGATCCGGGTCGGCGGCACCCGGGTGACGGCCGAATTCTTCGATGTCCTTGGCGTCGAGCCTCTGGACGGCAGGACCTTTCAAACAGGCGAAGATCAACCCGGAGCCGAGCCCGTGGTGGTGCTCTCCGAGGGGCTGTGGAAGTCGTACTTCGGCGGCGAGGACGTGGTGGGTGACACCGTCCTGATCAACGCCGCACCGACCACCATCGTCGGCATCATGCCGGCCGGCACCGAGTATCCCGACCAGACCCGGCTCTGGGTACCGATGAGGCTCGACCTGGAATCGGCGCCCCGTGGCTCCAACTTTCTCGGCTCGATCGGACGCTTGAGACCGGATGCCGACTTGGCAGCTCTTGGCGCCGAGATCGAGACTCTCGGCCAGCGCCTCGCCAGCGACTATCCGCAAGCTAATCGTGATCGCGTCTATCGCGCGACCTCGCTGCGAGATGTGCTGACCAGCGATGTCGAGCCGATCACTCTCTCGATGCTGGGCATCGTCACCTTCGTGCTGCTGATCGTGTGCGCCAACGTCGCCAACCTGTTGCTGGCGCGCGGCGCCACCCGCGAGCGCGAAGTCGCGATCCGTCGTGCCCTCGGCGCCTCCAACCGGCGGCTGATGCAGCTGCTCTTGGCCGAGGCGTCGCTCCTGGCCTTGGTCGGGGGCGTGATCGGTTTCGGCCTCGGGTGGATCGGCATCGATCGGCTGGCCGTCGCGATCAGCGACCGTATCCCGCCCTGGGTCAGCACCTCGATGGATCTGAGAATCGTCGCTTATACGTTGGCCATCACCGTCTTCGCGGGTCTCCTGTTCAGCCTCTTTCCGATGCTCCAGAACTTCCGATTCTCGCTTTCGAGCGCTCTACATGAGGGTGGGCAAAGGCAAGGCGTTGGCGTGCGCGGCGGCCGTCTAAGATCCTTGCTGGTGATCTCCGAGGTCGCGCTGTCGCTGGTGCTCCTGGTCGGTGCCGGTTTGATGGTCAAGAGTCTGCTCAGGTTGACCTCGGTCGACCCGGGGTTCGAGGCTCGCGGTGGCCTGACGGTCGGGCTCGACCTGCTGAGCGAGATCGACGCCGAGCCGGCCGAGCGGGCGGCTCTCTTCGAACGCTTCATCCGTCGCTTCGAGAGCCTGCCGGGCGTCGACGCGGTCGCCGGCATCAACCGTTTTCCGCTCAAGCGCCGTTCGGGCTCGGTCTCGGTGGCAATAGACGGCCAGAGCCGGGAGGACGCGCGCCGAAACCCGGCCCCGCAGGTGAGCCTGGTGACCCCCGACTACTTTCAGGCGATGGGGATTCCGTTCCTTCGTGGCGCTGACTTCGGCAGTCTGCTGGAGGTCGAAGGTGCCGACGAAGTGATCGTCTCCCGGGATCTGGCCCGGGCTCTGTGGCCGGGTGAAGAAGCGATCGGGCGTCGGTTGCGGATCGGCGACAGCGATCCGCGCTGGTGGACGGTGATCGGCATCGCCGGCGACATTCGGCACCATGGCCTCGACCGCGAGCGTCAGCCGCATCTCTACCTGCCTTACTGGACCTATGCGCCGGCTCGAATGACAATGATCATTCGCCACTCCGGCGACACCGCCAGCATGGCCGCCACCGTACGCGCCGCTGCCGCCGAGATCGACCCCCATCAGCCCCTACACGAAATCATGAGCACGACTCAGGTGGTCGAGGCTTCTGTATGGCAGTGGCGCTTCTTCACTTCCATTGCCTGGCTGTTCGGCGCCGTGGCCCTGGTCTTGGCGGTGATCGGCGTCTACGGAGTGATGGCCTACGCCGTCTCTCAGAGGACTTCGGAGGTCGGCATTCGCATGGCCCTGGGCGCCGGCCGGGGCCAGGTCACGGTGATGATTCTGCGCCAGGGAGCCCGCCTGATGCTGATCGGCTTGGCCGTCGGTCTGCCGCTGGCGGTCGGCCTGAGCAAACTGCTCTCAGGTTTCCTATATTCGATCCGCACCTTCGAGCCCCTGGCGCTCAGTACCGCCTTGCTGCTGCTCGCCCTGCTCGCCCTGCCGGCGCTGCTCATCCCTGCCCGCCGGGCGGCGCGGGTGGATCCGGCGTCGAGCCTGCGAGCTGATTGAGAGTGGTGGGCTAACGCGTCGCGGCGGGAGGGGCATCCCGTCGCCTTCCCCACCCCAAGACAGGGCAAGAAAATCCGTACGTTCGGGTCGTGTGGCGACGGCGCATTCCTCCTAGGATCTCAGCAAGAAGCGAGTTTTGGAAACGCTTCGCTCGCTTAGGTTCCAAGGATCCACGAGGTGCCCTGATGAGCGATAGAGATCAAAGGTCGATCCGAGATATCTGCGAGTCTTTCGGTAACGATCCAACGCGCCTGCTCGATGTCCTGCTCGCGGTCCAGAAAGACGCCGGCTACGTCAGTGGTGAGGCGATGACCAGGATCGCCGAAGTGCTCGACGTGCCCCGGGTGCAGGTTGAGGGCGTGGTCTCGTTCTACGCCTTCCTCTACTCCGAGCCCAAAGGCAAAGTGGTGATCCGACTGTGCGACGATGTGGTCGACCGGATCAAGGGCGCTGATCGAATCGCCCAAGGCCTCGAGGAGGAGCTGGGCATCCGCTTCGGCGAGACGACTGCCGACGGTCGCTTCAGCCTCGAGTACGCGTCTTGCATCGGCATGTCGGACCAAGCGCCAGCCGCGCTGGTCAACGATCTGGTGATGCCCAGGCTAGGACTCGGCCGTGCGCGGCGCGGCGTCCAGGTGCTGCGGGAAAACGGTGGCGTTGACAACATCAGTGCGCTGTTGATCCGCGACTACGGCGACGGCAACAATGCGCACGATCTGGTCCGGGCGGCGGTACAGAACAACTTGCGCCGGCCCGGCCCGGTGATCTTCGCCGAGCAGGAGTCCTGCAAGGCCCTGGAACGCGCCCTGGCGATGAGCCCGGCGGAGGTAATTCGCGAGATCAAGACCGCTCGGCTACGCGGTCGCGGTGGTGCCGGTTTCCCGACCGGCATGAAGTGGGAATATACCCGCGCCGCGGGCGGTGAAGAGCGCTACCTGGTATGCAATGCCGACGAGGGCGAGCCGGGTACATTCAAGGATCGGGTGATCCTCACAGAACGTCCGGATCTGCTCTTCGAAGGCATGACCGTGGCCGGCTACGCGATCGGCGCCAGTGAGGGCGTCGTCTACTTGCGTGCCGAGTATCGCTACCTCAAGCCCTTTCTCGAGCACGTGCTTGAGGAGCGTCGCGCGCGGGGGCGGCTGGGCAAGAACATCCTCGGGAAAGACGGTCTCCCCGGAGGGGAGCGAACGCGACAATTCGATTTCGATATCCGCATCCAGATGGGAGCCGGCGCTTACATCTGCGGCGAGGAGACCGCCCTGATCTCCTCGATGGAGGGTCGGCGCGGCGACCCCAAGACCCGGCCGCCGTTTCCGGCGCAGGAGGGATATCTGGGCAAGCCGACGTCGGTCAACAATGTCGAGACTCTGTGCTGTGCGGCGCGCATCCTGGAGAAGGGATCCGGCTGGTTTGCCCAGATGGGCACGCCGGCATCGACCGGAACCAAGCTGCTCTCGATCTCCGGGGATTGCAGCCGGCCGGGGGTCTTCGAGGTGCCGTTCGGCACGCCGCTTCGGGAGGTGCTCGAGATGTGCAGCGCCACCGACCCGTTCGCGGTTCAGGTCGGCGGCCCCAGCGGCCAGATGGTGGGCGAGAAGGACTTCGACCGCACAATCTGCTTCGACGACTTGGCTACCGGCGGTGCCTTGATGGTGTTCAACTCGCGGCGCAACGTGGTCCAGATCGCCGCCGAGTTCATGCGCTTTTTCATCCACGAAAGCTGTGGCTACTGCACGCCCTGCCGAGTGGGCAACGTGTTGATCAAGGAGCGGCTGGACAAGATCCTCGCCGGACAAGGCGAAGCCGCCGACCTTGAATACTTGGACGAGCTGGCGTTGACGGTGAAGACCGCTAGCCGCTGCGGCCTGGGTCAGACCGCACCGCATCCGGTGATGTCGACGCTCGAGAACTTCCGATCGGAATACGAAAAGCTGTTGATCGAGCCGACCGACGGCCAGCTTGCCACCTTCGACATCCACGCGGCCTTGGGTGAGGCGCAAAGCCTGACCGGCCGCTCATCGGTCCACTTTTCCGCGGAGAGGGGCTCCTCATGAACCCTCAGAAGATCACTCTTTCTATCGACGGACGCCAGATCGAAGCCCAGCCGGGTCAGACTATCCTGGAGGCTGCCGAGGCCGCCGGCATCTACATTCCGCGACTCTGCTGGATGAAGGAGCTCACTCCCGCGGGCTCATGCAGGGTATGCACGGTGAGGGTCGGCGGTCGTCCTCAGGCTGCCTGCACCCAACCGGTGGCGCCCGGGATGATCGTCGAAAACGACACCGCCGAGCTGCGGAGCCTGCGCCGCAACCTGATCGACATGCTGTTCGTCGAGGGCAACCACTTCTGCATGTTCTGCGAGAAGAGCGGCAACTGCGAGCTTCAGGCCCTGGCCTATCGTTTCGGTATCACGGCGCCGAAATATCCTTTTATCTTCCCGGAACGCGAGCTCGACGCGACGCACCCGGACGTCTTCATCGATCGCAATCGCTGCATCCTGTGCAGCCGCTGCGTGCGTGCCTCGGACGAGCTTGACGACAAGCAGGCTTTCAACTTTGTCGGCCGCGGCAAAGACAAGAGTCTGGCGGTGGACGCCGAGCAGGGTCTTGGCGCCACCGACGTCGAGGTCACCGATCAGGCGGTCGCCGCCTGTCCGGTCGGCTGTCTACTCAAGAAGCGCACGGGCTATGCCGTGCCGGTGGGCCGCCGTCGGTTCGACCATGAGCCCATCGGCTCCGACATCGAGGCAGAACCATGAGCAGCAAACCAAGAATCGCGACCACGTCCCTGTGTGGCTGCTTCGGCTGTCACATGTCTTTTCTCGACATCGACGACCGCATCCTCCAGCTGGTCGAGCTGGTAGATTTCGACCGCTCGCCGATCAACGATTTCAAGGAGATCCAGGAGGACGTCGCCGTCGGCCTGGTCGAAGGCGGCTGCGCCAACGAGGAGAACGTCAGGGTCCTCCAGGATTTCCGTAAACGCTGCAAAGTCCTGATTTCAGTTGGTGACTGCGCGATCAACGGCGGCATCCCCGCCCTGCGCAACATGGTGCCGCTCGAGGAGTGCTATCGGGAGGCCTTTCTCGAAGGTCCGACGGTGGTCAACCCTCGGGGCAAGGTGCCGGACGACCAGGAGATCCCGCTGCTGCTCGACAAGGTCTATCCATGCCACGAGGTGGTGAAGGTCGATTTTCACCTGCCCGGCTGCCCGCCGTCGGCGGACACCCTGTGGTCGGCGCTGACCGCGCTGCTCACCGACCAGCCGCTCGAGCTGCCCTACGAATTGGTCAAGTACGACTGAAGAGTCCAAGACTAGGAGAGACTCATGTCAACAGCTGTCACAAATACCGCGGATTCCCCCGCGAGACGCGTCGTGATCGAGCCCCTGACCCGGGTTGAAGGGCACGGCAAAGTATCGATTCTTCTCGACGACGAGAATCGAGTCTCCCAGGCGCGGCTCCACATCGTCGAGTTTCGCGGCTTCGAGCGCTTCATCCAGGGGCGGCCGTTCTGGGAGCTGCCGGTGCTTGTGCAACGCCTGTGCGGCATCTGCCCGGTCAGTCACCACCTGTGCGCGGCCAAGACGGTCGACGGCATCATCGGTGCCGAGCGGCTGACGCCCACGGGCGAAAAGATGCGCCGGTTGATGCACTACGGTCAGATCTTCCAGTCTCACGCCCTGCACTTCTTTCACCTGGCGTCGCCGGATCTGCTGTTCGGCTTCGATGCGCCGGCCGAGAAGCGCAACGTCATCGCGGTGATCGGTGAACATCGCGATCTGGCGATCCAGGGTGTGATGATGCGCAAGTTCGGGCAGGAGATCATCCGCGCCACCGCGGGTAAGAAGGTACACGGCACCGGCGCTATTCCCGGCGGCATCAACAAAAGCCTGAGCCTTGAGGAGCGCGATGGCCTGCTCGCCGACATGGACCAGATGATGGAGTGGAGCACCTCGGCGGTGGCGGTCGCCCGCGATTACACCCTCGAGAACCTCGAGCAGGTGGCCGGCTTCGGTTCTTTCGATTCCAACCACCTGTCGATCATCCGCGGCGACGGCGCCATGGACCTCTACCACGGCGGCATGAGAGCGGTGACCGCCGACGGTCAGACGCTGATCGATCACGTCGACCCCCTGGACTACCTGGAGGTGATCGCCGAGGAGGTCAAGCCCTGGTCCTACATGAAATTCCCGTTCCTGAAAGAGCTCGGCCCCGAGGAGGGCTGGTATCGGGTCGGGCCGCTGTCGCGGATCAATACCTGTGACTTCATCGATACGCCGGAAGCCGAGGCGGCCCGTCAGGAATTCATGAAGCTGACGGACGGCAAGCCCAACAACGTCACCATGGCCTACCACTGGACGCGGATGATCGAGCTCCTGCACGCGGCTGAGAAGATTCGCGAGCTGCT
>JAAUXY010106675.1_pt1 | contig 18534 bp, 14 predicted proteins | sample 7278121 | NCBI WGS metagenome assembly JAAUXY01 (sample SAMN14350117, study PRJNA611818) | marine sediment metagenome | isolation source: surface marine sediment (1.8m) | place: French Polynesia: Moorea | collected 2018-08 | reverse complement strand
GATGTGATGCTGCCGCGGCTATGGAACACCGCCATATTGGGGTTTTGGACGTTTGCCATTATGATTCCACTATCATTGACCTTAGGCGTTTTATCGGGAATGAGAGAAGGCTCAATGCTGGACAGATCGATTTCGGTGTTTGGGATTTTAACCACTTCGGTGCCGGAATTTGCCAGTGCGGTATTTTTCTCGGCCCTCTTTGTATTCGGCCTGCAATGGCTACCGGGCACCAGCAGTATGTCGGGCGGATTCGATTGGCGGCAGTTGGTTCTGCCGGTCATGGTGCTGGTAGTCTATGATTTTGGCTATGTCGCCCGCATGACGCGGGCATCCATGGCGGAAGTCATGAGCTCACAGTACATCAGAACCGCGGTTTTAAAGGGCCTGCCGTACAAATCTGTGATTATTAAGCATGCCTTGCGTAACGCTCTGATAGCGCCTTTTACGGTCATCATGCTGCAAATCAACTGGCTGCTGTCCGGGGTTATTGTGGTTGAGTTCTTCTTTGCCTACAAAGGATTTGGGGCGCTGATTCTGGAGGCTTCTCTGAATAACGATATCGCCCTTCTGGAAGCGTGCGCCATGGTGGCCGTTTTTGTTGCGGTTGCCACCCAAACCCTGGCCGATATTGGCTACACATTTCTCAATCCTCGCATCCGTTTTAGCTAAGCCCATCGATGCGTAAATACGATGACGTATTTACTTACTCAGGGCTTAGTGCTGAGCGAGCGATTGTGTTAGATGGGTTAATTTTTATGTGTCGAAGTAATTGCGAGTCGAAGCACTAAGGAGACGAATAATGAATACGACTACAGCCACAACACAAATGCCTTCTGCCGGATACGGTGCGGCCTTATGGCGCGCACTGAAATCTTTCGGGCTCTTGCGGGAGAGCTGGGTCGGAATGGCGGGAGCATTGCTGGTTTTGTTCTGGGTACTGGTTGCGATCCTGGCACCAGCTCTTGCGACCTTTGATCCCAACGCGTCTATTCAGCCATTTGCCAAACCGGGGGTCGTAGCAGCCAAAGGTGGCACATTCTGGCTTGGCACCGATCATATCGGGCGGGATATTCTATCCCGTATTATCTGGGGCTCGCGTACGGTACTGATCTATTCACCCTTGGCGACCCTTTCCGCCTACACGGTGGGTATTCTGATGGGGCTTTTGGCCGGCTATCGCCGCGGTTGGGTGGATGACGTTTTGTCTCGCCTCGCAGATATCATTCTCTCATTTCCAGTACTGGTCTTGTATATCATCATCATCGCCGTCATCGGCGCATCCGGAATTAATATCATTATTGCCATCACCTTTGCATCTTCGCCGGGGATCATGCGTATTGTGCGCGGCTTGGTGCTGGATCTCCGCAATCGTGACTACGTTGCAGCGGCTCAGACCAGAGGTGAATCCGATTGGAAGGTGATGCTGGTTGAGATTCTACCGAATGCACGCGGCCCGCTGATTGTCGATGCTTGTCTGCGACTGGGTTACGTTATCATCACCATCGGTGTGCTCGGCTTTCTAGGCCTGGGTCTGCCGCCACCAGATCCTGATTGGGGCGGCATGGTAAATGAAACCCGACAGATGGCCATGGCCTTTCCACACATGACGCTGTTTCCCTGTATCGCAATATCCTCATTGATCCTTGGATTTAATCTTCTGGCGGATGGTCTGCGGGAAATCTCGTTGCGTGATTAGGAGGTAAACAATTTATGAATGACGATCAAACTCCGGTATTGATCTGCAAGGACCTTAGCATTTCTTATTATACCCGGGCGGGAGAAATTCCGGCAGTGGTGGATTTTTCCTTGACGGTATTGCCCGGTGAAACCATCGGCATTGTCGGCGAATCGGGCTGCGGCAAATCGACCGTCGCCATGGCGGTCATGCAGTACATGGGCGCCAACGGCGGCATCAAAAGCGGCAGTATTATGTTTAAGGACCGCGATTTAAACCAGATGTCGGAATCTGAGTTGCGCCGCCTTCGCGGTTCAGAGATCGCTATGATTTATCAGGAACCTTTTGCCTCTTTGAACCCCAGCCTCAAGATCAGCACCCAGCTGATGGAAGTGCCGCTGTCACATGAGAACATTTCCAAGGAAGAGGCCCGGCAGCGAGCAATAAAGATGCTGGCGGATGTCAAGCTGCCTGATCCGGAGCGGATTATGGACTCATATCCGCATCAATTATCGGGTGGACAGCAGCAACGGGTGGTTATCGCCATGGGTCTTTTGTCGAATCCTTCCCTGTTACTGCTGGATGAACCCACGACCGCGCTGGATGTTACCGTAGAAGCCGGCATCGTCAAGCTGGTGGCCGATATCAGCAAGAAGTTCGGCACTTCGCAGATTTATATTTCCCATAACCTGGGGCTCATTCTGGAAACCTGTGATCGGGTTTTCGTGATGTATTCCGGTGAAGTCGTCGAAGAAGGAACGATTGACTCCCTGTTTACCTGGCCAAGGCATCCTTACACCCATGGGCTTTTTGCATGCATTCCGTTGCCGACCGCCGACAAGAACGCTGCCCCGCTGAAGCCGATCCGCGGTCAGCTCCCACTACCATTCGAACGGCCCCAGGGCTGTTATTATCATCCGCGTTGTGATCATTTCAAGCCCGGGTTGTGTGACCAAGAACATATCTCAATGGAGCATGTTGTCGACAGCGCCGCAGACCATCGCGTACGGTGCTTGCGCTATAAAGAAATCGATCATCGCCTCGAGGCGCCGGGTGGTGAAGCCAAAGAAGCGCTTGAACTCGGTAAGCGGGTTCTCGAAGTCGATCAAATGAAGAAGTACTACGAGGTTCGAGACACTTCGTTGCGGGCGTTAATCAGCGGCAAACGAGTACGTTATGTTAAGGCCAATGAGGCGTTGAATTTTACTGCCAGGGAGGGTGAAACCGTCGCCATTGTCGGTGAATCCGGCTGCGGTAAATCAACATTTGCCAAAGTGCTGATGGGTTTAGAGAAAGGCACCGATGGCGAGGTGCGTCACAGAGAAAAAGATCTCTCGGAGATAGCGGTTCGAGACCGCAGCGCTGAACAGATCGGCTCGCTGCAAATGGTATTTCAAAATCCGTTTGACACCTTGAATCCCAGCCACAGCATCGGTGGCCAGATATCACGGGTGATCAAAAAATTTGGCGTCGAGAAGGATAAAAAGAAAATATTTAATCGGGTAATGAACTTGCTGGATACGGTCAAACTACCAAGGGATTTTTATTTCAGAAAGCCCAGACAGCTGTCGGGCGGCCAGAAACAGCGCATCGGTATCGCCCGGGCATTTGCCGGAAACCCGAGTATGGTCATCGCCGATGAGCCGGTGTCTGCCCTGGATGTTTCGGTGGCAGCCGCCGTAACCGAGCTGCTGATGGAGATTCAGCGCGAACAAAAAACCACGCTGCTTTTCATCAGCCATGATCTGAGTGTCGTACGCTACCTGTCGGATCGAATTGTCGTTATGTATCTCGGACACATTCTTGAAAGAGGAACGACCGATCAAATCTTTGCACCCCCCTATTCTCCATATACCGAAGCGCTGTTATCAGCAGTGCCGATTGCCGATCCTGAAGTGACCAAGCGTGAAATTGTACTGGAAGGAAACCTGCCCAGCGCCATGGATCCACCCAAAGGCTGCCCATTTTGTACCCGATGCCATCGCAGAATCGGTGATATTTGTGATAATGAACCACCGCCGGAGCAGGTTGTAATAGATCGGCATGTCATCAAATGCCATATTCCGCTTGAAGAGTTGAAGAAGGTGGAACCCGTCATCCATGTGCCGGATGAATCCGAACGGCTTCACGCACGGCATTGATGATCAACCGAATCATTTTCTAACCATTTGTGGCTGGTGGCAGCATCGGATATGCTGCAAACAGTCTTATTCGATGTGTGATTTCTGGACTAGGTTGCCCCCGCACCAAAGATATAGCGCAACCAACGGGACCGTTTCCGTTCGCATGGCATGCGGCACCCAAGAGGCATGATAAATAGGCAAGCCAGGAGCACGATAGGCCCAATCTTGATCGCCACACTGCCAGAGCGTGGGCCCCGTTAAGGGCACGTAAATCTCTTCAGCCTCATGGCTGTGCTGCGGATATTCGATTTGAGGTCCCAAAAACAAAAATCCGCAGGCCAGACAGTCACTGGCGATCGGCCCCCGTAAGCCGATAAACTCCGTCCAACCATACTTGTCCAGAAATTCCGCACCGAAATCCTGCGCCGAATAGGTTTGCCCCCAGGTGAGGTGGTTCGCTAAGGATGCAAGCGTGCGTACCATAAACTCAGTTTGCTTATTGGCGGCCTTGAGGGCCGCCGGCATCCAGGAAAGAATAGGAAGTGAGCATGCCACAACAGATCGCATCTGGTAATGTGGCGAGGGCCAGTTTGCCAGGAAGGAATCCAGATGTGAGTCATTAAGACCACTGAGAAAAGCACGAATTGAGGTGACAAACTCAATGATTTGGTTTTCCGGATCGACCACGATTTTACTAAATCAAAAAAGTGAGAAAGCCTCCCGTTCCCGAGTTTAAACTACTTGGGTTTTGGGTAACAAACTAAACGGGATTGACCGCCGTCTGAGAGGGGTGACCAGTGTCAATCCCCAAAGGCTCGTTTTGCGACTTTATTTGACCGCCACAACCGTGCAGGGCGCTTCCAGGATAACATACTGGGCGGTGGAACCAAACACAAATTTCCCAACCTTTGATCTTTTTCTGATGCCGATGATGATCTCATCCATATCGTTGTCTTTCACGAATTGGACCAGATCTTCTCCAGTAGACTGGACACTGACGATAGCTTGCGTTTCACAAGGGATATCATCTGCTCTGAAAGACGCTTTTAGCTTTTCCAACTTGCCTTCAGCCTTATCGATATCTTCTTTTTTCAATTCAGGACCTTGTTCCAATGAAGTTATAATATGAATGTCGGCTTTAAACGCTTGCCCGTGTTTATGGGCTACCTTGACTGCATCTTCGGAGACCTTTGAGCCGTCATAAGCAACCAATATCTTCATTTTGTCCTCCTTCCGTGAGTTCAAGTAGAAATCGCAAGAACTCTTTTAAGTTTTAAAAGCAAACTTATGAAACAATACGACAAGTGTCAAGACATCGTATGGTAGTCGTCGGCATCCTTGCGGTGCGAATCGAAATCCTGCGCTACGGGCAAATGTTAAACGGCTTGCATCTGGATCAGCTCTTTTTCACCTTTGATCTTAAGCTTCTCAAGGGCCGCCAGGGTCTTGTCCGGCAGTGGCGGAGCCTTGTGGTTCTCCAGGATGTCTCTAACCCGCTCAGCCACGCGCTGGCTCATATCTTTTGCGCCTTGCTGTTGCCAGAGATCATAAGGCTGACGCGTCAGCAGACTCGGTATCCAGAGCTCTTTGCGGAAATGTTTGAATGTATGGTCCGAGTCCAGGTAATGCCCCCCCGGGCCGACTTTTTCGATGACATCCCGGGCCAGGGTCTCTGCCGACACGTCGACGCCGCGTATAAAATGCTTGGTCATGCTGATGACCTCATCTCCTAGAACAAGCATCTCTGCAGAGCACACCATGGCCATATCCATATAGCCCACATCGTGGATTAGATTCAGGCCCGCCAAGCCCTGTGCCAAGATGGAAAACGCGCTTTCAATACCGGCCTGGGCGTCAATGCGCTTAGAATCGGTGGAGCCCGCCAGACCCCAGGTGGGCAGCCCGAAAGATTGGACGACTTCGGCCTGAGCCGCCAGACCCAGGCTCATCTCCGGGGCGGCAATGCTCATCGTGGAAGTGGCCATGTCAAACCCGGAAACATTACAGCCCATCACGTACGGCGCGCCCGGATTACGCAGCTGTGTGATGACCAGACTCATCAGGCCTTCGGCGACGGCCAGCGCCAGGGTACCCGCCATGGTTACCGGCGCCGTGGCGCCCAATTGCTGTGACGGCGCTACGACTTGCGGCATGAAGAGATCGGCCGAGAGAAACATTCGATCAATGGGCTCTGCTGGAAACACTAACGGTGTGATGGGCTCGGGATAAGATAGCAGAAAGGGTCTTTCCCGCAATGCATCCATGCCGCCGGCGATCTCGGCGGCCATTTCATACACCAGCTCATTGCCACGGGGTGAATACCCGATAAAGACCATGGGTTTGGTGGTATGGGTGGCCACCGCTTCGAACTCATACACCTCGGCCGCAATTGCCGGCACATCCTGGCTGGATCCCATGGGCATAACCCAGTCGATATGGGGAAGCGCATCGGCGACCTGGGCGCCGCGCGCGATATCAATAACGCGGGTATCATGGATTTCACCGGTCAAGGCATCTTTGGTCCGCGGGCTGGCCGTGGAAGTGCCATAATAGCTTTTACGCCCCTCGACCTCCATGGCACGCTGGCCTTCGCGGTTATAGATGGTAAATCCCTTGGGCACCTTTTGCAGGCATTCTAGAATAATGTGTTCGGGAACCTTAACGATTTCGCCCTTTACAATGGCGCCTGCCTGTTTCAACATTTTGCGCGCCCCTTTGTGAAGGACTTTGGCCCCGGTCTTCTCCAAAATATCAAAAGCAGCCCGCTTAATCTCCCAGATCTGATCATCGCTGAGCACACGAAAAAAGACTGACCGGTTTTCGCTAAATGACGACTGGATCATGATAACCTCCCTGAGCTATGGTTACCGCGTAAATGAAGTCAAAAGGTAAGATAAATAGATTAGACAGTAGATCGGCCTGGCCGTCACTTTTCATGTTCTTTGTGAACTGCCGAAGCGGCTGATAACGCTTAGGCCGCAGAATCCTTATTGTACTGGGGCTCAAAAATACCCAGTTCAGCCAATTTTTCAGGAGTGGGATGGCCCTGTTCATTCCAGCCCATAGCAGCATAGAATTCTTGAATCATGGGCTCCATCCAGGCATGGGGTTTGGAGGGCTCCTCACCGGCATTGTAGTCTTTTTCAAAAAACATGTCCGGAAGCCGATCATCAGCCGCGCTGGTTCCGTATCTTAAATTAAAAAGCCTTTCCAGGTTAACGATTCTTTCACCATTAACAAAAAGATCGGAAGCATCCAGCGACCAACCGATTACGGCCGCAGCCAGCTCCGCTTCGCCAACCAAGTCGTAGGTACAGATCAGGCACAGCGCCGGGACCTTACACAGGCCCAAACCATCCAGCACCGTTGTGATAATGCTGGATCTTCTGACCAAATCGGCCTTGCCATGGATTGATTTGAGATCGGAAGCTTTGGGAGCGCCCAATTCATCGGATCGCTCATCCGGCAGCCACTTGTATTCCAAGGTGGCAAAGACATCGTTAAAATCCGCACCCCGGCTGGCAACTGCATACCCCAAAGCGGTTCCCATGATGTTATCCGGGTGGTAGCCGGCCAATTCGAGACCTTTGACGTGGGGCGCATAATGCGCGGCGCCGCGCCCGATCAATTGAGCGGCCCGGCGGACGCCTTGGGCCAGTATTTTGCCAAACCCCTCACCGGAGGCCATCTGCCGGATCAAGGCTTCCATGCTGTCGCCGTTTCCCCAGGTAAGATCCAACCCCCCAGTGTCTTTCACCGTAATGATGCCGCGCTCGAAAATGTCCATGGCGAAAGCAATGGCATTGCCGGCGGAAATATTATCCAGTCCAAGCCGGGAGCAAAGGTTATCGAGAAAAACGAGTGTGTCAAGGTCACTCAATCCACACTTGGAGCCCAGTGACAGCATGGGTTCAAATTCGGGGCGCACCGCCTGCATCCCTTTGTATTTACCGCTTACGAATTTGAGATCGGCTTTGCAATGCACCGGGCAGCGATGACAACTGCGTCTGCGAATGATGTGGTCCGCTAATTTTTTTGCATCGATGCGACTGGCCGCTTCAAAGGTGTTCTGCTGGTAATTGCGCGTTGCCAGGATCCCCAACTCATCGGCCCATTCTACATAGCTGGCACCACCGTATAGTGAGATGTCCGTATAGTGCGGTGAATTCTGCATTTGCCAGATATAGCGCCGAATGGATTCGTTAAATCGATCATCTGAACGCGACGATGCTCCGGATTTTTGTTTTTTGACCACAATGGCCTTTAAATTTTTGGATCCCATAACGGTGCCCATACCGGTGCGCCCGGCCGCATGATCTCGATCGGACATGATGCAGCCGAATAAAGCACCGTTTTCACCACCGGGTCCAATGGTCAACAGGTTGATGTTGCCGCCGCCAAGGGTTGCTTTGAGACGGTCTTCTGTTTCCCACGTATCCAGACCCCATAGTGATTGGGCATTGCGGATTTCGATGGTGTCACCGTCTATCCACACATAAACCGGTTGGGCGGCTTTTCCACGCACCAAGATGCTTTGAATGCCGTTGGATCTGAGTCGGGCGCCAAAATTGCCGCCGATATTGGAACTGCCTAAAATTCCGGTGAGCGGTGAGAGGGCATTAATGTGAAGCCTGGCAGATGAGGGTGCCGCCGTTCCGGTCAGTAACCCGCAGGATATTAACAGAAGATTATCAGGACCCAGAGGATCAACGCCGGCCCGTAATTGTTCATATAAAATGTGCACATTAAAACCACGCCCTCCCAGATACGTGCTGGCCAGCTCCGGCGGATATTCAGCCAGTTTCCAGGTTTGGGTCGTTAAATCAATGTCCAGTATTTTTCCGAGCATGTGCATACGTCAAATAGGGTGCCTTTCGGTTCTAAAACTACCGGCATTTGTTAGATATCTAACATAAACCAATTATTTGTAGAGAATTGCCAATTGTGTGTCAAGAAAGAAAGCACCGGTGCCATTATATATAATTTCGGCATATTTCCGGTGGGGCTCAATAATTCTCTTTAAAAAATGAAATTTCTACAAACTAATGAAGCTCGCCGATCATTTTTTCGACGGCGTTGAGGATTTTGCCGCTGCGCATCAACTGCTTGGCGGCTGCAATGTCGCTTGCAAGAATGCGGTCTTTATCGAGATGGGGAACGGTCTTGCGGATGACCTGGTAGGCTGCCAGTGTGCCTTGGCCGGGTTTCATGTTGGTAAACAGATCCAGCGCCTGGGCGGCGCACAAAAGCTCGATCGCAATCACATCTTCGACATTGCGTACAATTTCTCTGCATTTGCGCGCGGAAATGGTGCCCATCGAAACATGATCTTCTTTATTGGCCGAAGTGGGGATCGAATCAATACTGGCCGGATGGCAAAGCACTTTGTTCTCAGAAACAAGGGCGGCGGCAGTATATTGCGCCAGCATAAAGCCGGAATTGAGCCCGCCGTCGTCCACCAGAAAGGCGGGCAGACCGCTGAGCTTGGGATTGACCAGACGCTCGATGCGTCGCTCTGAGATATCCGCCAGTTCGGCAACCGCCAAGGCGAGAAAATCCAGCGCCAAAGCCACCGGTTGGCCATGGAAGTTGCCGCCCAGCAAAAACGTGTCGGATTCTGGAAATATCAGCGGATTATTGGTGGCTGAATTCATTTCGGTCTCAATGACACCGTGGCAATAGCGAATGGCATCCCGCGTGGCCCCCTGGACTTGGGGCGAGCACCTTAAGGTGTATGCATCCTGGACACGGCCGCAGTCTTTATGGGATGTGATGATCTCACTGTGCTGCGTTATGCGGGCCATATTGTCGGCGGCCGCTGCCTGACCGGGATGGGGCCTGACTTCATGGATTTTGGGATCAAACTCAGTGCGGCTGCCCATCAGCACTTCCAGACTCATGGCTGCTGCGATGTCGGTCAGTTTAGCCAACAGGTCGGCGTCATAGATCGACAGTCCGCCAATGGCTGTCATCACCTGAGTGCCATTGACCAGCGCCAAACCTTCACCGGCTTCCAGTTGCAGCGGTTTCAGACCGCATTTATTGAGTGCCTGTCGACCGGTGAGCCGTTGCCCCTTGAAAAAGGATTCACCCTGTCCGATGAGAACCAGAGCAAGGTGGGCCAGCGGCGCCAGATCGCCACTGGCGCCCACTGAGCCTTTTTCTGGGATAACCGGACACACCCCCCAGTTCAAAAGTGCCACCAGCTGCTGTACAGTTGACAGTTGAATACCGGAATGGCCTTTTGCCAGATCCTTTATGCGCAATGCCAGAATCGCTCGGACCGTTTCTTCATCAAATGGTCTGCCGACGCCCGCGGCGTGGCTCATCAGGATATTTTTTTGAAGTCGACGCGTATCTGTTTTTGAAATCGACACATCGCTGAGGGCGCCAAATCCGGTGGTGATGCCATATATCTTGCGCTCCTCCTGCACCCAGCGTTCAATCAAATGACGGCTCTTTTGAATTTGCTTTTCAGCATCGGCAGTTAGTTGAACCTGCGCACCAGACCGCGCGATGGCTATCAGGTGCTCCAGGGTCATTCCTTCCACGCCCAGGAATATGCTTTTCATTTTTTTCCCCATGGATTGAAGTGAATGCCGAACACAGGATAAATTTTTATGATGAACGTTGTCAAATATTACCTTGAAACGACACTCAATACAAGTTATCCTTCGCAAAATTAAACCTTATTTAAACTACTTACCCTGTTTCTGGCTCATAAGGGTGACGTTTCATGTTGGGCGCCATCAAACAAATGAATCCCGATACGGATAAAATACAAAACTTTTGCCGGATTTTTGGCATTCCGGACTTTATGAAACCGTGGCTGGATCGGTTTTTTGAAAAAGCAGAAGTGGAACTGGTTCTAATGCTCGCCGAACATCCGATGTCGGCAGGACAAATCGCTCAGAAGATTCCGAAAACCGCTGAAATGCATTGGCCCGAAAATATACCGTCTTTTTTGGAACGATGTTATAAGCGTGGCATCATTAACCGACGAAGCGACAGTTGCTATGAACCCGCCGATCTTCATACTCGCTACGATGTCTGGGCCATGTTTGAGGGCTGGAAAGACATTCCTGAAAATATTCGCGAACAGCTTAACGCCGTTGAATTGGAATACTCAGAACGGCACTACCAGGATTGCGTCAATCGCATAAAAAAGGGTCGGCCCAGAGATGCATCTGACATTTATGCCGAATATATCCTTCTGCTGGAAGCCGAAGCCCTGCTCGATAAAGTCAGCCACATTTATCTTCTACCCTGCAACTGCAGGTCTATGTTGCAGCGCTGTGATCAAAGCGTTTACACCTGTCTGCGATTTGACAATTATCGAAACCTCGGCTGGGAAATTTCAAGATCCAGGGCCAAAGAAATTATACAGGCGGCCAATAAAAATGGGCTTATGCAAACTGCCGAGGTGGCATTAACCAAAGAGGGCATCATCAGCGGCGCTATATGCAATTGTTGTGTAGACTGCTGTGTGCATCCTGATTTAGCTAAACGTTATGATGCCAAAAATGTCTGGCCGCTAACACGCTATGTGGCACGGCATCTGACGGATCGATGCTCCGCCTGTGGCCTGTGTGCCAAACGCTGCCCGTTTAATGCCTTTACCGCCGAAAAAATTGAATCCGATATTCAGGACAATCCGCACCTGAAGGTGAATAACCGCAAGACAATTCATCTCAATCAAGATTTATGTCGCGGATGCGGGGTTTGCAGCACCGGATGCCCTGATGAGGCCATCCAGATGATTGCCCTCGAAACCTGCAAGGCAGCCTATTCGCTGATAACGCGCATCGGGTGTGGACCCGTGCCTGAGTCCGAAAAAAAAGAGTCATGAGAGCAACCTTATGCTTCTGGGGCTACACACTTACAGCCTTTATTTACATGGCATCGGACAAGCCTGGGCTGGCTTTAAACTACCGTGGCCCAGGCAGCTGAGCACCTTTGAACTTTTTGATCAAGCGGTTCGCTGGGGTCTGGATGGTCTGCATTTAGATGACGGGGTTCTCGAAAATCTGGAACCCGCTTATCTCAAAGAAGTCGGTGCGGCAGCTCAAGACCAGAACCTCTACCTGGAATACAATTTTTCCATGGACCTTGGCGGTCAGGGAATTGGCATTCAGCACGATCTGGCAGAGGCGATCGCTACAACCAGCTCTCTGGGAGCGGATATTGTGAAGGTCGGAATGGACCTAATCCGTCCGCGTCCGGTAGCAGCCAGCCGTTTTCATCCTGACGTCATGGCCCAAATCAAAACCGTTGCCGCCCAGCTGAAGCAAATGGCTCCCGCTGCGGAAGCCGCCGGCGTCAAAATCGCTGTGGAAAATCATTGTGATACTTTTTCGGAAGAGATCCTCTGGCTGTTGGACCGGGTCGACCATCCATGGGTTGGCGCCTGCATTGATACGGTCAATGCCCTGATGGTCATGGAAGACCCGATGGTGGCCATTGAAAACCTGGCGCCACGCGCTTTTACCAATCATTTTCGGGATGACCGCATCGAATTTAAACGCCACGGATTCAAACTTACCGGAACCGCCGTGGGAGAGGGCGACATCGATATCCAACGCGCCTATGACATTATTAAAACTCAATCCAGCATGAATCGAATTAATATTGAAACCGAGATGGACATTCCTCTGGATGATATGGAAACGGCCCTGAGGATGGAAAAAGAGACGGTTGAACGGAGCATTAAATTTTGTAGGGAGGTTTTAGGCATAACCAAAGATAGCCATTGTTAAGGGAACATTGTCATGCAAACTAATGCACGTATTTCAAAGGCAATGACGATTAAACTAGAAGACCTGTTTGATGACCTGCCAAAGACGCCACCTTTTGCCGACGGCATCCGCCGCGCACCTGCTCGCCAATTTGCCCTCGGCCCCAAAGATACCCAACTGGCTTTAAAAAATGCGCTGCGCTACATTCCGCCAAAATGGCACAAAAAGCTGGCACCTGAATTTTTGGAAGAGCTGTTAACCCGGGGAAGAGTTTACGGATATCGATTTCGACCCAAAGGCCGGATTCACGGCCGGCCGATGGATGATTACCAAGGTGCCTGTATCGAAGGCCGGGCTTTTCAGGTCATGATCGACAACAACTTGGACTTTGACGTCGCGCTTTACCCCTATGAGCTGGTCACCTACGGTGAAACCGGTCAGGTCTGTCAGAACTGGATGCAGTATCATCTGATCAAAAAATACCTTGAAACCCTGAGCCGGGAGCAAACGCTGGTGATGGAATCCGGCCACCCGCTGGGATTATTCGCATCATCGCCGGAGGCACCGCGGGTGATTATCACCAACGGCTTAATGGTGGGCTGCTTTGACGATCCCCAAAATTGGAATCGGGCGGCCGCTATAGGGGTTTCCAACTACGGCCAGATGACCGCCGGCGGCTGGATGTATATCGGCCCCCAAGGCATCGTGCACGGAACCTACAGCACCATTCTCAATGCCGGCAGAGACAAGCTCGGCATTCCAGCCGACCAAGATTTGGCCGGTCGCTTATTTGTCACTTCCGGCCTGGGCGGCATGAGCGGCGCCCAGGGCAAGGCCATTGAAATTGCCAACGGTATCGGCATCATTGCCGAAGTCGATTACTCCCGCATAAAAACTCGCCTGGATCAAGGATGGGTCAGCCAAGTAACCGAAGAGCCGGCCGAAGCGTTTACGGTGGCCGCCCAACATCAGCAGCAAAAAAAGAGCATTGCGATTGCCTTTTACGGCAATGTGGTCGACCTACTGGAATATTCCGTCAACCATAACATCAACATCGATCTTTTATCGGATCAAACCTCCTGCCACGCGGTTTATGAAGGCGGCTACTGCCCTCAAGGCATTTCTTTTGAAGAGCGCACTGAGCTGCTGCGCTCCGGCCATGCCGGATTTAAGGAAATGGTCGATGCCACTTTGCGACGCCATTATGAGCTCATCAAGGCTTTGGCAGACCGCGGCACCTATTTTTTCGATTACGGCAACAGCTTTCTCAAGGCCGTCTTTGATGCCGGTGTCAACGAGATCTGTAAAAACGGCAAAGATCCCATCGACGGGTTTGTATTCCAATCCTATGTCGAAGACATCATGGGGCCGATTCTTTTTGATTACGGCTATGGCCCCTTCCGCTGGGTTTGCTTGAGCGGTAAAGATGAAGATCTGACCAAAACCGACAAGGCCGCCATGGAATGCATCGATCCCGAACGGCGCTTCCAGGATAGAGATAACTATGTCTGGATTCGCGATGCTGCCAAAAACCAGCTGGTGGTGGGAACCAAAGCCCGCATTTTATATCAAGACGCCATGGGGCGCATGAACATTGCTTTGAAATTTAACGGAATGGTTCGTAAAGGTCAGATCGGACCGGTGATGCTGGGCCGCGACCATCACGATACCGGTGGCACCGATTCACCTTTCAGGGAAACCGCTAACATCAAGGACGGCAGCAATATCACCGCCGACATGGCGATTCACTGCTATTCCGTCAATGCCGCTCGGGGCATGAGTCTGGTGGCCCTGCACAACGGCGGCGGCGTAGGCATCGGCAATGCCATCAACGGCGGATTCGGACTGGTTCTGGACGGCAGCGAGCGGGTCGATGGCGTCATCCGCCGCGCGATTCCCTGGGATGTCATGGGAGGGGTAGCCCGCCGCGCATGGGCCCGCAATGAAAATTCAATTGACACCAGCATTCAGTATAACCAAATGCGCGCTGGCTCCGACCATATTACGATACCCTACATCGCCGATGATAAGATGATCGCAAAATTGGTTTCAGAGGCTTTTGAAAAAGTTAAAAAATAGCAAAATATGAATTGAACAAGCGGGAATTCTTAACAGAGATACCCTATAGCAAACTGCTCTGTAAAACGTCATCCCGGCCAAGTTCCGCAAAGCGGGCGCGAGCCGGGATCCAGAGAGTATTGGTCCTATGTGATTTTTGGATTCCGGACCTCGTTCATATCTAATGAACTCGTCCGGAATGACGGATCTGCTGTATGAGGCCAAAGGCCCTATTTGGGGAATGACGTGCTTGGAATGAAGAACAATTGCGAAGGGCGAATTAATTTCCGCCGAAGGCGGATTGAATATTCAGCCTTTCATCCGGAAAGGCTGAATAAAAAAATCCAAAAAATCCTGTAGATCCTGTCAAAAAAAGAAAAAAGGATATGATCTACTCTGTCAAATTCTGATGGGAGATAAAAATGCCAGAAATGAAAAAAATCATCGAGTGTGTGCCCAATTTTAGCGAAGGCCGCAATCAACAAAATATCGAAAAGATTGTAGCGCCTTTTCGCGGACAAAAAGGCGTGAAGCTTCTCGACTATCAAACAGACGAAGATCACCATCGGATGGTGGTGACAACCGTCGGTGAACCGCAAGCCCTGAAAGCAGCTGTCATTGAAGCCATGGGTTGCGCCATCGAGGTCATCGATATGAACACCCATCAGGGCCAGCACCCGCGCATGGGAGCCATCGATGTGGTGCCATTTATCCCGATTAAAAACGTCAGCATGAAAGAAGCGATCGCGTTTTCCACGGAAGTCGCTTTAGAAGCAGCCCAAAAATATGCGCTTCCCATATTTCTGTATGAACGCTCGGCCAGCCGACCGGAAAGAGAAAATCTGGCAAATATCCGCAAAGGCCAATTTGAAGGCATGGCCGATAAAATCAAACAGCCGGAATGGAAACCGGACTTCGGCCCTGTAAAGCCTCACCCCACCGCCGGAGTAACGGCCATAGGCGCGCGCATGCCGTTGGTGGCCTATAATGTCAATCTGGACAGCGACAATATCGAAATTGCTAACGACATTGCCAAAAAGGTCCGCCACATCAGCGGCGGGCTCAGATACTGTAAGGGTATTGGCATTGAATTAAAGGACCGCGGAGTGGTGCAGGTATCCATGAACCTGACCGATTACACCCAAACTGCTTTGTACCAGGCCTTTGAGCTCATCAAAGTCGAAGCCCGCCGTTACGGGGTGAATGTGATCGGCAGTGAAATCGTCGGACTGGTCCCCATGGAGGCGCTGATGAACACCGCCGCCTATTATCTGGGGCTCGAGGGGTTCTCAGTCGACCAAGTTCTAGAGTCCAGGATATGGGAGTAATTTTCGTTAATGGCTGATGCCATTAACAGGTTTCAGGTTTCGGGTTTCGGGTGTCAGTAAAATACAGAGGACAGAGTACAGAAAACAGATAACAGATAGATCGCTTCATCTTACATTATTCGCATCTGTCCTCTGTCGTCTGACTTCTGTATTCTGAACGCTAACACCTGAACACTGACACCTGACACCTGACACCATTTTTTTAAAAGGCAACTCTGAAAAATAAGTAGTAGTGATGGGAAAATACAATGAACGGAAATCTAATTATTAAAAATGCTGCTGAGCTGGTGACCTGCAGCGGATTTACAGCCAAAAAGGGCTCCGAGATGGCTGATCTGAAAATCATTAACGATGGGGCCGTGGTCATTAAAGAAGGGATCATCGAAGCTGTCGGTCAAAGCGCAGATATTGAAAAGCAGTTGAAACAAGCCGACACGGATCAATCCGGTTTTGACGTCGTCGATGCCCGCGGCAAAGCTGTGCTACCGGGTTTTGTCGATTCGCACACCCATTTGGTGTTCGGCGGTTACCGGGCCGAAGAGTTTGCCTGGCGTCTGCGGGGCGACAGTTATATGGAAATCATGCAGCGGGGCGGCGGCATCGTCAACACGGTGGAGGCCACGCGGCAAGCCTCCACCGATGAATTGCTGCAATTGGGCATCAAACGCTTGAACTCCATGCTCTCATTTGGCGTTACCACCGTGGAGGGCAAAAGCGGATACGGCCTAAACTGCGAGACCGAAATCAAGCAGCTGGATGTAATGACCCGTCTGGATCAAGTTCACTACCTGGATGTGGTGCCGACTTTTTTAGGCGCCCATGCGGTCCCGCCGGATTATAAAGGCAAACAGGATGCTTTTATCGATTTTTTGATCTCAGATGTCCTGCCACGGGTAATCGAGCAGCAACTGGCGGAATTTTGCGATGTTTTCTGTGAAAAAGACGTTTTTTCGATCGACCAGTCCCGTCGCCTGCTTTCCCGGGCGAAAGATTTGGGTCTTAAATTAAAATTGCATGCCGATGAAATCGTCCAACTGGGCGGCGCCGAGCTGGCAGCAGAGCTTGGCGCCGTTTCAGCCGATCATTTACTACAGGCTTCCGATAAGGGTATTAAAGATATGGCGGCCGCCGGTGTGGTGGCAACCCTTTTGCCGGCCACCGCTTTTAGCCTCAAGGAACCCTATGCCGATGCCCGTAAAATAATCGACTCAAACTGTGCCGTGGCCCTGGCCTCTGATTTTAATCCGGGTAGCTGCTTTACCGAATCCATCCCGCTGGTATTTGCGCTAGCAACCCTTTATATGGATATTTCGACGGAAGAAGCCATCAGCGCCCTAACCATAAACGGCGCCGCCGCCCTGGATCGGGCCGATCAAATCGGCAGCATCGATGCCGGCAAAAAAGGAGATCTGATCATTTTAGAATTTCCGTCCTACACCTATATTCCTTACCATCTGGCGGTAAGCACCGTCGAAAAAGTCATCAAACAGGGCAACCTGGTGTATGACAAAGAAAAAGGAGGCATCATCCATTGCTAAAAGACTTAACCATAACTGAATTTTTGGAACGAACAGCATCGGCAGAACCCTTGCCCGGCGGCGGTTGCACGGCAGCGCTCAATGCCGCCCTGGCAGCCAGCCTAACTGAAATGGTAGCCAATTTGACCATCGGCCGCAAAGAATTTCAGGCGGTTGAAGATGACATGCAAGAAATTGCGCAGGCTGCAGCGGATCTGCGAACAAAACTGCAAGACGATATCGACAACGATGCGCAGGCTTACCAAGCGGTCTTAGCGGCTTTTAAGCTGCCGAAAAACACCGACGATGAAAAAAAACAGCGCTCCAATGCCATTCAAGAGGCATTCAAAACCGCGGCAACGGTACCATTAGTCGTTGCCCGGGACGCATTTAAAATAATGGATTTGGCTGCTCGGGCCATTAAAGACGGTAATCCAAACGCGGTGACCGATGGCGCCGTAGGCGTTTTGGCGGCACGCGCAGCAGCTCTGGCAGCCACCTACAATGTGAAAATAAATTTAAGCGCCATTAAAGATACTGCATTTGTGGCTGAATTGACGCGGGAAATCGAAGAACTTGAACAACAGGTGATCGCAAAAGAAAAAGAAATTTTGGCTCAGGTTGTTGTATAGATGTTACCGACAATTTTTATCTAGTGTTGTGTCCCACATGTTTCTTTAAACATTTTTCAACACTAAACGGTCATTGCGAGCGCAGCGAAGCAATCTCTTGGTCTTTAATGCACTGACATCAAGGCTCTTTCATAAGATTGCGTCGTCGTTTCACTCCTCGCAATGACCTTTGAATGAAAAAAATTTTCATAAATTATTTCTGGTACACGACACTAGATCCTTTCTCAAAAATGCATCTAACGCCCTAAAGCTTTGTTAGAAACCAGGCTTACCTTTGAAATTCATGGCTTAGTTTTTTGAAAGGGACTTTACAATGAGCATAAAGGCACTGGGAATTTCTGGCAGCCCTGTAAAAAATAGTAACACGGATCGACTTGTTCAATCGATTTTAGAAGCAACCGGTCATGAATCAGAATTTGTCAAACTGTGCAAGGAAATCTCCCCTGTTTAACCTGTGGCGAGGGAG
>JAAUXY010096505.1_pt1 | contig 18543 bp, 13 predicted proteins | sample 7278121 | NCBI WGS metagenome assembly JAAUXY01 (sample SAMN14350117, study PRJNA611818) | marine sediment metagenome | isolation source: surface marine sediment (1.8m) | place: French Polynesia: Moorea | collected 2018-08 | reverse complement strand
GGCCAGGTCGATCAGGTCGCGCGTCGCGCGCAGCAGAATCATCGTCACTCCCACGTCCGCAACTCGAAATGGCCCGCTCTTGCCGATCAGCGCATGATCCCAACCCGTGTTCCGGCCGAATTCGACGAGCGCGATGTAGCGGTCGTAGTCGAGTTTCGTCGGACGCATGGCAGCGTCCGCGTGCTGCAAATCACGTCGCTCGTAGGGCTGAACGCCGGAAACGTCGATACTCGATGCGGGCGCGTCCCACTCCGGCGAATTGTCCCGTCCGCTTTCCCAGGGGTGCGTGATAACGACGGCACCCGCGTCATCGGGAACGCGATTGCTGTGGAACCAGCGATGCCACGCGAGTATCCGGGGGAACAGATCAGCCAACCGGTTCTTTATTTGCGTGTCGTCAGATTGAGACCACAGCGTGTTTACGACACTCGCAACGACGGGCGGCTGCGTGATACCGGACGTCGGAATATCGATGCCGGCCTGCCAGACATCGGGGCCCGGGAAGTATTCGGGGTCGTATCGCCTGAAGACAATATGCGGCACGAAGCCATCGTCCCATTGAGCTTCGAACAGGGTTTCGATCTCCCGGCACGCGCGTGCCTCATCGAATGTAGCGAACCCCAGCGCCACAAATGCAGAGTCCCAGTTCCATTGATAGGGATACAGGCCGCCTGTGGGTACCGTGAATCCTCCCTTATCGTTTGCGCGAAGTATGTCGCGCGCTTTCTTATCGTGAACATCCTGCACGTCATTCCGCTCCACTGTCCGGCCGGACCAGGATCACCCGGATATCGTTGATGTTTGTACGTGTCGGCCCGGTCACAACAAGGTCGCCCAGCGAGTCGAACCACCCGGACGTATCGTTGCTCCTTAGCAGCAGTGCCGGATCGACGCCCTTCTCTGCCGCGCGTCGCAGGGACGTGGCGTTCACATACCCGCCGGCATTGTCCTCCGAACCGTCGATGCCGTCGCTGTCGCACGCGATCGCCTCGATACCCGGCGCGCCGTCGAGATGCAGCATCAAGCTCGTCAGATACTCGAGGTTCGGGCCGCCATGGCCGTCGTTATTCCTGACCTGCACGGTCAGTTCGCCGCCCGATACCAGCGCGTAGCGGCCATCGCGCGCCTGGTAGTCGCGCGCCAGCTCCGCATGTGCTTCACCGACCTCTGTCGCATCTCCCTCGATGTCTGTGCCGATGATTACAGGCCTCCATCCCAGGCTCTCTGCTTCGCTCGCGATGGCATCGAGTGCGGTTTTCGCCGTGGCTGCAACGACAACCGGGTGTTCCGGAGCGTGCTTTCTTTTCGCCTTGCGCATGGCCGCCGCCACCGGTGGCAGGTCGGTGTAACCGTATCGCTTCAGGACTTCGACGGCCGCGTCCACGTCAGTCGCAGCTGCGATCGACGGCCCCGACGCAATATCGGAGGGATCGTCGCCGGCCACGTCAGAAATCACGTATGTGAGCAAATCGGCCCGGGCAGCCCGGCTGGCAAGCCCCCCTCCCTTGATGATGGACAGCTGCTTTCGGACACAGTTGATTTCCTCGATACGCGCGCCGCTGTGCAAAAGGAATTTCGTAATCGCCTGCTTCCCCGCAACCGTGATGCCGTCGATAGGTGCACAGAGCAGCGCGGAACCGCCGCCGGACATCATGAATATCACGCGATCGTCGGCCGTAGCAGATGCCGCAATATCCAGCATTCTTGCGGCCGCATCGACCGATTGCCTGTCGGGCACAGGATGCCCCGCTTCGATGACCTCGATGTTCCCGGTTGAGGAAAACGCACCGTGACCGTAGCGCGTTACGACCAGGCCTTCGGTTGGCCCCTCCAGGCACTCGTTTGCTACAGCGGCCATTTCCGCCGCTGCCTTGCCGGCTCCCAGCACGATATTGCGCCCTGCGGGCGCATCCTCCGGCAACAACGGCGGCAAGACTGTGCGCGGCAGACACTGGGTGACGCCGACATCGAAAAGGCGTATTAGCGTTTCACGGTTGTTGTCGCAGGCCTTGTCTACTGCACGAACCATGTCTGTACACCCCCGATATAGGTGCTGATCACGACAATCAACGCGAAAATCGCTACGAGCGCGAGTGTGTATCCCGATCGAATCACCGACGCGATCGTCGATCCGTGCTTCGCGTCAGGCACAGAAGACAGATCGCGGCGGACAAATACGCTGACAATCTCGGCGACAACGACCGTTACCACGAGCCCGATAAAGTTCCACCACATCCAGAAGATCTGCGGCTGTTCCTTCCAGAGATAGAGGTTGAAAAATACACCGGCCAGCAATCCGGCGCTCGCGCCCGCACCGTTGACGCGTTTTGCCAGCATCCCCAACAAGAACACGCCGAGTATCGGTCCGTACAACGCTGAACCGACTTTGTTGATCGCCTCGATAACCGTCGGTGCGATCGAACCTGCGAACAGGGACATGATAAGAATCGCAATGCCCCAGAACACGGAAACGCCACGCGCCAGTGTCACCTCCATACGCTTCGTCCCTGGCTTCGCACCGAGGACCGCCAGGTCTTCCATCGTTACGGCGGCAAGCGAGTTGACCGCCGAACTCAATGACGACATCGCTGCAGCGAGTATGGCAACGAGCAACAGACCGATAACGCCATGCGGCAGGTGCTCGATGATGAAAATCGGCATCATGTAGTCGGGTTTTTCCGCCGGAATCCTCGCAGCAAGCTCCGGATCGTTTGCAATGGCAACGCCAACAATCAGGCCCGCGAAGCAGTACAGGAGCACCAGCGGGAAGCGCAGCACGCCGTTTGCAAACAACAGCACGCGTGTATCCTTGAGGTCTTTCGCCGAGATTATTCGCTGCGCCTGCGTCTGGTCACAGCCATAATAAGATGCGTACAGAACGAATCCGCCGAACAGCATTGGTATGAAGCCAAACTCGTCACCGGTCAAGCCGAGGGAGCTGAAGTCGACGGCAACCAGTCGTTCGGCGTCGACCTCGCGCCAGAAAACGCCAAAGCCGCCGATGTCGACCAGTGCATACCACGTAACCACGAGGAGCCCGGCGAATATCAGGAACAGCTGGATCGCGTCGCCGTAGACGACCGCCTTCATGCCGCCGGAGGTCGAGTAGATCAGCGTGATGATCCCGACCACGAACAGCGATTGCCACAACGGAATGCCCAGCACCGCCTCGAGGATCAGTCCCATCGCGTAGACCATGATGCCGGTAGAGAACGATCGTACGATCTGGAAGGACACGCTGATGATTATTCGCGTCGCCCTGCCGAAGCGCTGCTCGAGGTACTCGTAGATACTCACGATGCCTGCCCGGTACAAAGCCGGCGCGATTACGAACATGACGAGGATCATCGCGAGTGGCAGTGCGAACTCGTAGGTCAGCCACTTCAGCCCGCCACCTTCTCGCAGACCCACGAACGCTGGCGCCGAAACGAAGCTGATTGCGGACAGCTGCGTCGCCATTGTCGACAGCGTCAGCGGAAACCAGCCCATGCTTCGGCCACCAAGGAAGTAGTCGCCCTCGTTGGACTGATTGCGGAGCAGGTAGCCGAAAAACAGCAGACCACCCATGTACAGGGCCACGACGACGTAATCGACGGCGTTCATAGTTATTCTCCCGGCGGAATTACGTCACCCGCATGTTACACGAGTGAAACGTCACCCTCGGCCGGCGGAGCTTACCCTGAGAAACAGGGAGCTCGACCGGCCGGGGTACCGATAGCTCAGAAGTCGTAGGTAACCCTGAGCATCGCCCGACGGGGGAGAATCGGGCGTCCAATGAAGAACTGCTCGGGTTCGCCGGATTGGGCATTACCCTGCCTGGGTGAGCCCTCGGTGATCCCCTGCTCGTCGGTCAGGTTGAAGATGTGCGCACTGATGCGCATCGTCTGCGCCCCGTCGAACTCGAACGTATAACCGGCTTCGAGCCTCAAGAGGTTGTACGAGTCGAGCTTGACCGAGTTGTCATCATTGGCAAAGTTGTCGCCATGGAAGTTGTGGAACAACGCCGCGTCGAAGTTGTTGTAATTGAACCGGATCGCGGTGTTCACCATTTCCGTCGGCTGGCGGCGCAGTTCCTTACCCAACACATCGGCGTCATCCGTCTCCTTGAACTCGTGATCGCGCAGCGTGATATTGCCGTGCAGCGACCAGAAGTCGTTCAGATAATACGTAATGCTGGCTTCTATTCCGTACGCCTCCGTTGACTGCAGCGACACGACCTCGATGACACCGCCCGGGTTGTTCGGGTCGTCCTCGAAATCGACATTGCGCCGATCGTCGAGTGTCGTCCAGAACAGCGCCGCATAGCCGTCGAAGCGGTCGTAGTTGAACTTGATGCCGGCCTCGATCGTATCGATGATCTCGCCGTCGTACGATGCAATGTTGCCGTCGTCGTCGAACGGCACGCTTCGAATCTGCGGGAAGAAGAAGCCGCGCGAGAAGTTACCGAACAGGTTGATCTCGTCGTTCATACGAAACAGCGCACCGCCCGAGAACGCCCACTCCGTCGTGCTCACGCTACCGGTGGTCAGCGAGCCGTCCGTGAAGCTGACGACCTCGAGGTCGTTGTTGACGAGTGGATCACTGCTCATTGTAAAGTCGCCGGTATTGAACTGCTTGATGTCGCCGTCCAGGCGCTCGACGCGAGCACCGATGTCGAACGACCAGCGGTCCATCTCGATCTGGTCCGCGACATAGAATGCCGTGCGACGGGCGCTGCGATCACGATTGCCGACCATGCCGTTCGCTTTCTGCAACCCATCGATCGTCCATTGGTAGGTCGAGCCCGGGCTCGCAACCAGGTCACCGGTCAATGGGTCTTCGGCAACGTCCGCGAGCGTTACGTCTACGAGCAACGGCGCATTACGGAAATCGGCCAGGTACGTAGTGATGTAGTTGATATCGTCAGCCTGGGAATTCGAGAAGAAGCCGCCGATTGTGATTGCGTGCTCCGAATCGCCGAACGTCCTGTTCGTGCCAACGCTGAACTCGGCGGAAAAATCCGTCGCATCGCGCCAGCGATCGAGCGTGCGATTGCCGAAAACCAGATCGGACGCTGCCAATGGCATTCCCGTTCCCGCGTACGTGAAGGAGGCTCCGCTGTGGAATGTCGGGTCGATGAGACGCCGTGTGAGGAATTCCGCCTGTGTCTCGGGCTGGCTGCCCAACGAGTCTTCTTCCTGGTTGCCGTCGTCGTCGAGGACCGGGTTGCCCATGTCGTCGAAAACCAACTCGCGCGCCAGCGCGTCACCGTCGAGGAACAGGTTGAACTGATGATCGTAGGCCGCGTATCGGATTTTGGCGTTGAGCGTCCAGTCGGATGTCAGGTCCTTGTTGATGACCGCGGCGACCGACTGACCCTTGGTAACGACACCGTCGCCGATCGGGGTTGTGAATCGGCCGTCGGGCGTACTGTAGGACAGGCCAATTGCGTTGACCGTATTCATCGTGAAGACTTCAGCGCCGTCGTTGCCGTTCAGACGCTCCCGACTCCTGCCGTCGACAGGAAGCGGCAGGAAGAATTGCACGCTGTCGTCGATTGCCTGGCCATAGATCGTGACGTCACCGCTACCATCGCTGAACTCGTGCTTGATGTTGCCGCGGATCTGGAAGCCCTTGGTGTCGAGGCCGGAATCGACCGGACCTTCGTCGAATCGATAGAAGCCCGATACGGCATAAAACGTGTCGGAATCGTCGCCGCCAATCGGGCCACTGAAGAAATAGTCACCACGGAAGCGACCTTCCTCGGCGGCTTCGAGCTGCAGCGTACCTGACGGGTCCGAATCACCCGTCCTGCTGATGTAGTTGGCAATACCCGCAACAGAGCCAGGTCCAAACAGGTTGGATACGCCACCGCTGACGAATTCGAACCGCGAGATACCGAGGTCCGGACGGTAGAAAACGTCGAACGCTGACGAGTTCAGTCCAAACGTCGTGAACGCCGGCATGCCGTCGAACAGCAATGGCGTGAACGAGAACTGGCCGCCAGAGGGCAATGCCCGATGGAAAACGTTCGTGGCGACCTCACCGCCGCCGCCCTCGGCGCTGACGCCTGGCAGCTGCGTCATGATGTCCGCCTGGCTCGATGAGCTGAACGACCGCAGATCTTCATCCGAGAACTGCGTGACGGACTGCGGCGTCTCGAACTGGGTGCGAGCCGTGCTGGCGCCGGTACCCGTAACGACGATCTCCTCGATTTCGTCCATGTCCGGCATCTCGTCGTCCGCCTGCGAGAACGCGACGGCAGGCACCGAGCACGCCAACGCCGAGGCGACTGCCCTGAGCAGTAAGGTGTTGTATGACATTAGGATTCCCCCCGATTTTGTGGTTTCTAGGGCCCAAAACGCCGGCTCAGCCGGCAGTTTTCGAACTTGCACGCGCCTTTATGACACAATACAACGCGCAATACAACCTATTGTGAGTTATATTATGAGTTAATAATATTGCTGCTCCCACGCGGTTTTTGACGATTGTGCTGAATTACGAACACGGCTCCAGCGAACCCGGATTTTTCGACGCCAACGACCTCAGGAAGCCGTCGAGGTCGGAACGTCGTGTGCTCGGCACTATCTTGCGCGGCGGCAATGTCGGCCAGCCGGCGCTGGCAAAAAAGACGGGACTGGCCCAACAGAGCATCTCGCGGCTCGTCAAAGGACTCGTGTCCATGGGCGCACTGGTCGAAGGTGATCGAGTGCTCAGCGGCAGACGCGGCCAGCCGGGCGTTGCGGTGCGCGTCGCTCCCGGTTTCGCGTACTCCATCGGTATCGGCATGATGACCGATGCAATTTCGGTGGCCCTGCTCGACTTCTCGGGCACTGTCGTTGACGAACGCCACGAGGTGCTTCCCGCCGTGACGCGAAACGCCGTTCTGGACAAAGCGGAAACCATCGTTACGAACATGATCGCGCGCGACGGGATTCCCGTGGAGCGGATTCTCGGGATGGGCGTCAGCATCTCGGGCCGGCACATTGGTCCCGGAGCGATCTATAACACACCGAGCCCGCTGGATGACTGGGCACTGATCGCTGTCGATCGGTTCTTCGAAGAACGCTTCGAAATGCCGATCTGGGTGGAAAACGACGGCAATGCCGCCGCCGTCGGCGAGAGCCTCGTCGGCGTCGGGCGCAATTACGACAACTTCGCGTACCTGTTCATCGACACGCTGCTGGGCGGAGGCATCATCATCGACCACGAGTTGATGCGCGGCTGTAACGGCAACGGCGGCGAGATCGGCTTGCTGCTGCCCAAGAACATCTACCAGCACCCCTCGCTGGAGTCACTTCGACAAACACTGGGCGAATACGGCGTCGAGCACGCGGGCGTCTCGGAGATGATTGCTGCATTTGATCCGGAATGGCCGGGCATCGATGAGTGGATCACCAAAACTCGAAGCTCGTTCTCGCTGATCGCGTCAGCGCTGGCAGCCATTCTCGATCCGGAAGCCATCGTCCTGGGTGGACGCATGCCGGCGTCGCTCGCTCGTCGCGTCATACCGTACATCGATATCTACAACGACTCGCGGCGCGGCAAACCGAGGGCTCTCCCCAGGTTGCTGATATCGAAGGCCGGGGGCGATGCGAGCGCCATCGGCGCAGCCTCATTGCCATTCAAGGAACATTTCTTCTCAGCGGCGGTGGCAGATTAGGCGCGCATTGGCCACGGCGTTCGCTGCAAAAAAACTAGTCATTCGTGAAAACTCGACTACGATTAGGGTCATCGCACATGAGTGCAGCGAATGGGGACACTGTGGTCCGCAAGTCGACTGTATTTGGGACACCAACAGGGAGAGCGCGCGCTGATATGTACAACCTCACGCAGCCTTTGCACACCGCGGCGACGACCACGCCGAACATGACGGCGATGGTCGGGCGCCACGGCCCAGTCACCTGGTCCGAGCTCCGCAGCCGGGCGTCCAGGCTTGCCGGCGCTATTCGCTCGATCGGCATCGGTCCGGGAGACAATGTCGCCATCCTCGCTCTGAATTCGGAACGCTATCTCGAGTTCTACTTCGGCGCGCTCTGGGCAGGGTCGGTCATTGTGCCGATGAATACGCGCTGGTCAGCGACCGAGAACGCCTATTCCCTCAACGATTCGGGTACCTCGGTCGTGTTCATCGACAGCGCGTTCCTGCCAATGGTTGCGGACATCAGTGCCGAGACGAACCACGACCTGAAATTCGTGTTCGTCGATGACGGCGGTACACCCGATGGCATGCTGGCTTACGAGGACTTCCTGCAGAGCGGCGAGCCCGTCGACGACGCACGCCGCGGCGGCGAGGACCTCGCCGGCATCTACTACACGGGCGGCACAACAGGTTTTCCCAAGGGCGTGATGCTGAGCCACCAGGCGCTCTGGTACAACGGAATGGCGGGCGCCAAGCACTTCGATATCCATCCAGGCGACCGCTACCTGCACGTCGCGCCGATGTTTCACCTGGCCGACACGGCGGGTAGCCTGGGCGCCACGATGAGCGGCGGCTCGCATTACTTCATGGCAGCGTTCGCGCCCGATGCAGCCATCGACCAGATCGCCGAGCAGGAGATCACCCACACGCTGCTCGTACCTACGATGATCGGCATGATCATGCAGCATCCGGACTTCGACGCGGCGAAATTCGAAAAACTCCGGTACCTGATGTACGGCGCGTCGCCCATGCCCGAAGGCCTGCTACTTCACGTCATGGAAGCACTGCCGAACGTGAAGCTGATCCAGGGCTACGGCCAGACGGAGATGGCTCCGCTCGTAACGGCGCTGCCACCGGAATTCCACGTCACCGACGGACCCAGGGCGGGCAAGCTGCGCTCGGCCGGGCGCCCGGTCGTCGGCTGCGAGGTGGAGATCCGCGACGAAGACGGCAATCGCCTCGATGCCGGCGAGGTCGGCGAAGTCTATGCACGCAGCCCGGGCTCGATGATGGGCTACCTTAACCTGCCCGAGCAGACCGCGGAGACGCTCAACGACGGCTGGGTCAAGACCGGCGACGGCGCTTACATGGACGAAGACGGCTTCGTCTTCATTGTGGATCGCGTCAAGGACATGATCGTGACCGGGGGCGAGAACGTCTTCTCGGCCGAGGTCGAGAGCATCGTCTCTACGCACCCGGCCGTTGCTGCGGTCGCTGTTATCGGTATTCCCAGCGAAGAATGGGGCGAGGCAGTGCACGCGATCGTTGTGACCACTCCCGGCGTCGAGGTCACGGAGCAGCAGATCATCGCTCACTGCAAAGGCAAAATCGCCGGGTACAAGTGCCCGAAAAGCGTGACACTGCGCGAGGATCCGCTACCGCTGTCGGGCGCCGGCAAGGTACTCAAACGCGAACTCCGGGCCCCCTTCTGGGAGGGCGTTGAACGCCAGGTCGGCTAGCCCAGCAGCGCACGCAGGATCGGCAAGCTGACTAGTCTGCCAGCGTACAGCTCGCCTGCATCCAGCGCAGGTTCATGGCAAGGCGCGTCGCCGTCGGCTCGCCCCAGGCGTAGGACACGGCTTTGTCTTCACCTTTGCGATAGGCGTACAGCACCAACGAATCGCGGTTGTCGCCCGTAGGCCAGCGCACATTGCGCATCTTGATACCGATGGTTTGCGGTGGGTCCTCGTCGGTGTCGATCCAGACCTGGCCGCCCTGGTCCCACATCTCGAGTCCCTGTCGGAAGGTCCAGTTCTCACCGTCGGTATGCAATGCCGCGAGCCAGCACTCGAAGCGGCGTGCCTTGATGTTCTTGTGTGGGATCCCTGCCTTGTTGCCGAACACGTAGTTGCCTTCCTCGTCTTCTGCGCGATCGCTGATCCAGAGTTCGTCTTTGCTCAGCACCAGGTCGTCGTCGATGATGATGCGTTTGCCGCTGCGCTGCGATACGAACGAGCAGGCTCGCTCTTTCATCTGTCCGTCGAACTCGGCCGCGCGTTTTTTCCAGAACACGTCACAACCAGGCATGTTGCGCGCCTGGTCCGGCGTCAGGCCCTCGAGTTTCGATGGATCGAGGTGTGCATCCACCAGCGACGCGACATCATTCGGCGTGTAGATCTGCAGACGAATCGCATTCTCCTCGTAGTCAGGGGAAAACACGTAGATTCGCTGCCGGTAAATCTTCTCGGGATCGTCGTCGAGATATTGCTGTACATAGAAGACGTGCTCGCCGAACGCCGGCAGATCGACGCGCGCAAACGTGTGGTGGATACGCTCGTGCCGCTCGTCTTCGGGCACCCCGAGCTCTTCCTCGAAGTACACCTGCTCCTGGTTGTCGTAGACGCCGGGGAACCACTCGAGAAAGGTAAGAAAATCACGGTCGAGTACGGCATTCTGATCTGCGAATACGCTGCTGCTGATGCAGACCGCCGCGACGGCGGCAAAGCCGGCGAGGAAAGCTCTCATGGTCGGTGCCTCAATGACTTATTAATATAACAATATAGCTTAAGTCATTCGGCGGGCCGGGACAAACCGGGATCGGGGTCGGCATCGTCGGCGATGTCGCCGGCAACACTCTGCGCCGGGGGCACGGGCCATCCCGAACGCAAGTGCAGGTCGCGCTGCGGAAACGGAATTTCGATTCCGTATTCGGACAGCTTCGTCTCCAATGCCCAGAGGTACGCGGCGCGGGTTCTCGTCGGCCGGCGCGCACCCTGCCTGTTGACCCAGACGAGCAACAGGAAGTTGAGGCTGTTGTCGCCGTACTCGACGAGCCATACGTCGGGCTCCCGGCCCTTCATGTGCGTCAGCGTGTACGGAACCTCGTCCGCGGCCTCGATCGCCGCTTTCTTGACGAGATCCTTGTCGCTGCCATAGGCAACACCGAACGGAATTCGCACGCGCAGGATGCGCTCGCCGAGCGTCCAGTTCGTAAGTCGCGATGTAACGAATTCGGAGTTCGGTACGACGATATCGATATTGTCGTTGGTATTGATCAACGTGCTGCGAACGTTGATCGATTTGACGGTGCCGGTGAGTCCGGTGTCCAGCTCGATGTAGTCGCCCACACGCAACGTGTGTTCGAACAGGATGATGAGCCCGGACACGAAATTGCTGACGATCGACTGCAGGCCGAAACCGATACCGACGCTGAGCGCGCCGGCGACGAGTGCGAGATTGCTGAAGTCGAGACCGATCGACGACAGTGCGATGAACACGGCCAGGATGATGATCGTGTAGTGCGTCAGCCGGCCGACCGTGTACATCGACGCCTGCATGCTCGGCGATTCGCGCTGGCTCATGCGGCGAAATGCGAGTCTTGCACCTCGCGACAACAGCCATGCGACGAACAGGATCACCAACACGCGCATGATGTCGTTGCCCGTGACCGGTGTCCCGCCGACGGAAAAAAGCGAAGCGTCTGCAAGACCGCTGACGCGCAGGTAGGCTGACTGGACCTTGCGCTTGAGCCCGCCCCACCAGGAACTGACGGCCCCCGTCGCATCGGCGACGGCGTCATCGACAACGAGCGACAGCAGCTGCAGGTCCTCGACCGATGCCGACAACCCCGACAAGTTACCGAGCGTCTCCTGCGCGGTGCCGACTCTCTGGTCGAGCAGACGCCGCGATGCACGATTGAGACCGTCGCGATCTGCTGTCTGCACTGCGATGAGCTCTTCGCGCGACTGCTGCTGCCACTCGGGCAGGCTCTGCTGGACACGCCGCGCGAGTTCCGACCATTCCAGTGCTTCAGCCTGCAACAGGTCGAAGTCGGTCACGGAGCCGAGTTGCAGCGCGGTCCACCAGCGTCGCGACTGGACCAGGGCGCGTTCGACCTCGGCCTGCGCCAGTTCCACCTCGGCGTCGATCGTCTTCTGCTGCTGCAGGCGTTGCTGCAAGCGCCCGCCCGGCGTATCGAGGTTCAGGCCGGTCGCCGCAATCTCCGCCTCGCGTAGCCTGTCCTGTGCCTCGAAAACGGCCTGCTCGACGCCAATCAGCACGTCGACGAGCGCCACGTACTCGGCATTTGCGTCCGCTGCCTCGAGCCGATCGCGAGCCTCGTTGATACGCTCCTCTGCCGATCGCGCGTAGGCCTCGGCCTGCTCGTAGCTTTGCGTGAGCAACTCGAGCCGCCGCGACGCGATGGCCTGCGCGGCACGCACTTGCACGAGCCGCAATCCGGCAAGCCGGCGCTCGTCGCCTTCTTCCGCCGCGACATAGTCTTTGAACGCCTGGTCGCGACGACGCGTCGCCCCGTTCAGAATACGCCGCTCTCTCTCGACTTCGATTCTCTCTTGCTCTGCGCCCGCACGCGCATCCCGGGCGCGGGATGCACGCTCCAGCAAGTCATCGAGCGAATAACTGACGGCCGGGGGCGGCAGTTCCTTAAGCCCGAGCACAGGATCCTCGAGCAGCACGACGTAGGCATCGAGGTTGTCCGTCAGCGCGGCGAGCACGGAGAGCGCGATTTCCCGGTTCGCAGCGTCGAGGTCGGTAACCTGCTCCGACAGGGCTTCGACGAAACCGTCCGCGCGCTGCTTGACTTCTTCGGGCGTACCGGCAAAGTAAGCCCACCAGTTGCCGCCAAGCGACTCAAGGACGGGTGTCTCGGGGGCGGCAGCCTCATCGGCCTCCTGGGCTGCGACGACGTGCGTGCCAAATGCGATCATGACGACCACGGGCAGGCACAAGTTTCTCAATATCTTCATCTTCGTGAACTATAACCGGATTTGACCTGCAACGATGACACGCATTTTCTTAATCCTTCTCCTGGGCGCGGCACTCTCTGGCTGTGGACAAAGATCGGCACAAACGCCGGCGCCCGGGGCACCGACGACCGCAAGAAACGTGATCCTGTTCGTCGGCGACGGCATGGGTATTTCCACGGTAACTGCGACGCGTATTTTCGATGGCCAGTCGAAAGGCATGCGGGGAGAAGAAAACGTTCTGTCGTTCGAGAAGTTTCCGAACGTCGCGATGGTGAAAGTCTATAACACCAACCAGCAGGTCCCCGATTCGGCCGGTACTGCAACGGCCATGATGACCGGCACCAAGACGCGTGCGGGGATGATCAACGTAGGCCCTGATGCCAATCGCCGCGACTGCGAAGGCTCGGGCGACCATCCATTGACCTCGCTCGGCACGATCGCGAAAAAGCGCGGCAAAGCCGTCGGCTTCGTGACGACGACCCGTGTTACGCATGCGACGCCCGCGACGGTCTATGCCAGGTCGCCGGAGCGTGACTGGGAGTTTGACACGCTGACTCCGTATCCGGTGCTCGACGCCGGATGCCGCGACATGGCCTGGCAGCTCATCAATTTCGGTCATGGTGGAATCGACGTCGCCATGGGCGGCTCGAGCAAGGCGTTCTTCGGCAGCAACCGGGGCGGCGCGCGGCGCGAACCCGACGTCGACCTCGTGCGCGATTGGCTGGGCGGCGGTTCGAAACGCCGCTACATCGCGTCGGCCGAGCAACTCGAGTCACTCATGCCCGGCGACCAGGTCCTGGGGCTGTTTGCGCCGTCTCACATGACCTACATTGCGGAACGCGAGGACGATTCGACCGAACCGATGCTCACCGACATGGCGTTGGCGGCAGTCGATGTCCTGTCCGGCAGCGACGACGGTTACTTCCTGATGGTCGAAGGTGGCCGGATCGATCATGCCCACCACGAAGGCAGGCCCGGCTGGGCATTGCTGGAGGCGCAGGAGTTCGCGCGTGCGGTCGGCGCGGTGGTGGAGAAGGTCGACCTGTCGGAGACGCTCGTACTGGTCACCGCCGATCATTCGCACGTCTTCACGATGGGTGGCTACGCGACACGCGGCAACCCGATACTCGGCTACGTCTACAAGAACGACATGCGCGGCGAACCGTTGAGCGAACCCGACATGGCGGCCGACGGGCAACCTTACACGACGCTCGCCTATGCCAACGGACCGGGTGCCGTGACGGAAATGCCGAGGCCGCGCCCCGAGACCGGTATCGACGCGCTGGCGCAGTCGCTCGTGCCGCTCGAGGTCCTGCATCCCGACGGCACGATCGATCGCGATGAAACGCACGGCGGCGAAGACGTGACGATCTACGGCATTGGGCCGGGATCGGACGCCGTTCGCGGCGTCATGGAGCAGAACCTCGTCTTCACGATCATGATGGACGCACTGGGTTTTTCGGAGTAGTCAGTCGTCAAGCAAGGTGTAGGCCGGCGGCCTCAGACCCGGCTCGAGTTCCGCAGGCGGTGACAGGTCAGCCTGCACAGGCCTCGCGGGCTCGCGTTTGCGCGCGCGAAACAGGTCCATGACGAGTTCGCGCTTCATGAGCTGAATGGCTTTGGCAGGATCGACGCCACGCGGACAGACGCGCGAGCATTCGCCAGCATAGTGGCAATGCGGTAAGGAATCGTGCTGCTCCAGCAGCGCTTTGCGCTGCGCGTAACCGTCGTCGCGCGAATCGGCGCTGTAACGGTAGGCGGCCGCGAGCGGCATCGGTCCCGGGAACGCCTCCGACATTGCGACCGTCGGGCAAGCGGCGACACAGGCACAGCATTTCATGCAATACGAGAACTGCATGTAGTCGAGGTGTTCGGCCGATGACTGTTCCAGTTCGGCATCGATGGCCGTCAGTTCCTCTGCGTCGTCACGGATGATGTACGGCTTGAGGTTCGAGTGATGCTCGAGTGCGGGATGGATGTCGGCGACGAGATCCTTGACGACCTCGAAATTCCACAGCGGTTCGAGCTTGATCGATTCCTTGTCGACGTCGTGAACACGCGTATTGCAGGCGAGCTTCGGTTCGCCGTTGACGACCATGGCGCAGGAACCGCAAACCCCCATACGGCACGACGAACGCCACGACAACGTGGCGTCACGGGTCTCACGAATCGCGATCAGTGCCTGCAGGATCGTCGTGCTCGTGTCAGTGTCGACGTCGTAGGTCTGCCAGCGTGGAGCATCTTCGGCTTCGGGATGGAATCGCTTGATCGTAAACGTCGTCATGCCGGCACAACCTTCGCGTGGTAGGCCAGTGCCGCGGCCAGGCCAACCGCGAACAGGCCGAGACCGGCGAGCCAGCAGACTGTAGCAATGAACCGGCCGGCCCGGTCGCTCGACCAGACCTCTGTCAGCACGGTACGCAGCCCGTAGAAGCCGTGAAACAGCGCCGTGCCCAGCAGCACGATATAGACGCCCGTATAAAGTGCGCTCGCACCGCGGGCGCTGACTGCCTCCCAACCGAGCGGCTCGGTGTTGACACTGAAGAACACCGAAAGCACGTCGTCGAGGTGCATCGTGAACATGTGCATGGTCAGCAGCACCAGCACGATGAGCCCGCAAATTGCATTCAGAAACCAGTACCGCATTGCCCTACCCCGAGAACCTCAATACTTCGATACCGCCCGCTGCCACGAAGATCGCGATGACGATCATCGACACGATCGTCAGTGCGCGTTGTGCATCGATTGACGTGCGGTACGGGTACACCGGCCGGATCGGCTTGCCCACCGCGATGCCGAGCTCGATGAGAATCAGGCGAAAGCCGTTGACGCCGTGGAACACGAATGCCGCAAACACCAGGTACTCGGCAAACGCCATGAGCGGATGGTGGGTGACGGCCATGACCGCCTCCCAGGCCTCCTGGCCCAGCAGCCGCGTGCTCGACATGAATACGTGCGCCATGAGGAACAGCAGCAGTGCCAGCCCGCTGATGCGGTGAAGGATGTACAGGTAGCCCTCGAAGCCACGCCGTCCGGCGGCGAGCCAGCCGAGAGTACCGATGCGTCGCTTTTGAGCTCTCATCAGTAGGTCCGCTCCACGGGTTTCCAGTGCGTCATCGTGACGGGCTTGTAGGAAAGCTCGACGCCGTCATCGCTGCGTCTTGCAATCGTGTGCCGCAGCCAGTTGTCGTCATCGCGATCCGGGAAGTCGGTGCGCGAATGTGCACCCCGCGACTCCTGGCGCGCATGCGCCGACAGGATGGCGACCTCGGCGAGATCCAGCAGGTTCTCGAGCTCGAGCACGTTGACGAGATCGGTGTTGTAAACGCGCCGCTTGTCACTGACGTGCACGTTGGCAAAGCGCGCGCGTAGATCGAGAACTTTGTCGAGGCCCGCCGACATCGTTGCACCGTCGCGATAAACGCTCATGTGCCGGTCCATCGTCGCGCGCAGGTCGCGCCTCAGCGCATACGGGCACTCGTCGCCATTGCTCGCCAGCACTTTCCCGAAGACCTTGCTTTCCTCGGCTCGGACACGATCTTCGGGGAACGGCGGCAGCCGCGCGCCCTTCCTGAGGAATTCTGCGATCTCCGCGCCGCAGATCTCACCCCAGACCAGGCACTCCGCCGTCGAGTTGGTACCGAGCCGGTTCGCGCCGTGCAGGGATACGCAAGCCGCCTCACCTGCGGCCCACACACCCCCGGCACTCGTTAACCCGTCGATGTCGGTTTCGATGCCACCCATCGAGTAGTGCGCGGCCGGCTTGACGGGCACGGAGCCTTCGATCGGGTCGATGCCGACGAACTTGATCGCCAGCTCGCGGATCAGTGGCAGACGCTTCGTCAGTCGCTCGGCGCCCAGGTGCATCAGGTCCAGGTGCAGGTAATCGAGACCGTCCGGACCGTCGAAGCCCCTGCCCTCGTTGATCTCGGTCATCATCGAGCGCGAGATGATGTCGCGCGGCGCCAGCTCCACCTTGGACGGCGCATAGCGTTCCATGAATCGTTCGCCCTCGTTGTTCGTCAGGTAACCGCCTTCACCGCGGCAGGCTTCCGACATCAGGATACCCGTGGGCACGAGACCGGTCGGGTGGAACTGCACGAACTCCATATCCTCCAGCGCCAACCCTGCGCGATACGCCATGGCGAGTCCGTCACCGCTGACCGTGTGCGCATAGGTCGTAAAGCCGTACAGCGTTCCCGCGCCGCCGGTTGCGATCAGCAAAGCCTTGCCGCGCAGCGCCATGAACTCGCCGCTGGCCATGTTGATGGCCGTGATCGCGCAGAAGCCGTCCTCGTCATTGACGATCGAAGTGACGAAAACCTCGTCATAACGCGTGCAGTTGTCGTACTTCTGCAGCGTGTCGTAGAGCGTCTGCATCTCGAAAAAGCCGGTCTTGTCCGCAGCGCAGGTGGCACGCGGGAAGCTGTGGCCACCGAATGCTCGCTGCAGGATGCGGCCGTCTTCAGTTCGTGACCATGGCAGGCCCCAGTGGTCGAGTTGGTAGATCGACTTCGGCGCGTGTTCGACAAAGCGGAATACGACGTCCTGGTCGGCAAGGAAATCGGAGCCTTTGACCGTGTCCCACGCGTGCAGCTCGAGGCTGTCGCCCGCATCGGGCTGCAGAACCGCGCCTGTGCCGCCCTCGGCGCACACCGAGTGCGCGCGCATGAGCTGCACCTTGGAGACGAGCGCAATATCGACGTCAGGACCGAGTTTTGACGAGATCTCGAGGGCTGCGCGCAGGCCGGCCAGCCCCGTGCCGAGGATGATGACGTCGTGGCTGAGTTGCATGGCACGATTCTGGCGCCGCGCCGGCAACGGCAACAGACGTACTAACCGAAACAGCTATCGCGTTTCGAACACGCAGTCCGCGAGTTCTTTTTCAGGTATCTCGTCCAGCCACGCAGGCTTGCGGAAGTTACGCTTGATGCCGCGCGCGAGCTTGCCGATTTGCATGCCGTCGACAATACGGTGATCGAAAGTGCCGGTCAGCGGCAGGATCGTACGGATCACGATCTCGCCATTTCGCACGACTGGTTTTTGCTCGATTCTGCCGAGCACGATGACGGCCGGCACCTTGGCCGCGGGCATCAGCGCCGTCATGCCCGTTGCGAGACCGAAACTGCCGATGTCCGAAACGACAAACGAGCCGAAGCTGTGCGCCGAGAGGCCGAGCTTCGGGATCTCGACGCCCATATCGACGGTAATCCACTTGAGCAAGCGAAATACCGGGCGCCTGATCGGCCAGGGGATGCGATTCAGAACATACTTGTTCCTGGCAGCCTTGATCTCGCTGCCCGCACGCCGTTTCCCGGCTTTGTCGCGAATCTCGGCGGCGACATCGCTGACCTTTCGGGCATGCGCATCGCGCACGATAACGGGCGTAACACCGGAGTCGCCGCCGACCGAGACGGGCACCATGACATCGACGCGCTCGCGGCCGACCACGGCGCCGCGGCGGATAAAACAGTTCATTTCGGGCACATCGAAGGCGACGGCGCGTGCAAGCACGGCCGTCACCATGTGCACCATCGTGATCTTGACCCCTTCCTCACGCTGCTCGTCGATGAACCGTTTGGCATCGGTCACATCGATGTCGAGCGTGCCGTAGACGCGTGAGTCAGTCGGCGTCGTGTAGATCGCGGCGGCGGTTACCCGCCATGGCGTGTTGAACCTGTCCAATCAGGTCCCGGACGCCTCGTAGATGCTCTGAATCGATGCATCCAGCGTCGCGTCGAACTCCTGTTCGCTCTGCTGCGCCGAGAGACCTTCCGAGAGCGCACGCGAGAAACTCGCCACCATGCCGGTCTGTTTCGCGAGGCGTGCATTGGCCTCGTCACGATTGTAGCCACCCGACAACGCCACGACGCGAACGATGTTGTCGTGCGCGATAGCGTCAGCGTACAGGTTGTCTTTCTCGGGCAGCGTCAG
>JAAUXY010055144.1_pt1 | contig 18546 bp, 16 predicted proteins | sample 7278121 | NCBI WGS metagenome assembly JAAUXY01 (sample SAMN14350117, study PRJNA611818) | marine sediment metagenome | isolation source: surface marine sediment (1.8m) | place: French Polynesia: Moorea | collected 2018-08 | reverse complement strand
ACTATCCGGCAGATGCTGCCGCCAAAGCGACCGCCGATCTGGCTTACCTAAAAAAATCCCGTATAAAAAAGCTTGGGCTGCGCAGCCGGTTGCAAATGGTTTTCCAGGACCCGACCACTTCGCTAGATCCAAGGATGCTGGTTAAAAATATTGTTGCCGAGCCCATCAAAAACCTGCAGCGAATGAGTGGCCGCGATCTTGAGGATCGAGTGCTGAGCTTACTTGCGCGTGTTGGGCTTACCCGCGATCACTTGTTGCGCTATCCGCATGAATTTTCCGGAGGACAAAGACAGCGAATTGCCGTCGCCCGGGCCATAGCCACCGATCCTGAATTTATCGTGCTTGACGAGCCGACCTCGGCCCTGGACGTATCGGTGCAATCTCAAATACTCAATCTGTTAAAATCACTGCAGCGAACGCTACAATTAACCTATATGTTTGTCACCCATCATCTTCTGGTGGTCAAATACATCAGTGACCGGGTGGCGGTCATGTATCTGGGCAAAATTGTGGAACTGGCCGACACCCAGGTGATTTTTTCCAGACCGTTGCACCCTTATACGCATGCGCTTTTATCGGCCATCCCGATTCCGGATATCGCCCATCAACAGCAGCGCATCGTGTTAAGCGGTGATGTGCCCGATCCCGCTAATCCGCCGGCGGGTTGCCGATTTCATACCCGCTGCCCATTTGTTGTGGATCGTTGCCGGGCCGAAGAGCCGCTGCTTAAAGCGGTCGAAAGCGGTCATCGCGTTGCGTGCCACCGTAGGCATGAAGTTGAAAGGCTGGTGGCCGAAACATTTGGCGCCTCTTGACTCTCAAGCCGGATTGCTGGTATGGGTCAACGACAGGCTGTTTACTTATAAACCTCCTACCGCAGGTCAAAGGAGGATCATTAATGCGTTGCGCAAATTAAAACCTCGTCTCCTATTCTGGGAACGGGGTTTTTCATTGATGCATCTTTTCATTAAAAGATGAAACCGTAATTTAGGGAAAGGAGGTTCGTCATGAAGGCATTTCTGATTTTTACCCTGGCCATACTTGTAGGAGGTCTCTATATGGTAACGTTTGCCAACACCGCAAGTGCAGGCGAAAAAATCGGCGTCATTGTTGTCGACATGCAGGGCGATTTTACCACCTATAAAAGCGGTTCGCTTGCCGTTGATGGCACGGATCAGGCTTTTGTTGCAAAGGTGGAAAAGACCACAGTGATGCTCAAAGAAAAAGGGTATCCGATTTTTGCCACCCAGGACTGGCACCCGGCCGAGCACGTCTCCTTTTATTCGAATCATGCCGGCAAAAAGCCCTTTGAGGCCATCCAGCTCGAGGGTCGCACCCAGGTTCTGTGGCCGCCGCATTGTGTCCAGAACACGGCTAATGCAGAAATTTTGCTGGACAATAATCTGTTTGTCGCTGTCGTTAAAAAGGGCAAAGACAAGCGTTATGACAGTTATTCCGGTTTCCAAGACGATGGTGGCGCCAAAACGGAGATGGATCAGATCTTAAAGAAAAACGGTATCCGGGAGCTTATTGTCTACGGGATCGCCACTGACTATTGTGTCAAGGCAACCGCCATCGATGCCGTCGAGGCCGGATATAAAGTGACGGTGGTTGAGAGTTTGTGCAAGGGCGTGGCGCCGGAAACCACCGCCAAGGCTTTAGAAGAAATGAAGGCCAAAGGCGTCGTATTGGTTAAAGAACTGGAATAACCCCTGCGTCTATAGTTTGTAATGGCGCTGAACGCCAAGCGAAACGGGGACGCTTGTGACAGCTAAGATGTCACCTGTGTCCCTTTGCTTGTGCAAAATTCAGGAAGAAAGTATAATTATGCGTCAAACCATTGCGATCATCGGAATCGGAGAAATGGGCGGCGTTTTTGCCAAAGGTTTTTTGCGTTGTGGATATCCAGTGTATCCGATCACCCGGTCCAAGAGCATGTCTGATGCGGTCGCCCAAATGCCCGATCCGGTACTGGTGTTGGTGGCCGTGGCCGAAAAAGATTTATCCCATGTGCTGGCAGATATACCCGAAGGCTGGCGAGACCGTTTGGGGCTTTTGCAAAACGAGCTTTTACCGGGCGATTGGAAACACTACCGCATCAAAAGCCCTACGGTGATATCGGTTTGGTTTGAAAAGAAAAAAGGACAAGATGTCAAGGTTTTGATTCCTTCACCGGTTTTCGGCCCGCAGGCCGATATTATCGTAGAGGCCCTGACAAGCCTGGACATTCCCAGCCAATTATTGGCCGATAAGGAAGCGCTGCTGTTGCAGTTGGTCTTGAAAAATCTATTTATTTTAACGCTGAATATTGCCGGCCTAAAAACCGGCGGAACGGTGGCGCACCTATGGCAAAAACACAACCAACTGGCCCGCAGTGTGGCCCTGGAGGTCATAGAGCTGCAAGAGTGGCTGGTCCAATCCGGTCTGCCACGTGAGCGCCTGATTACAGACCTGGAAATAACCATCCACGCGGATCTAAACCATAAATGCGTCGGGCGCTCTGCCCCGGACCGATTGGAGCGAGCGATTAAAATCGCCGATCAAGCCGGAATTTCCGTACCTCACATGAAAGATATCTATGCCCAGCAAAGTCGCTAAAATTCACCCCTAAAAATCTGAATGCCACCCAAGCTTTTTTGAGCCACCCTGAACGGATATTGACAAGCGAGCTGACGATTTTTGTCTCTATCACTGCGGCACCAAAGTCGAGATACAATTTAACCTTATGATATTTATATAAATTCTTAAAAATAAAGTTTTTGGTACAGTATTTGCCTCCTCCAATTCTGCAATGATTAATTTTGTCGGCAAATGCCTTATCTTTTTCTACTAAATGACCGATATTATAATATATAGAACTTAAATCGTGCCTGAAAACGAATGCGAAGCAGACGTTCAATTTTCAAGCACCAAGATATGCAACCTCACCGGGTTAAAAGGTAAGCAAGTGCACGGACCTTACGGTGGCCATGGACATGGATTTGAAGGATAAAAAAGCCTCATACGAAGAATTAGCAGCCAGGATTAAAGCCCTCGAAGCGCAATTGCAGCAGTGTGCCCAAACTGAGACGCAACTGCGCGAGCTGGGTGAGCAGTACAAGCTTATTTTCGATAAAGCCCGGGATGCCATATTCGTTATTCAAAATGATGTCATTAAATTTGCCAATAAACGGGCACGCTTAGACCTGGGCTATACGGGCGAAGAATTGTCAGCCATGGCGATTACTGAGCTCATCCATCCCAAAGACAGAAAAGCTGTGATCTCCAGGCATTTAAAAACGCTTAAAGGTCAAAAAGTCGCCGGAACCCACTCATTCAAGGTCATCACCAAAAAGGGCAAAGGTCTATGGGTGGAGCACACCGCTATGCGGATTCTCTGGGAAGGAAAGCCGGCCACGCTAAATTTTGTTCGCAACATCACCCAAAAAAGGAAACTGGACGCCCAACTTCAATTTACCGCCAGACTGGAGGCGATCGGCACCCTGGCAGGCGGAATTGCGCATGCATTTAACAACCTTTTAATGGGTATCCAGGGAAATGTTTCGTTGCAGCTGTTGGATATGGATTCAAAACATCCGGACTTTGACGCCTTTAAAAAAATTGAAAACGCCGTTCATGAAGGTGCTGAACTCACCCAGCAGTTGATGGGATATGCGCGTAAGGGCCGCTATCGCTCCACAGAAATTGCCATAAACGACATTATTGAAAATACATCCCAGACGTTTCAAAAAATGAAAAAGGAGATCACCATTCAATGCAATCTCACCCAAAGGCCGCATGCCATCGAAGCAGACCAGGGGCAAATGGAACAAATACTGTTAAATCTTTATATTAATGCGGCCGACGCAATGCCGGATGGGGGCGATATTTATGTAAAGACCAAAAACGTGACCCACCGTGATATCAAAAGTAAGCTCTATGAACCCCAGCCGGGCAAATATGTCAGGATAACGGTTGTAGACGGAGGCATGGGGATAGACAAAGAGATACAGCATCGAATTTTTGATCCTTTTTTTACGACCAAAAAAACCGGCAAAGGCACCGGCCTCGGACTGGCATCGGTATACGGGATTGTTAAGAGCCACGATGGTTATATTAATGTGGAGTCCAAAAAGGGGTGCGGCGCCACATTTTTTATCTATTTGCCGGCAGCAGATAAGAGGAAAACCAAGAAGTAAAAATGCTTGAACATAATTCAAAATTAAATCTGGTGAGAATTGGCAGCGATATTACCATCAGCAGCCTTAAAGAGATCGGCAATGGCTTGCTGGCATCTTTTCACGGTATTATCGGTGAGATCGATTTGGCGCATCATGAATCGCCTATGATTGACAGCATCGATGCTCAACTGTTGACGTTGATATTGGGCGAAGAATATATCGGTAATACCCTGGGGATCACCGATGCCGATCTAAAAATAGATGATGGCGATGAATTTTATAACTCCATTCTCGGTGGAAAAAACCCTAACAATGATGTGGCCGTTGTTTCCACCAAAAAACTAATTCCCGTCGATATTATTTCCGACGCTGAAATTGATCTCTTGATCAATCGAACTACCAAGGTCGCTCTGCACGAAGTCGGTCATAATTTCGGTTTGACCGATCATGCATCTTTTAAACAGGCAGCGGATGGATCTTTGTGCCCCATGAGCCGGGGTGAGTTCAACAAATTTGGTTATCGGGGTTATGTGCGGGCTATTGTTGACGGCCGCGGCTTGAGCTTCTGTGATGAATGCAAGCATTTTTTACGCTCGGTTTACGGCTGGCACCACTCGCAAAAAGGGATTGTAAAGGACGGCCCCATGTCTGCCTTAAATTAAAAGGCCTCTACGTTTGTCTTTTCGGAAACCACCAATAATTTCGGTTTTTCAAATCTAAGTTTCGGCTTTGCCACCTGGAATATCGTTTTCAAATGCTTATTTTATATACTGAAAAAAGTGTTTACAACACACCTGTTATCCTGCGCTTAAAATTGTGGACTTCGACTTTGTTATTAGGAGGATGCGTCATGTCGAAAGGCAAAGATCACCAAAACATGATATCTATTGAAGAGTGTCTTGAAGATTGCTATTTTGCGAGCAAATGGTGCTATGAAAAAGCGGATGGTACTTTTGTTTGCCCGATCGATTATCATAAATGTGAAGATAAGTGTCACGAGCGGCTATCATCCTAAGCACCATAGAATTGGCGCCTCTTGGTTCCAATAGAGCGGTGCATACGCAATTGAGCAGCCGACACACTTTTGCGGTATCAATAACAGTACCTTTAGCTGTCCGCGCAAAGGAGCGCGACGATGTTTCGTAATAAAAATCCAAAAACATCCCTTGATCCGGTTGATACGGCGTCCGGCATCGAAATGCTGACAGGTCAGATCGACGCTGCAAATCAGCTGTTGGCGGATAGACCCCTTCAATCAAAAGCATATCAGGCCTGGATTGATCAAACCAAAACAGTTCTCCTTCGTATCTATGGTGAAGATTCGCCCAATATTGATACCATCACTGAGGCTTCCGGCAAGGCGCCGACCTGGCTGTTTATGCCCGACGATGTGGCTGAACAACATACGGCATCCTGTTTGGAAAACAAGCGACAGATGCTTGAGGGCTGTGTTGTGGCCTTAAGAAGAAAAGCAAAACAGGTTGCTTAGCCGTTACGATGGTTATCGATTAAGTCCCGCATCCCACCGAAGGCAAAATTCTGCACCAACTCATTTGTAAAAAAATCGTGGGGAAAGCCCAGTTCTATCTGGCTGACATCATTGAGTCGTTGCAATTGTTCCTCGTCGAGTGCAAATTCTACGCAGGCCAAATTGTCCTTTAGCTGGGACAAACGACGCGCACCAATAATCGGGATTACCACACCCGGCTGTTGACGCAGCCAGTTCAGTGCTACCTGGGCGGGCGTTTTGTCGATGGTTTCGGCCACCTCCACGACGGCTGCCGCAATCGCCTGTTTCCGCTCATTCATATCGACCAGGGGTGCCATCATGGGGTGTTCCAGCCGCTTTTCTTCACTATTCGATTTCCCGCTGTCTGTGTATTTGCCGGTTAAAAACCCGCCGGCCAACGGTGACCAGGCCGTAACGCCCAGATCCAGTTCACGGGCCATCGGCAGTAGCTCGCGATCTGACGTGCGCTCGATGAGGCTATATTCAATTTGTAGACCGACAAATTGGGTCCAGCCACGCAATTCGGCCAGCATATTGGACCGCGAGACAATCCAGGCCGGTGCATCGGATATGCCGATATACAAAACCTTACCCTGGCGCACCAGATCGTCAAAAGCGCGCATCACTTCTTCTACCGGTGTTGTAAAATCCCAAACGTGCAGCCAGTAAAGGTCGATGTAGTCGGTTTTGAGTCGTTTCAGACTGGCTTCCACAGATTGCATCATGTTTTTGCGCTGATTTCCCCCGGCATTGGGATCGGTTCCGGGGGCCGTGTTGGTGTATTTGGTGGCCAGCACAATTCGCTCGCGATCTGATGCCATAAATTCACCTAGAAAACTTTCGCTGGTACCGTTGGTGTAAAGATCGGCGGTGTCGATAAAATTGCCACCGGCTTCCACGAACGAATCATACACGGTCTGGCTTTCTTCTTTTGATGAGCCCCAGCCCCAATCGTCTCCAAAGGTCATGGTGCCTAAACAAAGCTCGGATACTCTCAAACCGCTTTTACCTAAAAGCTTATACCGCATGAGTCTCTCCTTATTCAGAGTTAAAAATGTTGATATTTTAGGTTATCGATCTGATGAAATCTTGTGACCTAAACATATGTTCGTCTTTTTATTGTGCAAGTCCGTTTGTTTGTATGAATCTGTCCTATAAACTTTAATTGAAGCTGCACCCAAAAGGCCTGTCTTTCAAGGTCCGCAATTTGCCAGTATAGAGCTTCTACCCTTGTTAGAAAAAGGAAACCTAACTATTTTCCACCGTCGCTCCTTTCAATACGCATTTATCCGTTAAGATCAAAGCACGACATTGATTTGCTGCCCAAAACGGTGGGGCATTTGCCGATGCGGCTTTCTGGAGTGTGCCATTACACCCTTAGATGCCAAGCTGTACATCGGCTTCAAATGGGTATTGCAGCTTTGTGTTGCCGTCTCCGCTTCTTTATCTGAATAATTTAAGGTTGTTAAGATTTTAGCCGATCGGAAAAAAGGTCAATCTTTAACCAAATCCCATTTGGCACAGGTTTTGATGTAAGATCTTGATAGATAAGTTAGACTGTTTCAAACCTCTTTTGAGGTTTTGGGATGATGCAATCATAAACACTAAACAGGAAGTCTGTGGGGTGGATAAAATGGAAGCATTCCGAATCGTAAAGATCAATTACAATATTGAAGTCATATCTAAAATCATCAATAGTATTGCTAAAAAATACGACTGCCAGGTGAAATTTGATCATGAAACCGAGAAGGTCTCTTCAAACTGTGAGGAACGCAACAAATCTCATATCTTAGCAGAGGTGATGGGTATTTTTGGAGTCAATTAACCTTTTTGAGGAAATGACCTGATCGGCTTACATTTTGTAAGTCATACCCGGGGCGAAACATGGGTTGAAACTCAAGCAGATGCGAAAGGACATTATTGAATGCTGCGCTTCACAGCGTTGAAGTCGCTGTGACTCGTTTGCATTTTGTCAGGGATGTCTGCTTGTTGTGGTTGTGGCACTGATTCCGGCAAGAATTCTTCTATTATTTGGGTCCGCTCCAGCGGGGAAATATCGCGCTGCAGCCGTTTTGCCTTTTTGCTTAAAACTTCATCCTGCTCTATCCGCTGCCAGAAAGTGAGCATCGCCTCCGGGGAATACTGAGAGCGCTCCATAATCAGCATCGCAATCTGGGTTGCCTCTTTTTCCTCCTCGACACTGTATTCACGATCAATGGCGTCCAGATCGGACAGCTCTACATAGGCCCATTTCATCCATCCCTGGCCCCCGATCATAACTGCCCCTTGCGTGGCCGTCATGATGGCTATGCTGGTTGCCATTTCGGCCACATCAAAGAAAACATCCGTCCATAGCGTAAATTGTACCGGCCAGGTATGTCTGGCCAGCACGTGGGCAATCTCACAAGACATCAAAGCGGCGATTTCATCGTCGTTTTCAGCAACATCTAAGAAACCCGACCATACAAACACATAATTTCCGTGAACCGCACGGATATCCACCGTATCCGGTTCGTCAAAAATGTAAAGATGCCAGGGCAAATGATCGGCTTCGGCAGCCTGTATCAATTCATCAAATATGGTGACGAGCTTATCAAGGCGTTTGGGGTTGGCATCCAGTTGGTAATCGTCACACAAATCATCGTATATGCGCTGTCCGAATGCGGATTCTCCGGGGGCTAAAGCATCGATCTTGGGGATAGTGCCGGGTTCAATGATACGCGCTTTGACAGTACAGGCATTTACCGAGAAAAGTATCCAGGCCGAAATGAAAACGGCAAATGCGATACGGCGAATAATCTGAGCGGAGCGTGGTGAGATCAGCACGTCGGTGTACCTCCATTCAGTGATGGAAATGAAGCGTTTTTGCGTGATCAATAGGTCTCGTAAGAAAAATTGTTTAGCCTGCATCCGCTTGCGGTCACACCCATGAGCTGACCGAGTTGCCACTGTGTAACACAATTGCAGACCGATGAAAAGCATAAAATAAAATAGACTTTCCTTAAAGTTTTCATGATTTTGGCCGATAAAATAAAATAACATTATCAGCAGTTTACATTCAGAGCGCCACCCACTCTTTTAACGAAGGAGAGTCTAATTATGTCTTTGAAATTATTTAAAATAATTCTTTTATTGGTGCTGGCCGTACTCATTGCATATCCGGGCACCTCATTTGCGTTTAAATCATTGACCCGTGATCAACTGGTCTATGATGCCATTGAATTTTGCCCTACCGAGCTGAAAGCATATTTGCTCGATAATCTGTTGACTGTTTCAGCCGGGATGCACTTTAAAGAAAGACACCGTCACGGCCCTTATCCGATTAATCCCTACCACACGGAAGTGGTTTATCAGAATTTGATCAAGGATTTAAAAGAAGGCCGACACGATGAGTTCAATACCGCGCATGCCTTTGGTGTATTGGCCTGCTTTGTGGCCGAAACCATTTCACCGGATAACTACAAAACACCGGCGCATCTAATTCCGGAACTGGTAACATACGATGGTTATCATCAAGTGGATCCGGCCAGTGTTAAACCCCATATTTCAGGTCTGATAAAAGATTATCGCGTCCCTTGCCGCAACAGGATGAAGCGCGAGATTACCGATCAGCTTTACAATATCGCGCTCAATGAAATCGTTGATTACTGGGTCAGCGCCTGGGAAGCCAGCGGTCTTCAATCTGGGATGCTTGCCCGCACCGGTCAGAAAATCAGCCATAAAAATCTGGTGCTTAACTTCAAGATAATCGGCTGACGGCCGGCAAGCTAACGGGCAGGTCCTGCCCGTCAAATTACGGCAAACGCTTAAAAATTAGAATTGATAACAAGATCCCGCGCTATCGCGGGATCTTTATTTTTTGATGAGTTTGAGATCTTCCCAGGCATCGGTGAGCATGGCATTGGGTACATAGCCGTCTACCCAATCCCGATAGGCACGAATATTGATCTGCTGGTAAAGCGGTATGCCGACGGCTTCTTCGTACCACAGGTGTTGCAGGCGAGTATAAATGTCTGCGCGTTTTGCCGGTTCAACGGTAGCAATGCCGGTCTCACAAAGTCGGTCGACGGTGTCATTTTTATAGGCCATGAACCTACCGTAAACACCCCGCGAATGCATAAAGGTGTATAGAAAGTTATGCGGGTCTGCATAATCGGCTGCCCAGCCGGTTATAAAAATCGGATAGCGATAGCTGCGATACTGAACCAGATAATCCTTCCATTCGACATTGCGAATTTCGATGCTGAACTTGGGACTCAGCGACATAATATTTTCAGCCAGCATCATCGCCGCCGCCTCGCGCATGGCATTACCGGAATTATAGGTGATCACCATTTTGAACCCTTTGTCCCAAACCTGACCGCCCCAGGCTTTTTGCAGATGCGCCCGGGCCTTATCCAAATCAAAAGCATAGTGAGGCACGTCGACATGATAGGGTAATCCTTCAATGTTCGGGCTGGTGGGCATGATCACCAGATTATTAAAGACATCCTGGCGATAGGTTTCGCGATCCATGGCGTGTAAAAAAGCCTTGCGGACGTGGATATCGGAAAAAAAGTCCGGCGGGATACCGTTGCCATCCAGGCGGCCGCTGCCGATATTGGGATTGCCGGTTGGGTTGATTTTCTGGCAGAAAAGCGCAAAAGAAACCGATAACTGCGGCACGTTGAAAATCTTTAATCCCGGCATGGCTTTAACTTCTGGCACATAAGGGATGTCCACCGTCACCCGGTCTGCATCACCGTTTTGCAGCATGAGTTTGCGGGTGCTCCATTCTTTCACATATTTGACAATAGCGCGCTTGAGCATGGGGCGGTTACCCCAGTATCCGTCAAACCGCTCGAAAACAAATTGCTTGGAAGGCTCCCAGGATTTTAGACGATATGCGCCGGTACCGTTGGCAATTTTTGACAACGGTTCATGGCCGGGTGGCGGATTATTATATTTAGTGGCCTGATCGATACGGCCATCCCAGCAGCCATTAGCGATGGCCCATTCGCGGTCCACAACCACCGCAGAGGAATTGGCCAAAATTCCCATTAGCGGGGGATATGGCCGCGGCAAACGGATGAATACGCTGTCCCCCTTAGCGCTGATGGCAGAATCGATCATTTGAAAAATACCCGGCCAGATCTTTCCGTTATCATCGCGAGTTGAGCTTTTGCCGGTCAAGGCCTCCAACAGCATCCACATGGGACCACCGTCCGGATCCACAATCATGTTGCGTTTTAACGAGTAGGCGACATCCTGGGGAGTTAATTCGGCGCCATTGTGGAATTTAACGCCCTTGCGGATAATAAATTTATAGAGGGATCCGTTGGCTGAGATGCCGCCGTTTTCCAAAGTCGGTACCTGGGTGGTCAAAACGGGAATAAATGCATCGGTTTTGGATCCGTCAAAAAAGATGAGGGGTTCGTAAATATTCAAAATCCGCTGCCCACCGGTGGTATCGTAACAGGCCGCCGGGTCCAGGGTGCGCAGGGTGCCGTAGGTGGCCAAAACAAAGGCATCCGGATTTTTAGAACCGCCAGCTGGCGCATGCGTAGCGCTCAAAAGTAAAATGAGCACGAATATGTAAATTTTTAGTCTCAATTTAATTAGGCAAGTTTTATCATTAACCTGGGTTTTGCACGAGTTGGAGGCTTTCATATGCAAGGCATTTAAGGTAGAAGCAATAGTAAACTATGCTTCTATCTTAATAACGCAGCAGATGGAGGCCTCCGGCTCGCCCAACTTGTTGGGGCGAAGCTGAAAGCGAAGACCAAAGGGTGAAAATTAATGCGATAAAATGATTTGATCCTCTATTTTTAACATCTAATTTTTTTCTAGCGATAGAATAAACTAATATGGCGCTTTTATAAGCAATTGTATTATCGCATTAATTTTCATGCAAAATTATTTTTTGAATTTGCGGTAGATAACCAAGATAAGCACAGCGCCACCGACGGCAATAATCAGGCTGCGAAGATCAAAGCCGGTAACTTTGCCGAAGCCAATCGCCGAGCTGATAAATCCCCCACCGATAGCGCCGGCAATCCCCAATATGATAGTCATAAAAATACCACCCGGATCTTTGCCAGGCATCAGCAGTTTGGCAATAATTCCCACAACCAGTCCTAGAATAATCCATGTTAGGATTCCCATTACACCCCCCCCCTTTTTTTAAGTTGATCGTTTCAAATTAAAAAAATAATCTCTATTCTGAAGGTATTCTTTCGTTTTAATTTTTTTAATTTGAAACCCTTCAGGATTGCCGATCTTACCGCATCTACTGTGTTAGATGTCGTCCCGCATAGTATTACTATAGCGGAACGCCATCTGCCGTGTAGCTACGGCAACCTCGACAATCGCTCAACTTAAATTTTTAAGAAGAATGCCTGCCGACCTTAATTTGACCGTATTAATGACAGTCTTTTTTTAAAAATTCAATCATTATGAAATTCTACGATGTTTTTGTAGAAGGCAACATAATTTTTGATCTGTTGGGCTTTATCCTTGGGTTCCGGATAATACCAGGCGGCATCATGTTTGATATCATCACCAATGACGATGTGGTAATAACTGGCCTGACCTTTCCAAGGGCAGGTGGTGTGTTTGTCGCTTTTTTGGAAGTATTCCTTTTTGATGGATTCGGGCGGGAAATAATGGTTACCCTCGATGACAATCGTCTGATCGCTTTCTGCCAAAACCTGATCATTAAAAAACACTTTCATGGTTTGCTTCTCCTGGATGTCTATTGTTTTGCCGGTCTATAGACACAATCTCTAAGCTATAGGTGATTTTCCGTTTTCGTACCCATGACAATATCGCAAAGTTAGTATTATCGAGGACGAGGACGATGCTAAACAATATTTACTTCCTCGTATTCGTTTCTAATGCGGTTAGCTACATTTAACCGGCCAAAGCTTGTTCAATATCCGCGACAATGTCATCCGGATCTTCGATACCCACCGACAACCGCAGCGTGTTGTCGGTAATCCCCAGCTCGGCCCGTTCAGCGGCTGATATTTTCTGATGGGATGTGGTAGCCGGTGAGCAGATAATGGTTTCCACTCCGCCGAGGCTCAGGGCCGGTGTGATCACCTTCAGCCTTTTTAAAAACGTCTCCGGTGCCGTACCGCCCAACTCAAATGCCAACATGCCACCGAACCCGCGCATTTGTCTTTTGGCCAACGCATGTCCCGGATGGCTTTCCAGCCCGGGATAAAAGACCTTATGGATACGCGCGTCTTTTTGCAAATGCTCGGCGATAATTTGGGCATTGCGGTTGTGTTTGTCGACCCTTACGCCCAAGGTTTTCAAACTTCTTTCCAGCAGATAGCAGGTCATGGCATTTAGACTGCCCCCCAGGTTGGCTGCAGTGGCCGCAATGTTATTGGTCAGGTCCCGGCGGGTGAGTAACGCCCCGCAGCACAGATCACTGTGACCGCCCAGATACTTGGTGCCGCTGTGGGTAACAATGTCGATACCCAGATCCAACGGGTTTTGGTTGATGGGTGTTGCAAACGTATTGTCGATGATGCTCAGTGCATTGTGGTCTTTGGCGATCTGTGCGGTGGCCGCAATGTCGGTGACGAGTAGCAGCGGGTTGGAAGGTGTTTCAATGTAGATGATCTTGGTGTTGGACTTGACCGCCTTTTCAATATCAGCCGCTTCGTTGTCGACGAATGTAAATTCGATGCCGAAACGCTCAAAGTCCGCAGTCACGAAATGATGCGTGCCGCCATATATATCTTTTTGCAGCACAACGTGATCACCGCTGCTCAGAAAAGCAAGTATGGCAGTGCTGATGGCGGCCATGCCCGAGCTAAACAGCACGCCGTCTTCGGCATTCTCCAGGGCGCAAAGCTTCTCGATCACTGCTTTTTGATTGGGAATGTTAAAATAGCGTGGATAGACATTCTCATCTGCATCCAGATATTCAAATGAAGAAGAGGTAAATATTGGAGTGTTAAGGCCTCTGGTGAGGGGATCTTTGCCGGTACCACTGTGAACACAACGAGTATTTTTTTGCATGCCACAATCCTTTCAGATTTTATAGTGCGGTACGAATAAATCTAATTCCTTGCATGAAAATTAATGAAAGGCTGAAATCATTGTTAATCGTAGCAGGTTAAGTTCTTCAATGACTATTAATAAAACAGTAAACAGATACAATGGTTAAAATTCACTTTATCTTATTAATTTTCATGCAAGATTAGTTTTTTTGAAAATTAACGATCTTTTGTTCCGGGCCGTATAAAATCCGGCTCTGTGACGGTTGGGTTTCAGCAACCACGCGGCCGGCCTTGACGACGGTTAAACGCGCCGGGCACAGGCGCAACGCATCCAACACGCTGCCGACATCTAAAATGACAAAATCCGCCCGGCGCCCAGGTGCAATGCCATAAGAATCGGCGATGCCGAAGGTCTTAGCCGAATTGATGGTAATCGTATCAAACATCTGTTGCATTTCTTCAAAACCCGACATGTGACACACATGAATCGCTAGCTGGGCAGCCGCCAGCATATCGCCTTTGCCCAACGGATACCAGGGATCCATTATGGAGTCGTGCCCCAAGCACACATTGATGCCGGCGGCCAATAATTCCTTGACCCGGGTAATCCCACGGCGTTTGGGATACGTGTCGAAGCGGCCCTGCAGAACCGTATTATCAAATGGATTGGCGATAATGTTGACACCGGCCTGGCTCAACAAACCTTGCAGTTTAAATGCATACGCGTTGTTGTAGGAGTGCATGGCAGTGGTATGTCCGGCTGAGACGCGATGTTCAAATCCGCGTTTGATCGCCTCGGCGGCCAACACTTCCAGGAAGCGAGAATGCGCATCATCGGTTTCATCACAATGCACGTCGATCATGCGGTCAAATTCTTCCGCCAGCGCATAAACCATACCGATGGATTCAATGCCGTCTTCGCGGGTCCATTCACAGTGGGGGATGCCGCCTACCAGATCGGCGCCCATGGTTAAGGCTTCGCGCATCAGCTCAGGTGCCTTGGAATAGGACAGAATGCCGTCCTGTGGAAAAGCCACGATCTGGATATCGGCGATCTCGCTGAGTTCTTCCCGCAGCTCCAACATGTATTTTAAGGCCGTCAGGTTGGGGTCGCAGATATCGATGTGGGTACGGATATAAAGCGTGCCCTGAGCAACCTCCCACTCGACAGCGCGCCGGGCGCGATCTTTAAAATCTTCAAATTGCGGATAGGCTTTTTTATACTCGCCCCATACCTGGATACCCTCCGGATGGCTGCCGCTGATGTTATACCGCGGGATGCCGGCGGTCAGCGCGGCATCCAGATGCAAATGCGGATCAACAAACGGCGGGCACACCAGATGACCGCTGGCATCGATTTCCGTTTGGGCCTGGATCTTCAGCCCGGGTTCGATTTTGGCAAAAGTGCCGGCGCGAACTGCCAGATCGACCAGTTCGTCTCCATCCACCAGGCGGGCATTTCTGACAATGAGATCCATTTGCAGCTCCTTTTTTCAAATGAGGTGCGATGCATTTGATATCTTCGTTGCCGGCCTAAATGTGTCGGGCCATATCCGATACGAGTTGCGGGGTGCTTCATTGGAACTTTTAAATCGATGCTATCACCACTAAGAGAAATTGTCATGTGGTGTCAACCCAAAAGTAAGGAAGGTAGTTTATAGGTGTCAGGTGTCCCGTCTTTCCATCCTCCGTAGCAGGCTACTGCGGAGGACGGGCGCTCTTACAAGCTTCCGGCTTCGCTTTAGTAAGCTTCGCCGCGACAAGTCGCCGCGGCAAGCAGGTGTCAGGCTCCTGGCTCCTTGCCTCTGGTTTCTGGCTTCGACTCGGCTGAGCTCGTCGCAGGCTGGCCAGCAGCGAGTGACCAGTAGCCAGCAGCCACTAACCTTTAAAGAACGCAACTGGATGAAAATATACTTCACAGCATTTGTAAACTATTTGGAGATGTGACCCTACGCGCCCAATCCGATCATATCATGGGTCTGACGCCACTGGACGTAAGGTACGCTTGTGATCTGCTGCAAATCACTGGCGGGGATGCAGCCAACAGTTGAGTTGGGCATATAGAAGCATTGTTGACCCTTGTGAGGGCCTTCTTCCAGTATCCAGCCTTCTTGAATAGCAACCTTTTTGCCCACAAATTCGGCGGCACTGGAATCATATTCGTTGTCGTTTGACGGTTGAAATACGGCTTCAAAATACATAGTTTATCTCCTTTACAGAAAAAAATCGGCAGCGAAAAAATAGACGCTGCCGTTTGATGCTACCGAGTTTGAAATATTGGTATTAAAAATTTAAGATGTAGCACAACCTTTTGCTCTGCGCGCATTAATCCATGCGGACATACCAGTGCTCGATCCGTTATTGCTATTTTATGACACAGTGGTAAACCTATCATATGTTGGATTCGCTCTGTTTATAGGATCTCACCGCTTTATATAATAGCGGTTTTAGAAAAAATGCTCGAATAACATAGCGTTTGAACAACTCTTGCAAAGGTCAGCAACAATACGGATAAAAAAATAAAAGTCAACCATTTTTTAGCGTTTAAGCATATAAATTGAATCTAAAAATAGTAGTTTACGCTCCAGAGCTCCGCAGACTAGCGGGACTTCGCATCTGATTGTAAAAATTGTTTGAGTTCAGCGAATAAAGATATTTAGACAGGATCTACAGGATTGTCAGGATTCTTTTTGGCCGTTCGCCGGAAGCGAACGGCCAAACCCTATCGCCTGCGGCGAATATTACGTGCTTTTATCAACAGATTTGATTATCAAAAATATAGGAGTCCATCCCGAGGTTAAATTGTATGATCGAAGATTAATATTCCGCTGAAAGCGGATTGAGTTTAGTCGCTCTCATCTGGAGAGCGACTAAGAAAAAGATCCTCAAAATCCTGTAGATCCTGTCAAAAAAAATAGTAATACCGTTTAACGTGGAAATACAGTAATTAAGCGGTAAATGCATTTTTGAGATAGGTTCACGCTGTAATCATCCTTCTTTTGCCATCAACTATAAAAGGATTCCTCCTATGAACGCAAACGCCGACGACAATTACAAAGCCAAGATTCAGACAGCCGATGCAGCGGTTCGCATGATCCGCGCCGGTCAAAGGGTTTTTATTGGTTCTTCTTGTGGAGAACCGCAACATCTGGTCAGTGCGCTTATGGATAATGCCACCTATTATTCAGATGTTGAAATTGTGCGCCTGCTCAGTGTCGAAGGCTCACTTTTGGCACTGATGGCCGATGAATATCGGGGGCATACGTTTAATCTGCGATCCATTTACCAGGGCTCCGATCAAACCACCGGTTTGCGCGCCAATAAGCGCTTTATTACGCCCATGAACCTGTGTGCGGTTCCCAATTTATTCAAAAAAAGGCTTTTTCCGCTGCATTTTGCTTTAATTCAGGTATCACCACCGGATGAGCATGGCTGGATGAGCCTCGGTATTTCAGTGGATGTCACCCTGGCAGCGGCCCAATCCGCGGATGTGGTCATCGCCCAGGTCAATCCCAAAATGCCCCGCGTGCCGGGGCACAGCTATATTCATTTAAATGATGTGGATGTCATTGTTGAACATGAAGAGGAGCTGTTGAGTGCCTATGAATTGCCCGAATATGAAGCCGCCGCTGATATTGCAAGCATCACAGCCAATTTGGTAGACGACGGTTCCACTGTTCAACTTGGACTGGCAGAACTGTCCAAGCCGATTGCAGATGCCTTTGCAGAGAAAAACGATTTGGGTGTTCATACTGAAATTTTAACCGATGATTTAATGGAACTGCTGTCCAAGGGTGTTGTGACCAATCGCTATAAAAGCTTGAATGAGGGCAAGCTCATCGCCAGCGGCGCCATTGGTAGCAAGAAATTTTATCAAGCACTGCATAACAATGTGGCCCTTGAATTCCGACCGTCTGATTATGTCAACCATCCTGCCATTATCTCGCAAAACCACAAAATGGTCGCCATCAATTTTGCGCGCACCATGGATCTTACCGGACAGGTTTTTGGTGATGCCCTGCCCCAGAACCATTTTTCGGGGGTCACCGGTATGCTCGATTTTATCATGGGCGCCACCATGTCGCCCCTGGGCAAATCGATTATCGTCATTTCCGCCCGCAGCATGGACGACAAAACTAGTAGGATAATTCCAAAATCAGATATGGGGTCCATACTGGTTCCCAAAGGGTATGTTTCGTATGTGGTCAGCGAATTTGGTATGGTCAATCTTTTTGGTAAAAATGTCGAGGAAAGAGCCATGGCGATGATCAGTTTGGCCCATCCGGATTTTCGCGATGAGCTTTTTCACACCGCCCAGGAAAAAGGAATCATCGATCGCAATCGATCGCTGAACGAATCCCTATTTGGTGTGTATCCGGCCAGAATGGAAGAAGAACGGGTCTACGATGGTGTTGAAGTAACTTTTCGGCCGGCCAAACAAGTTGATGGCCGCCACATTCAGGAGCATTTCTACGGCATGGATGAAAAAGATGTCCAGACTCGTTTTTTCAGCATACGCCGAAGTTTTTATCGAGAAGATATGGAAGGTATGTTTCAGGTCGACTATATCAAGAACCTGTCGATCGTTGCCGTTACCGGCGAGGTCGGATTTGAAAAAATTATTGGTCTCGGGATGTACGCCCTGGAAGAGGGGACCGTAGCGGAAGTGGCCTTTTCTGTGTCTAAAGAATGGCAGGGCAAAGGCATTGCCAGCGTTTTGTTAGAAAAAATTGCCGAAGCCGCCCGCGAAAACGGTATCACCAGTCTCGTCGCCTATATGCTTTCTACCAATAAAGGCATGATCAAGCTGTTTAACAAACTGCCTTACAAAATAGAAACTAAAATGGAAGAAGGCATGTTGGTACTGAAATGCAATTTT
>JAAUXY010185276.1_pt1 | contig 18572 bp, 18 predicted proteins | sample 7278121 | NCBI WGS metagenome assembly JAAUXY01 (sample SAMN14350117, study PRJNA611818) | marine sediment metagenome | isolation source: surface marine sediment (1.8m) | place: French Polynesia: Moorea | collected 2018-08 | reverse complement strand
TTCACCTCATCCGTTGATCCTGCATCCGACGAGACGTTCATCATCCCGCCGAAAGGAGTTCGAGAATGAGACAGAGGAGCATCGAAAGAGGCGAAGGCAAGATTGGGTGTATTTTTTGGTCGCTCGCCGGCTTGCTCTTCGTCCTGGTGGCCGTGAAAGTCGTGCCGATCAAGATCGCCACTATGAAGTTGGAAGATCACATGATCGAACTGGCGATGAGCCCCCGTGCCCGAACCGCCGACAACGGATTCTTCGAGCGCGAGATCCACAACAAGGCCAAGCTATTGGATCTCAAAATTCCGAGGAAGCAGATCCGTGCGAAGAAGTACCCGGAACGGGTCGTCATGGATGTCGAATTCACCGTGCCTGTAGACATCATTTCCTTTACTTATGATTGGGACGTCAAGATACATGTAGACAGAGATGTCTTCTGGTTTTAGGAGATTTTCCTCGGTATGAGGGCACGACCAGCGGTTAGCGTCGGCTCGCTGCTGGGTAGAATTCCGGATGGACTGGCCCTGGACTTATTCCTGGGTTTCTTGATCGGCGCATTGGCGGGGACGCAGGTCACAGGGCTTATCTTCTTTCTCAACCCGCACCTGCCGTTCGATTCTCTATCCGTCCTCCGCGGAGTCGGCTTCTATAGCACGCTCCTGGGAGGAATCAGCCTACTCGTGAGCTTGCCCTTCGCCGTTTGGCGCAGAGGGTCTTATCGCCGATGGTTGCCTATCGGGTTGACCATAGTCCTCGCCACCGCGGGGTTGAGTGCTTGGGTCCACGCTTCCTACTTCGCCTTCTACTTGCCGCCAGGGATCAATCGTCGTTTATTGAAGGCCGCGATCTGGCTCAGCCTCGCCTCCTTGGTCTGTTTCTATACCGTGCTGTTGCACCAGATTCGCAACCGACCCTATGGAAAACGCAGCCAGGCACTATTCGGGATTTTGGCCATCGCTTCAATCTACGTTGTGGTGGAGCGCCGAGAAGCCTTTCGGCCTGCACCCGCGCCAACTTTGAGGCCCACCATCTTTCAGGCGAGTCAACGCCCTCAACTATATGTAGTGGGCATTGAGTCCGCGACGCTCGATGCCATCCTCCCCCTGGAAGAACAGGGACGTTTACCCTTCTTCAGCAAGATCCTGGCTGAGGGATCCCATGCCAGGCTTTCTAGCCTGCAACCGACCCGCCGAGCTGCTTTGTGGACCACACTGGCAACCGGAAAGTATCCCTATCGACACGGCATCGTTAGCCAACGCACTTTCAAGCCCCCATTCTTTCTGCAAGAAAGTGCTTTGAAACTGCTGCCTCTGGGCATCGCATTCGAGACCTGGGGGACTCGGGATACCGGTATTCCTACAGATTCCGATTTCCTACGCGTCAGATCCCTCTGGGAGATTCTTTCAAAACTCGGTATGCCGACCGCACTCGTCGGATGGCCAGTCACCTCACCTCCCTCGACGACGGTTAACGTCGCGCTCGCGGATCGCTTCTTCGAAACCGGCGGCGAGGCGAAATACGTTCACCCGCCGGATCTGGCAGAGCGGGCACGCCTGTTTAGGACTGAGCACGACGAGATCGACCCCACTGCCACATCAAGCTTCGGATCGAACCCGCCGGAGGGAGTCCTGGCAACTCTGGGTCAAGATCTCTGGCGTCGAGATCTGAGTCTTTTCTTGATGAGCCAAGAGCCCCAGATCGAGGCTCTATTCGTCGTGTTCCCGGGGCTGGCCGAAATCTCACAGAAATACTTCGGTGGCTACTCAGCAGTACAGTTCGAAGGGCTCCAGGATGCTGACTCAGAGCGAGCAACACAGTTGCTGAGTGCTTACTACATGCAACTCGACGACTTCCTGGCTCGACTCTGGGATCGCGGCAACGAGCCTCGATTGCTCGTCGTGGTTTCAGCCCACGGTGCGGACGGCCCCCAAGGCCTCAGAAAAGCCAAGAGGTTCTTACTGCGTGAACCGGCGATAGAAGGTTACCTGGACCAGGGGTCCGACGGCGTGCTGATGCTCCTCGGCGAAGGGATTCAGACCGGTGCGATGTTTCGCCCCGCGGACCTCGTCGATCTTGTGCCGACGCTCCTTTACGGTCTAGGGTTTCCGATCGCCCGCGATCTCGACGGCGCGGTCTTGACCTCAGCCTTCGAGACCACGTTCCTGGCCCGCCAGCCCTTGACCTTTCTCCCGTCTTACGAAGCCTTGGCGGATCCAAGATAGCCGTTCATTTCACATTCATTTCACTGTCTTGGCGAACGGCATCTGCGCGACCTTCTTACGGTCGCCATCTTTCTTCTCACCGCCCAGACGCTCCATCGAGCATCGGCCTTCGAAGAAAGCACCTTCATCTATGGTCAAGGAAGGAGTATAGACGTCTGCCAGGACCTTGCCCGTCTTGGTGACATCGACGCGCTCAGAGGCCCGCAAAGATCCACGAACCGTGCCTGATACGACGACACGACTGACCTTGATCTCGCCGTCGATGTCGCCATTCTCGCCGATCTGTAATTCACCCTTCGACACGATGGTGCCAGTGAACCGGCCTTCGATCCGGAAGGTATCTTCGAAGAAGAGCTCTCCCGTCATATGACTGCCGTCGATGAGAAATCCATTGAGTTGGCCTTGTGAATCGGATCCTTTGAACATCATTCCTTCCTCTCCATCAGTCGGTCGTAGAGGCGGATCAACTCTTCTTCGGAATGAAAGTGGATCCGAATCATTCCGCCACGCTTTTTGTTGAGGTTGATCTCGACCCGAGTCTGCAGATCCTGGGTCAAGCGCTCCATGGCAGCGCGGGTGTGTACATCGAGCTCTGGCTTCTTCTTCGCCTTACTGGGCTTTGGCCCGGCGGCGAGCGCTTCGAGATGTCGAGCGGTCAAACCCTCCTCGATCGCGCGCTCAGCGATCTCGATTTGGCGATCTCGATCTGGGATCGAAAGCAGCGGGCGAGCTTGGCCTGCCGTCAACCGGCCTTCACGGATGAAATCCCGGATCTCCTCCGGCAACCGCAGAAGCCTTAACGCGTTGGTGATCGTCGTCCGGCCTTTGCCGACTCGCCCGGCGATATCTTCCTGAGACAGTTCGAACCGCTCTCCGAGCATGCGGTACGCCTCGGCCTCCTCGATGGCGTTCAGATCTGCTCGCTGAACATTCTCGACCAACGCCATTTCCAAGAGCTGCTGGTCGTCATCGATTTCGCGGATGACGACGGGCACGGCTTCCAAACCCGCTCGACGTGAGGCGCGCCAGCGCCTTTCGCCCGCAATGATGGTGTAAAAGCCTCTGCTCTCCGGCGTCACGACGATCGGCTGGACGACTCCTTGAGTACGGATTGACTCCGCCAGCTCATCGAGACCGGCTTCATTGAATACAGATCGCGGCTGAAAACGATTAGGTTTCAGCTTGTCGACCGGGATGGCTGTACCCGCCGCGGACAAAGGCGTCTCGGGAGGAGACTTTGGCTCAGAGCCCAGAAGGGCATCGAGCCCACGCCCAAGACCTCGGCGTTTAGCGGTCATGTAATTCTCCGAAGAAACTCACGAGCCAACTCCAGATAGGCTTCAGCGCCCCGGCTCTTAATATCGTACTGCAGGATTGGCAGTCCGTGACTCGGAGCTTCTGCGAGGCGTATGTTACGCGGAATGATCGTCTGATACACCTCGTCGCTGAAGTGTCTCCGTACCTCCTCGGCCACATCACGCGACAGATTGGTCCGCTCGTCGAACATCGTGAGCAAGATTCCGCCGATCTTCAAGCCCGGGTTGAGGCGTACCTGAACCCGCCTGATCGTGGCCACCAGCTCGCTGATACCTTCCAGTGCATAGTACTCACACTGCAGAGGTACCAGAATCCGATCCGCGGCGGTCAGAGCATTGACCGTGAGATGTCCCAGGGAGGGCGGACAGTCGAGGAAGACCACATCGAAGTCTTCATCGGTCTCGTTCAGCACCTTGCGGAGACGGTGCTCCCAGCCCTCGATATCGACAAACTCGACCTCGACACCTACCAACTCTCGATCCGAGGGCAAAAGGCTGACTCCGGCATAATCCGTAGATTGGATCGCCTCCGAGGCCGAGCAATCTCCGCTGAGCACATGGTAGAGGTGGGGCGTCTGGGCTTCTATGCCTACGCCTCGCGTGGCGTTTCCCTGGGGATCACAGTCGACCAGGAGAATCCGCCGCTCCAACGCACCAAGTGCAGCCGCCAGATTCACTGCCGTGGTCGTCTTGCCAACGCCACCTTTCTGGTTGGCCACTGCCACAAAAATCGCCATGATTATGAGTACGACACCGATCCGCGTCGTGTGTCCTTGATCTCCAGTATCCGACGTCGGCTGCTACCCGGTAGAGCTATCTCGCGTTCTACGCTACAGCTTTTGGGAAAATCGGGGACTTGTGCTCCGCACCAGAACAGGAATCGAGCCCCCGGAAAGCTTTCGCGCAGAGTGTCGAAGAGCCCCGAAGAGAGATTCACCGCACGACACGTGACGATGTCGATCTCACCAGGGATTTCCTTCGCGAGAGGCTTGTCGACTCTAACATTCAAGCACTGGCTGGACAATCCGCAGCGTCGGGCGGCGGTCTGAAGAAAGGCCCATTTCCGCTCCCGCGACTCGACTAGAGTCACCTGGATTCTTGGAAGAGCTGCTGCCAGGACGAGACCCGGGAATCCGGCGCCGCTGCCGACGTCCAGCAACGAACGATCGCTTGCCTGAATCAGGGGAAGGGCCGCGAGCGACTCACCATAGTGACGTTCAACGACCGTCTTTGCAGTACCGGGCCCGACCAAAGACAGCCGCTGATTCCAGCGGCATAGCTCCAAGTAGTGCGTGTAGAGGGCCGCCTGGACCTGGCTGTCACAGTCAGGACAAACCGTGAGAAGACGCCGGTTAAATTGGATTTCTGTCAGTTGTGGGAGTTGGCTGCCCATGTTTCACGTGAAACGCACCCGAGATTAGTGCAGCGGACTCCAGACGCTGAATCACCGAGCGATCCAGGATGGAAGCTTCAGTCCTCGGACGGCAGGATCCTGACGCGCTTCATGAAGCCGCTACCGTCACTCTCGGTTCGCACGCTGGGATCGTCGGCCAGAGCCATATGGACCAATCTCCTGTCGGCTGGATTCATCGGCTCAAGACGCCTCTCTCGACCTTCGCGACGCACGTCCGCTGCCGCGTCCTGTGCCAGAGCTGTCAGCCTTTCCTCGTGACCTTCCCTGAAACCTTCGCTATCGACCCGGCACAGGATCCCTCGACCACTCAAACCTCGAACCATCCTCGAGAGCAGGTGTTCTGCCGCCGCCAGACCTCTACCCCAATCTTCGCGAAGGTCTGCACTGTCCGGGCCCGACAGTTCCACCTCGAAACCTTCCTCATCTCTCTCGATCGAGCTATCCAACTCCATACCCATGAAGCCGTTCAACTCGTCGATCGCTTGCTCTAGCGCTGAGCGTTCAGGATCCGATCCTTCCTCGGCTGACCAGGAGCTCACGTCTCCATACCAAGTGGCTCGACCTCTGCGGTCTTCATTCCTTCCGCCATCACTCCATCCGCCATCATTCTGGCGCCCCTGAAACGACGCTCTGGGTCGCGGGTCGCGATCCGAGGCGGTCTCTATCTCTCCGTCCGCGCTGTCGGACGGTTGCCTTTCCTCCGCCGCCCCTTCCAGCCGCTTGGGTGACTCCGGATCCACCTCGATGACTATCCTCCGCCGAATATTCAAGAAACCGTGCTTCTTGTCCCGCAGGCTATACGCCACCTCGTCGGGGTCCAGCCCATGGTGCCGGGCTGCCGCCAAAATCGCCTGCTCCAAGGTATTTCCGGAGAAAAACTGCCGCTCGACCTTTTGCTGATTCGTCATCATTGAGTCCTTCAACCCGCGACTGCCTCTCGCCGCTTCTTCATTTGCATCATTGCGCCCTGCTGGATCATCGACAAGAGATTGTTGGTCACCCAGTACAACACCAGACCGCTGGGGAAAGCGAAAGCAAAGAACATGAACATGATCGGCAGAAGCTGCATCATGCGCCGCTGGAGTGGGTCCGGTGCAGCCGGCATCATCCTCTGCATCAAGACACTCGTAACACCCATGAGAATCGGCAAGATGTAGTAGGGGTCCGGTACCGAAAGATCCTTCACCCACCCCAGCCAAGGTGCCCCACGCAGTTCTACAGCCGTCGATAGCAGGCGAAAGAAAGCAAAAAAGACCGGCATCTGAAGCAGGATCGGAAGACACCCGCTCGCGGGATTGACTCCCGCCGACTTATAGACCTTCATCACCTCATCATTCATCTGCCGCTGAGCTTCGACGTTCGGACGCCCTTGCTTGTCCTTCATCTTGCTGCGGTACTTGTTGCGAATGGCCTGAACCTTGGGGTTCAGTTCCTGCATTTTTGCCATCGACTCCTGGCTCTTGTGAGTCAAGGGAAAGAACAGCAGCCTGATCAAGCAAGTCACCAGGACGATCGCCCATCCGTAGTTCGCGACCATGTTCTGGTAGATCCACTCGAGGGCGTAGTAGAGCGGCTTGGCCAGAAATCCGAACCAACCCCAGCGAACGGTATCCTCGAGGCCGTACGGAAGCTTGACCAGTCGACTGTAGCGCTTGGCGTCAAAGAGCACATCGACTTCCATCTCCCGATCCCTGGCCGCGACAAAGACCAGTTGCTCCCTTGAAAGCTCGTCGGTCTCTTCTCGCGTATCGATCGACAAGAATCGCGACTTCCCTTCTTCCGTTTCGGGCCGTTGATAAACCGGCTTGACGATGACCTCGCGGACATCCGACCTCGGGATGACGGCGGTCAGAAAGTAGTTGTCCTCGAGGGTGACCCAGCGTAGACCCGCTCCCGGAATGAAGGCATCACCCTCTTGCTTCTTGGGCGCAATTGTCTCCAGAGTCTCGCCGCGGCGATATCCGACTTCTCGCTGAATGAATTGGCTGTCGGCCTCTTTCTCCGTCAGATTCCTCAAGCCCGGCCCGAGAAGAAAGCTCCAGTTTTGATCCCCGAGGACCGTCATCCTGACCCTGAGCAAACCGTCGCTGGTCATGCGGAATTCTTTCTCCGCTGCCCCTCTCTCGCCGCGGTGGCGAAAGGTCAGGACCTGCTCTCCGGCCGACGTCTCTTCGCGGCTGAAGACAAAGAGCGCTTTGTTGAGCCGATGCCACTTCTCCCCACCCACAACCAGGGCGAAGGGGTAAGGGTCCGATCCCCGATCGCGAACCAGTTCCAGCGGCTCTACCCCGTCCCGATCATTCTTCAGTTGGAACGACAGCAGTTGCGCTCCCCGGTTGCTGAACTCCAGGCGCACCGCCTGGTTTTCAAGCACCGGAAACTCTTCCACTTCCGCAACCACTGTTTCCTGATCGAATTCGATCAGCGCCTCCGCTTCCGGTTCGGATTGGACGACACCTTCTTCGTCGAAGAGCCTCTGCTCACTTGATCCCGCTTCACGTGAAGACGCTTCGATCGACCCTTCGGGATCCATCAAGCCCTCTTCGTTCGGAACCGGTGCGGGACTCGCGGTCCTGGGTGGCGGCGGTGGAAAGATGGCGTACCAGACCATCAGTACCAACGCCGAAAGAAAGACGGCAAGCAGGAGTCGACGGTTCTCCACGAAGTTACTCCCTTATCTAAACGGATCCCATACGGTCATATGAACTGCATCAAGGCAGATCGATACCGCCGGGATGTAGCGGTTGGCAACGAAGGAGTCGCCCCATACCCAGGACCAGGCCGCGCACCGCACCGTGCTTGAGGACGGCTAGCCTGACGTATTCCGAGCATGTTGGCGAGAATCGACAAGAGCGCGGCAGAAGCGGCGAGATGTAGCGCTTGTAGAGCACCAGGCTGCCGGTGATCAAACGAGTCACTGCCTTAGCTCCTGATATCGAATCAGAGACGTCAGAAGACGTTCTATCTCTGCCGCGAGGTCTGAAAAATCTTTCGTCGATGCGGCTGGCTTGAGGTGGACGACCAGATCCATCGGAGCCAGCCTTCCTCGGTGATCGAACCTGCGGAAGATTTCCCGAACCCGCCTCTTGAGGCGGTGGCGAACCACAGAATTGCCGACTTTGCGACTGGCCGTTATGCCCAGCCTGACATCCGGCGTATCGTTGGGATGGAAGTGGATTGACGCCAAACGGCCATGACGCTTCCTACCCCGTCGGTAGCAACGAACGAAGTCTGGACGGCGACGTAACCTTTGATGCCGGCTCAGCTTCTGTTCGATGGGTGGAGTTCGCCTTTTTGGGCTCAGGACTATGCGCTCAGACGTTTGCGCCCTTTGCGACGACGGCGCGAGATGATCGCACGACCCTGACGGGTCCGCATGCGGCTGCGAAAGCCATGCCGCTTCTTGCGGCGGCGGTTGTTGGGCTGAAATGTACGCTTCACGGCGGTTAACCTTCTGACTCGTGTGGGTTGAGGATGGCCCTCGGAGCTCTTGTGGACGTGTCACCCAGAAGATGGGCGTAGCTCCGAGATCCAGTGGCGAGATCTAATGATGCTCGAGAGGCTGATACCTCCCAATATCCGCAGAACTTCAAACCCTAGCGCAACCCGACGCCAGCGTCAAGCATTCGGCAAGCAAGCCGCGCTCGGACACGGCTCAGCGCCGTCCTCGGGGATCCAGACGCCGCTCCAGAGCAGAGAGAGCGCGTTTCTGGATGAGATCTAACTAATCTTGGCGGAGAGGGTGGGATTCGAACCCACGGATCGCTTGCACGATCAACGGTTTTCGAGACCGCCCCGTTCGACCACTCCGGCACCTCTCCAAAATCTTCCAATGGCGGAGAGGGAGGGATTCGAACCCTCGGTAGAGTTTCCCCTACACACGATTTCCAGTCGTGCTCCTTCGGCCACTCGGACACCTCTCCATATGTGCACGTCGGGATGGTATCCCGCGCGCATGCACCGTCTGAGTCGTTTCGAAATACAGGCCTGAGCTAGCCAGGGAGGTTCTGTAATCTCAAACTCTCAGACGACACCTTTTCAAAGAACCCGCGATCTATTTCTGCCGGAGGCTCCTGAAGAAGTCCCGCAGGACTTGACTACAAGCAGCCTCGAGAACTCCGCTGCAGACCTCCAGACGGTGATTGAGCCGAGGATCGCGAACCAGATCACCGAGAGAACCACAGAAACCTGCCTTCGGATCGTCCGCTCCGTACACCAATCTGTCGATTCGACTGTTGACCAGAGCCCCCGCGCACATCGCGCAGGGCTCAAGGGTCACATACATTGTGCACCCAATCAACCGCCAACCTTCAAGGACGACGGCAGCTCTGCGAATCGCCAACAGCTCAGCGTGAGCCAGAGGATCACGGTCCATCTCCCGACGATTGAAGCTGCTCGATACGAGACTGCCGTCTCGAACCACCACAGCTCCGACAGGGACTTCACCGAGATCCGCCGCCCGGTTCGCCTCACGGAGCGCAAGCTCCATCCAACGCTGATCGTCATCCATAGGTTCACTGACCCGCGCCAGAGCGACCCGGTGGCGCTATCTTAGCTCAAGCGTCTTCGTGGGTAAATAAGTTGACTAGGGCCGCGCTTCGACTGCTTTACAATCTTCGCGACAGACCGTACCATTATTTATCTTGGGCAGCGGTCGACGAAGGGTTCGGGTCCTGTGCATCGGACGATATCGAACCTCGTCAGGCCCGGAAGGGAGCAGCGATAAGGTACTCGATCCGGGTGCCGCAGATTCACCGGAACCCTTCGTTGACCGCTGCCGCTCCACGAGGCACTCTGCCTCCTCTCCCGTGCCTTATCGGCCGACGCTGCGCCCCAGTCTGATTCGCCGACATGACGTACCAGGTTCTCGCCCGCAAGTGGCGCCCGCAGGACTTCTCCAGCATTGTCGGCCAGGATCCGATCATCACGGCGTTGCGCAATGGGCTCAAAGACAACCGCATCGCTCAGGCCTATCTATTCTCCGGGATTCGAGGTGTCGGAAAGACCACCGCGGCGAGAGTACTGGCCAAAGCGCTCAACTGCGAACGTGTCTCGGAGGGAGAACGCGCGACCGGAGATCCCTGCAACGAGTGCCGTACCTGTACCGAGATCACAGCCGGTAGCGATCTCGATGTCCTCGAAGTCGACGCCGCGACCTACTCCAAGGTCGAACAGGTCCGTGAGCTCACCGAGAGTTTACGCTACGGACCCGCCCGTGATCGCTACAAGGTCGTGGTGCTCGACGAAGTACATCGTCTCTCGCGTCAGGCTTTCGATGCCCTCTTGAAGATCGTCGAAGAACCGCCGCCACATCTGGTCTTCATCTTCGCCACCACCGAGAGTGACGCCGTACCCGCCACCATCCTCTCGCGCTGCCAGGAATTTCAGTTCCGCCGGGTTCCGTCTCCCGTGTTGGCCAAACACCTTCGACGGCTCAGCGACGCCGAGGGCATCGAGGTCAGCGACCCGGCTTTGCGCATGATCGCCCGAGCCGGGGAAGGGAGTGTCCGCGATTCTGTCGCCCTTCTGGATCAACTCGCGACCTTCGGTAACAGTGAAATCAGCGATCACGACGCCTCCAACCTGCTGGGAGGCCTGGACGCGGCGATCTTCCTTCGTGTCCTCGGCGCGATTCTTGACGGTGACTCCACCACCGTCACGGAGACCGTCCGAGAGATCGAATCTCACGGCTGGGACCCACACAACGTCTTCGGTCAATTCCTCATCTATTCCCGCGATGCGCTCCACCTGGCCATCGGCGGACAGCCCGACACCATCGATTTACCGCTGGAAGAAGCCGAAGCCCTGGCCGATCTTGTCCGGTCTCAGAGTTATGAAAACCTGCTTCGCCTCAGCGACCACATGCTCACCAGTGAACCGATCGTCAGACGCAGCGAATTCGCGCTCCTGGCGCTCGAGCTCGCCTGGCTCAGGGCGGCAGAGTTGCCCAAGCTCACCCGCATTGAAGACCTGCTCTCCGGCAATGCACCCGCGGAAATCCCGGAGCAAAGACCCGCCCCGGCCAACCGTTCGAACGTCCGAAAAGCGACCGCCAGAAGCACCACCGCGACCCTGCAGCGCTCTCAGGACCGCGATTCTCGAGCGCACGACTCACATCGCGATCCGGCGCAAGCCACACCGCACGCCATAACTCCTCCAGAAACTTCTCCCGAGAGACTTACTGAACCACCGGTCCAACAGCCGGCGTCGCCTGTGGCGTCAAATTCCCCACCGAAGCCTGGACCACCGATAAACCCGACCCTAAACCAGATCAACGCTTTCCGCGAGGCGATCAATACCCGAAGCCAGCCTTTGGCAGCGCTGATCGATCCCGCCAAGCTCGAATTCGAGGCCGGCCAGCTTCTGATCTACCCCCCGGCAGGGGATACCCTCGTCTCGAGCGCCTTACAGCGCAAGAAAAACGCGGCTCTATTCGACGAACTGACCCAGAGTCTCTATGGCGACAACGTCACCTGGGCGATCCGAGAGACGCCGGCCGAATCCAAGTCAAAGCAAAACACTGGAGCCAGCCTGAAGGCCAACGCCGAAGAAGCCGAAAAAGACCCCATTGTGCGGACGGTTCTCGATGTCTTCGGTGGCAATATCCAGACCATCCAACCCCAAGCGAACAGAGAAACCAACTCATGAACGTAAACAAGCTCCAGAAGATGCTCAAGCAAGCTCAGCAGATGCAGAGCAAAGTCCAGCAGGAGCTCGGCGAAACATCCGTCGATGCAACCGTCGGTGGCGGCATCGTGGCCGTCACGATGAACGGCCACAAACAGCTACTCGGCGTCAAGATCGACCCTGAAGCCATGGATCCCGAAGATCCCAGTCTCTTGGAAGATCTGATCCTGGCCGCGGTCAACGAAGCCAATCGAAAAGTCGACGGCGTCTTGCAGGACAAGATCGGAGCCATGGCTCCCGGGATCCCGGGGCTCTTCTGATCGACCCCACTTCATGTCCGATCCCCTGGTACGGCTGATCGGCGAGCTCTCGAGGTTGCCGGGCATCGGCAACAAGACAGCTACCCGCTTGGCTCACCATATGCTGAAGGTTGGACGTCACGAGGCCTCCAGCCTCGCGCAGGCAATCCTCGACGTCAAAGACCAGCTCTTTCCCTGCAGCGTCTGTAACTCCATCACCTCCGAGGAGCCGTGTTCGATCTGCAGCGACCCGCTCCGCGATCGATCCACCATCTGCGTCGTCGAAGAGCCTTTCAACATCCAGCCCATCGAACGAACCGGTGAGCACCGAGGTCTCTATCATGTGCTCCTGGGAGCCCTATCGCCACAACGCGGCATCGGACCCCAGGAGCTCGCGATCGATCAACTCCTGGCACGTCTCGAAGAGGTCGAAGAAGTCATCCTGGCGACCAACCCGAACGTCGAAGGCGAAGCCACCGCTCTTTATCTCGCGCGCTTGCTCAAAGCGCGCGAGATAAAGGTCAGCCGATTGGCCTTCGGAATGCCCGTGGGTGGAGACATCGAGTACACCGACGAGGTGACCCTGGGCCGATCGCTGGCCGGTCGCAAGCAGCTATAGCGAAGAAGTTATAGGCCGTCATGAGTGCCTACAAGTTAGCTTTCGTCGGCAGTCATGGAGTGGGTAAGACCACGCTCTGTTACGGCCTCGCCGCGCGTCTCAAGGCCGCTGATATCTCCCTCGATGTCGTCGGCGAGATCGCGCGTCGATGCCCGTTGCCGATCAATCAGGATACGACCCTGGCCGCCCAGGCGTGGATTCTGCACACCCAGATCGCCGAAGAAATACTTGCCAGCGCCCGCTATGAGGTGGTCATCTGCGATCGAAGCGTCCTCGATAACTTCGTCTATCTCCTGCTCTCCACCGGACCTCAGCCCAGATTCAAAAACCTCGTCGACTCCTGGATCTCGACCTATGACCTGCTCGTCCAGGTGCCGATCGTCACCGATCCCAGAGCCGACGGTTTGCGCTCGACCGATCCCTCCTTTCAGAACGCGGTCGACGAACGGCTGACCCGTGAAGTCCAGTCACGAGACCTCAACATCCTCGATTTGTCCGGCACTGACCGCGACGATTGGCTCGATCGGGTCGAGAAAACGGTCAAGAGCCACTTGCGACCCGAGCAACTCGAACTCATTTAGCTAGATCGCGTCCAGAAACTGCCATCTCGCCGCGTCGCCCGGACCCCTGCGGGCGGCGCTGCCCTGAACTCGCGCGGCCTTTTCTGGTATCTAAGGTGCTGATTCCAAAAGGTTTGCAGTTCCGACGAAGCCGCGCTCAAACACGGCTCAGCGTCGTCCTCGGGGATCCGGGCGCCGCTCCCCCGGTGAGGTCGCGCGGGTGGAGCGAGCACGGGCGAGGATGTCTGAGCGCTCCGGCGAATCGCTATGACGTAAGCCGCTGATGAACTGCAGTTTACAGTTCCTCGCTGAGGATCAGGCGAGTCACGCAGACCCGCGCGCAGCCCACCCGCGCGACCGGCCGGCCAGCGTTTCTGGACCGGATCGAGCTAGATTGGGACTTGTCCGGATGGTAAAATCGCGACCCATATGGATATCTTCGACCGACTCCGACAGTTCGGGATATTGGCACACTTCTCGGACTCTCAAATCGATCTCCTCTCCACCTGTACGTCGAGAATCCGCTACCCGAAGGGCTCCCTGGTCCTCAAGGAAGGCGACAAGACGCGCGATCTCTACTTCGTAGATGTCGGCAAGATCCAGATTCAGCGCAACACTCCCTACGGCCGCTATGACCTGGCCGTCTTGAAGGCCGGCGACGTCTTCGGAGAAACCAGCTTCATCGATGATCATGCCCGCTCGGGAGACGCGCGCATCGTCACCGACACAATCCTCTTCCAGGTCAATCCCACTTCACTGGCCCCCGTCATCGAGCAGGATCAGCGTTTCACGCTGGCTCTCTACTGGGCCATGTGGAAGAGCCTTTCCACCAAGCTTCGCAAGACCAACGAGACGCTGGCGCAGTTCTTCTCAAAATCCGGGTCAAAGACGCCGGAGACGACCTCACCGCGGGATGAGACGTCCGGCAACATCCGCGTCGGAATCGGAGCCAAAAGAGATCTATTCCGAGAGCAGAAGCTCTCTCCGATGGAAATCAACTTCATGGCGACCCTGTCCAAGGAAGAAAAATTTCTACCTCAGGACTACATATTCCGCGAAGGCGAGCCTGGCGACCGAATGTTCGTCATCCTTGAAGGCCAGGTCATGATCAGCAAACAGATTACCGGCGCCGGCGAAGAAGCGCTGGCGTTTCTCGAGCGCGGTGACTATTTCGGCGAAATGGCGTTGATCGACCAGCAACCCCGATCCGCCGACGCCAGAGCTCACGACGATGGCGCGGTTGTCCTGTCGATCTCCCGGGAAGTCCTCGAGGGCATCCTCGACATCCAGAAGGTATCGTCTCTTCGCATGCTGCGCCTGCTCTGTCAGCTGGTCGCCAAACGCCTGCGGGAAATCGACGATAAACTGGTCGGCTGGTACATCTTTGCTGCCGGCTCAGGCGAATCCCTCGATCTCCCCCAATGAGTCTCTGATCAACTCGACCAGCGACCGAGGATCTTTTCCACCGCGGACGACAGCGGATAGTCCGACATCTCCTCCGCCCCGACCCAGGCGGCTTCCGGCCCCTCCGCGACCGAATCACCGGCCAGAAATCGAGCCGGGTGCACATGCAGGACCAAGGCTCGATGGGTAATCCCGTGCTTTACCCGAATCCTGACGCGTTCCAAAGTCCATCGACCGCCGTAGCGGCGACCGAGTGCCTTCTCCATCGTCGCCAAACGTCCGCGCCGCGCCACGTTGGGCAACTCCCATAAGCCGGCCAGGAGGTCGCTGTCTTCAGGACGCCTGAACAACAGAATTCGACCGCGATCCTCGACCAACGCGATCGTCAGCTCGACCTGCTCGACCGCCCGACGCCGACGCGGTAGAGGAAAACGCTCCGGATCCCCTGACAGACGCGCCTGACAACCCCTGTCCAGCGGGCAGTTCTCGCAATCCGGCCGCTTGGGCCGACAAACCGTTGCCCCGAGCTCCATCAAGGCCTGATTACTATCCCCCGGGCGCACCGGGTCGAGCAGCCGCGCCCCCACTTCCAGCAGCCGCTTGCGCGCCGCGGATTTCTTGGGATCTGCCTCGAGGCCGATCCGACGACTCAAGACTCGCTCGACATTGCCGTCCAGGACCGGTACGACCTCACCGAAAGCCATACTCGCCACCGCCGCTGCGGTATATGGACCGATTCCCGGCAGCTTCTGTAGCTCGATGGAGCGCTTCGGAAAGCCACCGAGCTCGGCAACCTGTTGCGCCGCGGCATGCATCTGTCGCGCCCGACGGTAGTAGCCAAGCCCCGACCACAGGGTCAGAACTTCGTCGACCGTCGCTGCCGCCAGGGTCTCGACGGTGGGAAACCGCTCCATGAAAGCCTCGTAGTACGGAATGACAGTGCTCACCTGAGTCTGCTGCAGCATGACCTCGGACACCCAGATCCGGTACGGATCACGATCCACTCGCCACGGCAAGCTCCGTTGGCTGCTGTCGTACCACGCCAAAAGCCCTTCCCTCAGCATCGACTCCAAAACCTCTTTGTTCTATGATGGAAGGCCGTTTCGCTGGAAAAAGGTCGACATAACCCTCGACAGGAAGCCGTTACTGACTTCATGGCCCACCCGCCAGACCCTCGTTTCTCGTTGAATGACGGTTTTCCACAGCCTGTGGAAAACCTGCGGAAATCTATACCTGGATCCTGCACATGACTCAATCTCGTTGGACTCGACTCAGCCAACAATTAGAAGATCAGCTAGAACCGGAAGAGTTCAATACCTGGTTCAGTCCTCTCCGCGCCCAAGGCGACGGCGACGATGGTAACCGGTTAGTGCTCCTGGCCCCCAACCAACACTTTGTACACACCTTGGAGCGGGACTATCGCCCGATCATCGAACAGGCTATCGCGACCCTCGAAGATCCGACGATCGACGTGTTGTTCGCGGTCGAAGAGAGCCCGGATGACATCGTCGAACCCCAGACCTCTTCTTCCCAGTTCGACTCCCGCTATCGCTTCGAGACCTTTGTCGTCGGCGGCTCCAACCAGTTCTGCCATGCCGCCGCCTTGGCGGTTGCGGAAAGTCCGTCCCATAGCTATAACCCGCTCTTCCTCTATGGCGGTGTCGGTCTGGGGAAAACTCACTTGATGCACGCCATCGGGCACAAGATCACCGAAGACAATCCGAGCTTGCGGGTGATGTACCTGACCGCGGAACAATTCGTCAACGATCTCATCAACTCGATCCGCTACGACCGCATGCCCGCGTTCCGTGACCTCTATCGCACCATCGACATCCTGCTCATCGACGACATCCAGTTCATCGCCAACAAAGAGCGAACCCAGGAAGAGTTCTTCCACACCTTCAACACCCTCTATACCAGCCAAAAACAGATCATCCTCTCTTCCGACTCCTCACCGCGCCGAATCCCGACTCTCGAAGAACGGCTGCGAAGTCGCTTCGAATGGGGCCTGATCGCCGATATTCAACCGCCTGAGCTCGAAACCAAAGTCGCCATCTTGAGGCGCAAAGCCGAAGCCGAGGCTATCGACCTACCGGACGATGTCGCGCTCTTCATTGCCCAACACGTCAAGACCAACATCCGAGAGCTCGAAGGCCTACTCAATCGAGTTGTCGCTTTCGCCTCGTTGACCGGTCGCAGGATGTCCCTCGATCTCGCCAAAGATACCCTGCGTGACATCCTGCCCGCCAACCGGGTGACATCCAGTGAGATCGTTAAGTTTGTCGCTCGTCACTATGGACTCAAGGTCAGTGAGATCAAGAGTCGCAACAACTCGAAGCACATCGCCTTTCCCAGGCAAGTTGCGATGTATCTCTGTAAGAACTTGACTAATCTCTCCTATCCGGACATCGGCAAGCAGTTCAACGACAAACATCATTCGACCGTCATGCACTCGGTCAAGAAGATCAGCCAACTCAGGACTCAGGAAGCTGAAATCGACCGAACCATCCAAGGATTCATCGACCACTTCAGCTGACGCGTAGCGCAAAAGCAGCGGATATCTCACCTGAATACCTGTGGATAGCCTGTGGAAGAATCTGAACGCCTGGAAGCACCAGCCATCTTCCACAGTTCTTCCACACTTTTCCACAGCTTAGACCAGGGCGACCTGTGAATCTTAAACGTTGGAATATATGACTTTAAGCAAGTTTTCAACAGATTCACAGGCCCTATTACCGACTCTTACGTACTCTGTGATATTTTTCCCCCTCTCAAGAAGGAGAAGCCCTATATGGAGATCCGCCTAAATCGAATCGAGTTTCTGAACGAGCTCGTTCCCATGCAAGGCATCGTCGAGCGCCGGACGACGATTCCCGTCCTCTCGCATATCCTGTTGCGAGCAGCGGACGAACGCTTGCACATAGCTGCAACCGATCTCGAGGTTTCCCTGACTTCCTGGTGTGATGCCGAGGTGAAGGAAGAGGGAGCGATCGCTATTCAGGCCAAGAAGCTGCTGGAGATTATTCGCGCATCCTCCGGTGACGACGTCACTCTACGTATCGAGCAGGAAGGCCTGCTGACCATCCTGGCCGGAAAGTCCATCTTCAAGATCCGAGGATTACCCGCTGAGGAGTTTCCGACTCTGCCGAACATCGAAGACCAGGAACCCGTTCGGATTCCGTTCCAGACCTTCCGCAACATGGTGACCAAGGTCTTCTTCGCTATCTCGAGCGAAGAGTCGCGGTTTCAGCTCTCCGGCGCACTGCTGCAGTTGGAGGAAGACGGTATCGTGTTGGTGGCGACCGATGGTCATCGCTTAGCCCTGGTCGAGTCGCAGCTCAAGGGAATGTCGGAAGCCGAAGGTGTGCTCGTGCCTCGTAAGGCGCTTCAAGAGTTGCAGCGATTTGAAGGCGAAGATATGAGCTTTCGCCGCAACGAGCATCACCTCTCCTTCACCATCGGATCACGGCAGCTGATTTGTCGAATCCTGGAAGGAACCTTTCCGGACTACGAACGGGTCATCTCGACGACTAACGACAAGCTCGTGGTCTCGAATCGTTTGGAGTTGGCAGCGGTGGTCAATCGAATCAGCCTGTTGACCGGCGATCGAGCACGAGCGATTCGAATGGAGCTCGAACCTCAGCAACTCATCTTCTCGGCCGCCAATCCCGACCTCGGTGAGGCTAGGGAGGACATCGCTTGCGACTATGAAGGCGAAGCGATCTCCCTGGGGCTCAATCCGGACTATCTCGCCAGCTTTCTCAGCGTCACCGACACCGAGAAAGTCCGTCTCGAGCTCAAGGATGAGAACTCCCAATGCGTTGCCCGCCCGGTCGATGGGCTCGACAAGCGATACGTCTGCGTGATCATGCCGATTCGTCTCTAGCTAGATGCCGTCCAGCCGCGTTACTCCGCTTCTCGGAGGGATGGGCGAAAGCACCTCGACAGGGTCTAGTTCCTTGGAAGAAACGGCCATTTCCCCGCGTCGCCCGGACCCCTGCGGGCGGCGCTGCCCTGAACTCGCGCGGCTTCAATTGGTGTCTAAGATGCTGATTCCAAGCGGTTTGCAGTTCCGACGAGGCCGCGCTCAAACACGGCTCAGCGCCGTCCTCGGGGA
>JAAUXY010164556.1_pt1 | contig 18574 bp, 17 predicted proteins | sample 7278121 | NCBI WGS metagenome assembly JAAUXY01 (sample SAMN14350117, study PRJNA611818) | marine sediment metagenome | isolation source: surface marine sediment (1.8m) | place: French Polynesia: Moorea | collected 2018-08 | reverse complement strand
CCTTGGGGCTGGTCCGTAGACTGAACCCGTGGACTACGGGCGTCTCCCCGACGTGCTGCCGGAGCGGGCCACGCTGGTGTTCGACGGGTATTGAGGGTTCTGTACGCGGTCGGCCGGGTGGCTCGACGCACTGGATCGGCGGGGGCGGCTCGACGTCGTCGCGTCGCAGCGCGTGGACGCCGACCACGGGCTGACCAGCGAGCAGACGGAAGCGGCGGCGTGGACGGTGGCGCCCGGGGTCGAGGTCGGTGGCGCCGGCGGCATCGCACTGGCGCTTGCGGTCGCTTGGGGTACCCGGCTGCCGCTGCTGCCGTGGAAGGTGCCGGGCGGGCCGTGGCTGCTCGACCGCTGCTACGAGCTGGTCGCTCGCAACCGGCGGCGCCTGCCGGGCGCCGAGCCGTGGTGTGTCGCGCACCCGGGTGACTGCCGTCCGGTCGAGCGCGCCGCCTGACTTCGATACTCCACTCTCCGGCCCGACGCGGACCGTGGTCGAACGTCATACTCTCGGGATGGTCGACGCGGTGCAGAGGTCAGGGCGGCGCCGCGGCCGGCCGCCGGCGACCGACTCGACCCAGACCTGGCGGGCGATCCTGGACAGCGCCCGCCGGCTGTTCGGCGAGCGCGGCTACGGCGCAGTGACCAACAAGGACGTCGCCAACGAGGCCGGCATCACCACCGGCGCGCTGTACCACTACGTCGAGTCCAAGCTCGACCTCTACGTCGCCGTCGACGTCGACCTGCAGGAGAACGTGTACGGCCGGTTCGTCGACGCGGTCGCCAGCAACGACACGTTCGCCGGGAAGTTCGACGCGGTGCTGGAAGCGGCACACGACATGGCCGCCGAGGACGAGACGGTCGTCTACTTCATCGGTGCGGTACGGACCGACATGCGCCGCTTCCCCGAGATCGAGGAGCGGCTGGCCAAGGTCGTGCACGCCCGCGAGCAGTTCTTCGTCGACCTCGTCGACGTCGGCGTGGGCACCGGTGAGATCGACCCCGCCGATCGGGCGCTGGTCGCCGAGTTCATCCGGACGATCCTGCTCGGGCTCACCGCGGGCAGCACGCCGTCGCTCGTGCATCACCGCCAGGCGATCGACGGCATCAAGGCCCTCGTCAGCGGCGAGCTGATCCGCACCGTCTGAGTGGCTCGATCGCCGCCTCCTGCGGCTCGCTCGCTCCGGCTCGTCGCCGGCGCTTCCTCGCCGAGCGCCTTCTTGCCGGCGGACTCTGCCGAACGGTCATCCTGGCAGCAAGCGGCAGGTGCGACCCCCCGATCCGGACCCGCTGCTCACGCAGGGCACTACCACAACCGTGCCCGATTCCGGTGGATCGAGCCCGTGGGGTTGGGGACTTGCGCCGCTAGCATTGTCTGCCGGTCTGCTCGCAGATCGACGGCGGCGAACGTCGCCGGGTCCATGTCCGCGTCGGCGATCAGCGAACTCGTGCTGGCGCCACTGTCGTCACGGTGAGGAGAGACCCCTGCCGAAACCAAAGGAAGACGCCATCGTGCTGGAGGGCACGATCAAGGAATCACTTCCGAACGCCATGTTCCGGGTCGAACTCGACAACGGCCACGAGGTTCTGGCGCACATCTCCGGCAAGATGCGCATGCACTACATCCGCATCCTGCCCGGCGACAAGGTGCAGGTGGAACTCACCCCCTACGACCTCACCCGAGGTCGGATCACATATCGATACAAGTAGAGAGCACGATGAAAGTCCGAGCAAGCGTGAAGCCGATGTGCGACAACTGCCGCGTCATCCGCCGGCACGGTCGCGTCACCGTCATCTGCACCAATCCCCGTCACAAGCAGCGTCAGGGCTGAGGGCCCAGGAGTAGTCAATGGCACGAATCGCCGGCGTCGACATCCCCCGCGAGAAGCGGCTGGAGGTCTCGCTCACCTACATCTACGGGATCGGTCTGCCGACCGCCCAGCGGGTCGCGCACGACCTCGAGCTCGATCCGAACACCAAGGTCTCGAACCTCACCGACGACGAGGTCAACCGGATCCGGCACTACATCGACGACAACCTGAAGATCGAAGGTGACCTGCGCCGCGACGTGCAGGCCGACATCAAGCGCAAGATCGAGATCGGCTGCCTCCAGGGCGTCCGCCACCGCAAGGGCCTGCCCGTGCGGGGCCAGCGGACCCACACCAACGCCCGCACCCGCAAGGGACCCAAGCGCACGGTGGCGAACAAGAAGAAGGCGGTCCGGAAGTAATGGCCAAGCAGCAGAGCACCGGCCGGCGCCCCCGCAAGCGCGACCGCAAGAACATCAGCTCCGGTGTGGTCCACATCAAGAGCTCGTTCAACAACACGATCGTGTCGATCACCGACACCCAGGGCAACGTCATCGCCTGGGCCAGCTCCGGCGCCGTCGGCTTCAAGGGCAGTCGCAAGAGCACCCCGTACGCCGCTCAGCAGGCCGCCGAGAAGGCCGCCCGGACCGCGATGGAACACGGGCTCCGCCGCGCCGAGGTGCAGGTGAAGGGCCCCGGCTCCGGGCGCGACACCGCCGTCCGCTCGATCCAGAACGTCGGCATCGAGGTCGTCTCGATCAAGGACGTCACCCCCGTCCCCCACAACGGCTGCCGCCAGCCCAAGCGCCGGCGCGGCTGAGGAAGATCTCAAGATGGCTCGTTACACCGGACCCAAGGTGCGCATCACGCGCCGCCTCGGCACCAACATCTTCGAGAACGAGAAGGGCCGCCAGGCGCTCGAGCGCCGGCCCTTCCCGCCCGGCGCGCACGGCCGTACCCGCCGTCGCAACTCGGGCAGCGAGTACCTCGCCCAGATGCAGGAGAAGCAGAAGGCGAAGTACATCTACGGCGTCCTCGAGCGGCAGTTCAAGAAGACCTACGTCGAAGCGCTCCGCCTCTCCGGCAACACCGGTGAGAACCTGCTCCGCCTGCTCGAGCAACGCCTCGACAACGTCGTCTACCGCGCCGGCTGGGCGTCGACCCGGCCCCAGGCCCGACAGTTCGTGAACCATGGGCTGATCCACGTCAACGGCAAGCGTGTCGACATCCCCAGCTACCGGTGCGTCAAGGGCGACATCGTCTCGCTGTCCCCCAAGGCCCAGAAGATGATCGTCGTCCAGCACAACCTCGACGTGCTCGACCGTTCGGTCCCCGGCTGGCTGGAAGAAGGAGACGGCGGCAAGCAGGTCACCGTCCGCAGCCTCCCCGAGCGCGAGCACATCGACGTTCCGGTGCGCGAGTCGCTCATCATCGAGCTCTACTCGAAGTAGGCACCACCCCCCATCGTCTCGTCTCGTCCCACCGCCTGAAAGGTCTCCGGCCAAATGCTCGTCATGCAGCGCCCGACAATCGAACCCCTCGGCGAAGAGTCCGACAACCGCCAGCACTTCGCCATCGGCCCGCTGGAGCCCGGCTTCGGCCACACGCTCGGCAACTCCCTCCGCCGAACCCTGCTGTCGTCGATCCCTGGCGCGGCGATCACGACCGTGCGCTTCGACGACGCGCTCCACGAGTTCGACACGATCGCCGGCGTCGCCGAGGACGTCACCGACATCATCCTCAACCTGAAAGACGTCGTCGTCACGTCCCTCTCCGAGGACGCCGTCACGCTGCGCCTCGACGCCCGTGGGGCCGGTGAGGTCACCGCCGGCGACATCGAGTGCCCGGCCGACATCGAGATCCTCAACGGCGACCTGCACCTCGCCACCCTGAACACCAAGGGTCGCCTGGCGATCGACCTCACGGTCGAGCAGGGTCGCGGCTACCTGTCGAGCAACCGTGAGGACGACAACCGCACGATCGGCATCATCCCGATCGACGCCATCTTCAGCCCGGTCCGCCGGGTGGCGTTCCAGGTCGAGCCGACCCGCGTCGAGCAGTCGACGAACTACGACCGGCTGATCATCGAGGTCGAGACCGACGGCTCGATCACCCCCTCCGACGCGCTCGCCTCGGCCGGCGCCACGCTGCGGTCGCTGGTCGACCTCGTCGCCACGATGTCCGAGGAGCCCAAGGGCCTCGAGCTCGGCGAGATCGTCGACGCGGCCGTCAGCTCGCCGGACCTCGACCTGCCGATCGAGGACCTCGACCTGTCCGAGCGCCCGAACAACTGCCTCAAGCGGGCCCAGATCAACACCGTCGGCGAGCTGCTGACGAAGAACGAGGACGACCTGCTCAACATCACCAACTTCGGGCAGAAGAGCCTCGACGAGGTGAAGGCCAAGCTCGACGAGCGGGGACTCACGCTGCGCGGCTGACGCCGGCGACGACACGAAGGACTGCACGATGCCGACCCCACGACGTTCCCGGAACTTCGGCCACTCCGCCAGCCACCAGCGGCTGATGATGGCCAACCTCGCCGCGTCCCTGTTCGCCGCCGAGGCCATCACGACCACCGAGGCCAAGGCCAAGGCCCTCCGGCCGATCGCCGAGAAGCTGATCACGAAGGCGAAGAAGGCCCAGGACGAGGGGCCGACGCAGGTCCACCGAGCCCGCCAGATCCAGGGGTACCTCGGCGACGCCGAGATGACGTACAAGCTGATCCACGACGTCGCTCCGCGGTACATGGAGCGCAACGGCGGGTACACCCGCATCCTCAAGCTCGGCCCCCGCCAGGGCGACAGCGCCAAGATGGCGCGCATCGAGCTGGTGTAGGCGGTTCGCTCGCCGCATCCTGCGGCTCGTTCACGCCCGGCTCGTCGCTCGCGCTTCCCTCGCCGGCTCCCTCCGGCCTCGCCGTTAGGGTGGCGGCCATCCTGGCCGCAACCTCCCAGCCCTCCGTAACGCCTGTCGGCCGTGCGCGTAACGCTGAGTGTCTGACACCCGGAGTTACGCGTGAGCGCTGACACGACGCGCAACATCAGGCTGGTCGTGGCGTATGACGGGACCACGTTTCACGGATTCGCGGCGTCGGACGGGGTGCGGACGGTGTTGGGGGAGCTGTCGGCGGCGGTCGAGCGGGTCGCCGGCGTTCCCGTCGAGCTCACGGGGGCCGGGCGGACCGATGCCGGCGTGCACGCATGGGGGCAGGTGGTCAGCGGGCGGCTTCCCGCCGAGGTCGAGCCCGGGCGGCTGCAGCACTCGCTCAACCGGATGTGCGGCCCCGAGATCGCCGTCCGGGAGGCGTCCTGGGCCGACGACGGCTTCGACGCCCGGTTCTCGGCGACGTCCCGCTCGTACCGGTACGACGTCTGGAACGATCCGGTCCCGAACCCACTGCTCGGTCGGACGACGTGGCACGTCCGTGACCCGCTCGACCTCGACGCCATGGACGCCGCCGCAGCGAGCTTCGTCGGCCAGCACGACTTCGGGTCGTTCTGCCGCCGCCCGAAGGTGCGGGAAGGCGAGGAACCCGCCAGCCTCGTCCGCATCGTCACCGCCGCCACGTGGCGTCGCGTCGCGGGGCCGCGGCTGCGATTCGAGATCAGCGCCTCGTCGTTCTGCCACCAGATGGTCAGGAGCATCGTCGGCACGCTCGTCGACGTCGGTCGAGGCCGCATCGCTGCGGCATCGATCGAGGAGATCATCGCCGCCTGCGACCGAGAGCGGGCCGGCACGGTGGCGCCGCCGACCGGTCTGGTGCTGTGGGAGGTCGGCTACAGCGGCACCCGCTGGGACGCCCCGCCCCCGAGTTGAGACCTCCGGGGCCAGGCCCCGAGGGTCTCAACCTCCGGCGGCGTCGGTCGGTTCCGGGACCGGGCCGTCGGCGAGGCCGATCGTCGGGAGCATCGCCAGCAGGTCGTCGGCCGACACGGCCCCGGAGTACAGCCAGCCCTGGAACGCCTTGCAGCCGAGCTCGATCAGCCGGTCCCGCTGGTAGGGCTGCTCCACCCCTTCGGCGACGCACTCGAGGTGGAGGCTCTCGCTGAGGCCCAGGATCGCCGTCGTCAGGTTCGTCGCCGCCGGATCGACGTCGATGCCGGCGACGAAGCGCTTGTCGATCTTCACCCCGTCGACGGGGAGCTCCAGCAGGTGCGCCAGGCTCGAGTAGCCGGTCCCGAAGTCGTCCATCGACACCTTGATGCCGACCCGACGCAGCGACTCCATGTTCGACAACGACGCCGCGCCGGGCGCCAGCAGGTCGGTCTCGGTGATCTCGACGACGAGCTGCGCCGGGTCGGCGCCGATGCGGTGGCACCGTTCGAGGAACAGCGCCCCGAAGGCAGGCTGGGCGATCAGCTTCGGATCGACGTTGACGTAGACCTTGGTGTCGGGTGCCTCGCTCGCGGCCAGCCGGACGGCGAAGCGCAGCGCCATCTCGAGGACTTCCTCGTCGATCGCCTCCGCGAGCCCGGCGAGCTGGGCGAGCGGCAGGATCTCGTCGGCGCCGAGCACACCGCGCAGTGGGTGCACCCAGCGCACGAGGGCCTCGACCTTGGTGATCCGGCCGTCGAGGTCGACGATCGGCTGGAAGTAGGGCTGGATCTCGCCGTGGTCGAGCGCCTGGCGGAGGTGGTCGACCTGGCGGCGGCGCTGGGCGATCGCATCGAACGAGATGCCGCCGTTGACCTCGGGTTCGGACCGGCGCTTGATCGACATCAGCTCGTTGCTGGCGCTGACCAGCAGCGAGTCGAGCACCTCGGGCGTGCTCTCGAAGGCGGTCGCGGTGCGGAGTGCGATGTTGATCTCGAGCTCGTCGATCAGCACCGGGCGGGCGACCTCGCGGTGGACGCGCTCGCGCAGCACCTTGAGCGGGGCGTCGTTGGTCGCTCGGAGCGCCATCACGAACTCGTCGCCGTTGAGTCGGGCGGTCACGAGGTCGGGCATCCGGATCTGGTCGATGCGCTCGGCCAGCACCGTCAGCACACGGTCTCCGACCGGCTCGCCGTAGAGCTCGTTGACCGAGCGGAACTGCGCCACGTCGATCAGCATCAACCCGAGCCCGCCGCCGGAGCGGATCAGCTCCTCTGCGGCCTTCATGAACCCGTCGCGGTTCAGCAGCCCCGTCCGGGCGTCGTGCTCCGCGAGGAAGGCCACCCGGTTGCGCGCCTCGTTCAGCGCCGTGGCGACGTGGCCGGAGATCACGTAGCAGCCCACGATCGGGTCGTTGAGCAGGTTCTTGATCGTGAACTCGCACACGACGGTGGACCCGTCCGCAGCGAGGAAGCGGGCGTCGAGCGTGTGCGACCGCTCGGGCGACACCGCCAGCCAGGCGGCGAGCACCTGCTCGCGGTCGTCGGGATGGACCAGGTCCTCGAAGCGGAGATCCGTGACGAGCTCCGGGTCGTGACCGAGCTGGCGGGTGACGGCGCCGTTGATCGCCCGGATCCGCTCGTCGACGTCGACGAGCACGACCATGCCATGCATGTTGGCCATCACCGCTCGCAGGACGGCGATGTCGTCCTGGTCGAGGGCCAGGAGGTTGCGGTGCGTCGTGTCGCGAGCGACCAGGACGATGAGCTGCTCGCCCTCGGCGACGACCGTCGTGCCCCGCACCTCGAGGTAGACCCAGGTGCCCCGGCTCGTGCGCACCCGGAGCGGGATCAGGTCGCCGACCTCCTTGTCGACGATCGTCTGCATCGAGGCCAGCGCAAGCGCCAGGTCGTCGGGGTGGACGAGGTCGAGCACCGACCGGCCGACGAACTCCTCACGGTCCCAGCCGAGCGTCTCCTCCGAAGCACGGTTGGCGTGGTGGAGCGTCCCGTCGGTGCGGATGACGATCACCGGGTCGCCGAGCGCGTCGATGTCGGGTGTCGTGACGTCGGCAGGGTCACCGGTGTGCCGGCTCCCGTCGCCGGCCTCCGGTGTCTGCTCGGTTTGCGGCCCGCCGGGCCCTGAGTTGGTCATAGAGGGCGTTCCCAAGGTATGCGCCCGCGCCGCCTGATCCATGTCATTGTGACACGGACTGTCACGACGCCGACGAATCCGGCAACCCGCCCGGGGCCTGGAACGGGGAATAGTCGTCCGGGGAAGCGGGTTGTTAAGGCTGCATGGCCGCCGCCCCCCTGCGTGTGCTCATCGTGTCGACGCCCGTCGGCCCGCTCGGGTCCGGGATCGGTGGCGGCGTCGAGCTGACGATCCACTCGTTGGTCTTCGGCCTGGGTGAGGCCGGCCATCACGTGGAGGTGGTCGCCCCCGAAGGCTCGCTCCACCTCGGTGAGCGCATCCACCAGGTGCCAGGTGCGCTCCAGGTCAGCAGCCAGACCATCGGGCGCGACGCACCCGTCGAGCTCGCACCCGACTCCGTGCTGGCCGCCATGTGGCAGCGGGTCGCCGAGCTGCAGGACGGCTTCGACATCGTCCTCAACATGGCCTACGACTGGCTGCCGCTCTACCTGACGGGGTTCCTTGTCGTGCCGGTCGTGCACCTCGTGTCGATGGGCTCGCTCAACGACGGGATGGACCGGGCGATCGCCGACGTGGCCGCCCGGCACCCGGGCCGACTCGCCGCTCACACCGCAGCCCAGGCTGCGACGTTTCCGACGCCCGACGTGTTCCGGATCGTCGGCAGCGGGATCGTCACCGAGCGCTATGACGTCCACCTGGTGGCCGACTCGCCGCCGTACCTCGGGTTCGTCGGGAGGATCTCGCCGGAGAAGGGGCTGGAGGACGTCGCCGAGCTGTCCGCCCGGACCGGGCTGCCCGTCCGCGTGTGGGGTCTGCTCCAGGACGAGGAGTACTGGCAGCGGGTCCTCACCTCCCACCCTGCGGCCCGCCTCGAGTACCGCGGGTTCCTGCCGACCGACGAACTGCAAGCGGAGATCGGCGGGTGCCTGGCGGTCGTGATGACCCCGAAGTGGGACGAGGCGTTCGGCAACGTGGCGATCGAGGCGATGGCGACCGGGGTACCGGTGGTCACCTACGACCGTGGCGGTCCGTCGGAGATCGTCGGCGACGGCGAGACCGGATTCGTCGTCCCCTCCGACGACGTTTCGGCGCTGGCGGCGGCGGTGGAGCGGATCGACGACATCGACCGGGTGATGTGCCGCCAGCGGGTCGAGGAACGCTGGTCGACCACCGCCTTCGCGTTGCGCATCGAGGCCTGGTTCCAGGCGGTCATCGCCGCCACCGCCACCACCCCCGCTCGGTCCTGAGAAGTCGAGTCCTCCGGGGCCAGACCCCGAACGCGTCAACTGGCGCCGGGGCGTTGGAGCGGCCCGACGGCGCCCGTAGGCTTGCACGGTCCCTGGTGGAGGCGGCTCGTTGCGCCTGCCGGGTGTCGGTCGAGAAGCGAAGCAGGAAAGAAGCCGGACATGGCCACGTACACACCGAAAGCAGGCGAGATCGAGCGTGCCTGGCACGTCGTCGACGCCGAGGGCCTCGTGCTCGGTCGGCTGTGCACCGAGGTCGCCCGGGTCCTGCGCGGCAAGCACAAGCCGATCTACGCACCCCACCTCGACACCGGTGACCACGTCATCATCGTCAACGCCGACAAGGTCGTGATGACCGCCGGCAAGGCCGAGCGCACGATCAAGTACGGCCACAGCGGCTACCCCGGCGGGATCAGCTCCGAGGGCTACGCCGACCTGCACCGCCGCAAGCCGGCCGAGGCCGTCCGCCAGTCGGTCCGCGGCATGCTGCCCAAGGGCCCGCTCGGGCGCCAGCAGCTGAGCAAGCTCAAGGTCTACGCCGGCCCCGACCATCCCCATTCCGCCCAGACGCCCGCGCCGCTCGTCCTCGACGACGCCAAGGCCCGCTGAGAGACCCCGCTGAGAGAGACACGTCGACATGGCATCCGCACCGCTCACCCAGACCACCGGCCGCCGCAAGGAGGCCGTCGCCCGGGCCCAGCTTCGTCCGGGGACCGGTCAGTTCACCATCAACGGCCGCAACCTCGAGGACTACTTCACCACCGCTGCGTCGCGCATGGTCGTCACGGCGCCGTTGACCGTCACCGACACCCGTGAGTCGTACGACATCACCGCTTCGATCCACGGCGGCGGGGCCAGCGGTCAGGCCGGTGCGCTGCGGATGGCGATCGCCCGCTCGCTCGTCGACATCGACCCCGAGACCCGTCAGACGCTCAAGACGGCCGGGCTCCTCACCCGCGACCCGCGGAAGAAGGAGAGCAAGAAGTACGGCCTGAAGAAGGCCCGCAAGGCTCCGCAGTTCACCAAGCGCTGAGCCGGCCCGACCCCGGCCCGCTCCCCTGAGACCTTGAAGTTCGGCACCGACGGCGTCCGCGGCGTTGCGTACTCCGAGCTGACCACCGAGTTCGCCACACGACTCGGCGCCGCTGCGGCGCGGGTGCTCGCCGACGAGCGCGGCGACAAGATCATCCTCGGCGGGGACACGCGCGAGTCCACACCCGAGTTGGCCGCAGCGCTGACTGCGGGGTTCACGTCTCACGGCGTGGAGGTCGTCGACCTCGGGGTCGTGCCGACACCGATGGTCGCCTTCGAAGCACAGCGGCGGGGCGCGATGGGCGCCGTCGTGTCCGCCTCGCACAACCCGTACCGCGACAACGGGATCAAGCTCTTCGCCCGCGGCGGCACGAAGCTCTCCGACGACGTCGAGGAGCGGATCGAGCACGAGCTGGACGATGGGGAGGCGGTCGGGACCGCCGGCGGCGGGCACGTCACCGCGTCGGCCGATCACGAGGCGTACGTCGACCACGTGAGGGACTTCGTCGGCGGCCGCTCGCTCGACGGGTTGCGGGTCGTGCTCGATTGTGCCAACGGGGCGGGGACGACGGTCGGGCCCGAGGTGCTCCGGGCGCTCGGTGCCGACCTCGTCGTCATCGCCGACCGGCCCGACGGGCGCAACATCAACGACGGGTGCGGTGCCACCTACCCCCAGCACGTCGCTGCGGCGGTCGTCGAGCACGGGGCTGACGCCGGGATCGCCCTCGACGGCGATGCGGACCGTTTGATCGCCGTCGACCACACCGGGGCGACGGTCGACGGGGACCACACGATCGCCATCTGCGCCGCGGACCTCCGCAACCGGGGCGCCCTACGTCACGACACGGTCGTCGTCACCGTGATGACCAACCTCGGGTTCCGGCTGGCGATGCGCGAGCAGGGGATCGGTGTGGTCGAGACGGCCGTCGGCGACCGCTACGTCCTCGAGGCGCTGGCGGCCGGGAATCTGTCGCTCGGCGGCGAGCAGAGCGGGCACGTGATCTTCGCCGACCACGCAACGACCGGCGACGGCGTGCTGACGGCGGTCGCGCTGCTCGATGTCGTGCAGCGCTCGGGCCGGCCACTCGCCGAACTCGCTCGGGAGTCGATGACGTCGCTGCCGCAGGTGCTGGTCAACGAGCGGGTGGCGACCAAGGTGCCCGATGTCGCCGACCGCCTGGCCGGGGAGATCGCCGCGGCCGAGATCGAGCTCGGCTCGAACGGGCGGGTGCTCGTCCGGGCGAGCGGCACCGAACCGCTGATCCGGGTGATGGTCGAGGCCCCGACCGACGAGACCGCCCGCCGCGTCGCCGACGAGCTGGCAGCCACCGTCCGCGCCCGCTTCGGCTGATCTCCGACCACCCCGGCAATTCTGAGCGCAGGTGTCGCTGGGCGACACGAACCAGGAGGAGAACGGGCTGCTCGGGGGATCGGCGGGCCCGGCCGAACGCCTGCACGGCCCGTCGATAGCCTGGACCGCCATGTGCGGCATCATCGGCATCGTCGGCCGTCCCCCCACTCGCCCAACCCCGACTCCCGATGAGTTGACCGGCGGGCTCGACGCAGCGCTCGAGGCGCGGCCCGACGTCGCCGCCGTCACCGACCGGGTCGCAGCCGTCGACCGGCTGCTGCGGGGCGTGCCGGGCGTGCTGGCGCTCGCCGGGCAGGTCGACGTCGTCGCCTCGATCGTCGCGCGGCTCGACCAGCTCGACGGCTACATCGGCGAGACCGAGGAGAACCTCGACGGCCGGTCGAGCGAGCTGGGGCCGGACGAACTCGAGCGAGAGGCCGCTGTGCTGATCGAGCTCAAGGACATCGTCTGGTCGCTGCGCAACGACCGCCTGCGCACCGCCAGGGCGGTCGAGGAGCTCGCCGGCCACGAGGCCGGTCCGGCTGCGCTCGCCGGCTGGTTCACGGTCCAGCGGGCGCTCTCTGCGATCGACCGGCTCGAGGTACGCGGCCGCGACTCCGCAGGTGTCCACGTGTTCGTGCGGGGCCACGACATCGAACCCGAGGCCCTCGGCGCCCTGGTCGCCGAACGCGGTGTCGACCCGCTCTTCCAGTCCGGCGCCTTGATCGCAGATGGCGACACGCTGTCGTTCGTCTACAAGGCTGCGGCCGAGATCGGGGAGCTGGGCGACAACACGAGGACGATCCGTCACGCGCTGGTCGCCGACACGCTGTTGCGACGGGCCCTCCAGTCGCCCGACGCGGAGCTGTCGCTCGTCGGGCACACCCGCTGGGCGAGTGTCGGCATCATCAGCGAGCCCAACACCCACCCGCTGAACTCGGTCGAGATGGAGCAGCCCGGCGGCGCGGAGCCGCCGTACGTCGTCGCGGCGCTCAACGGCGACGTCGACAACCACGCCGACCTGCGAGCCGAGCACGGGTTGCGGATCGCCGGGCCGATCACGACCGACGCCAAGGTGATCCCGACGATCATGGCCCGCCACCTGGATGCGGGGCTCGACCCCACCGAGTCGTTCCGGCGCACGGTCGCTGCGTTCGAGGGGTCGGTGGCGATCGCCGCCGCCCGGGCCGACGACCCGTCGAAGCTGTACCTCGCGTTGCGGGGGAGCGGCCAGGGCCTCTACGTCGGGTTGGCCGACGACAGCTTCGTCGTGGCGAGCGAGCCGTACGGGGTGGTCGAGGAGACACCCGAGTACGTGCGGATGGACGGCGAGCAGGGCGGCGAGGTCATCGTGCTCGACGGGGCGCAGGGCGGCGAGCTGGCGGGGATCATCCGGTTGGCGTACGACGGGGCGCCGGCGCCGGTCACCGCGGACGACGTCGTGCGGTCCGAGGTGACGACCCGCGACATCGACCGTGGCGACGCCCCGCACTTCCTGCTCAAGGAGATCTCCGAGGCGCCGAAGAGCTTTGCCACGACACTGCGAGGCAAGATCGTCGACCAGGACGGGCTGCTCGCCGCCGCCGTCGGCGAGCGGGCGCTCCCGCCGGCCATCGCCGCCCGCTTGGCCGATGGCTCGATCAACCGCATCCGCGTCATCGGGCAGGGCACGGCGGCGGTCGCCGGGCAGAGCACGGCAGCGATCCTCGAGGAGCTGACCGGGTCGGCCCTTGACGTCGACCCGATCACCGCCACCGAGCTCTCCGGGTTCGGGATGCGGCTCGACATGTCCGACACGCTGGCGATCGCCGTCAGCCAGTCCGGCACCACGACCGACACCAACCGCACCGTCGACCTGCTGCGCGCCCGCGGCGCCGCCGTCATCGGCATCGTCAACCGGCGCAGCAGCGACCTGACCGACAAGGCCGACGGCGTGCTGTACACCGCCGACGGACGCGACGTCGAGATGAGCGTGGCCTCGACGAAGGCGTTCTACGCGCAGGTGGCAGCAGGGGCGCTGCTGTCGTGTGCCATCGCCGACGCCGCCGGACTCGGCGACGTCAAGCAGCGGCACCGCCTGCTCACCGCGCTGCGGGAGCTGCCCCAGGCGATGACCGAGGTGCTCGCCCGTCGCCCTGCGATCGCCGAAGCGGCCCAACTGGCGCCGCCGAAGCGGTACTGGGCGGTCGTCGGGAACGGCCCGAACAAGGTCGCTGCCGAGGAGGTACGGATCAAACTCAGCGAGCTCTGCTACAAGTCGATGGCCTGCGACGCCACCGAGGACAAGAAGCACATCGACCTGTCCTCCGAGCCGCTGATCATCGTCTGCGCGGCGGGCCTCGTCGGGTCGACCGCCGACGACGTCGCCAAGGAGGTGGCGATCTTCACGGCGCACAAGGCGACGCCGGTCGTCATCGCCAGCGACGGTGAGACCCGCTTCCTCGCGGACGCGACGATCTCGGTGCCGGCTGTCCACCCGTCGCTCGGCTTCGTGCTGTCGGCGATGGCGGGCCACCTCTTCGGCTACGAGGCGGCATTGGCGATCGACGCCTCGGCGCGGCCGCTGCGGGAGGGCCGGGAGTCGATCGAGCTCCTCGTGGCGCGGGGTCTGTCCGGCGACGCCGTGGTCCGTGCACTGTCCACCTCGTTGCGCCAGCCGGCCGAGCAGTTCCGGGACGGGCTGCGCTCGGGCGTCTACGACGGCCACCTGGAGGCGTCGACCGCGGTGGGGGTGTCGAGCCTGTTCGCGGACGTGATGTCGGACCGCCCCTTCGAGCGCTACCAGGCGGCCTCGGGCAAGGTCGGTTCGCCGGCGGCGATGATCGACGATCTGATGCTCGCCCTCACCCGGGCGATCGACGAACTGACTCGCCCGATCGACACGATCAAGCACCAGGCGAAGACGGTCACGGTCGGCATCTCGCGCAGCGACGAGGGGATCATCGACCGCCCGCTCGTCCAGGCGGTGCTCGGCGCGGGCGCCGGCCGCGACGTGCTCGGCTACCGCACGCTCAAGGTGCTCGCCGGCCTCGATCCGGCCGTTGCGGCGGTCAACGGGTACACCCGGTACGGCATCGACGGTGAGCACATCTCGATCGTCGACCGGGGTGGCCTGTCCCTCGACCTGCCGAGTCGCGTCGAGCGGGGCGGGGAGCTGGTGGGTACCAAGCGCCACGTGGCGACGACCAACGAGGTGCTCGTCGCCACCGGCCGCAACGACGGGCGGGCGCTGATCTTCGTCCCCGAGGTGAAGGCGGGCGAGTCCACCGGGATCACGCTGCTGCACGTGGCGTTCCACGACCGGCTCCCGGCTGACGCGATGCGCAGCGTGCTCCAGGGCTACGACGACCGCTACGACCGACTGGTCGACACCGTGTCGGAGACCGAGCGGACCTTCGACGACTCGCTGCTCGCCGAGTTGTCGGTCGAGGAGTTGCTGATCGGCCCGATCTCGGAGGCCGCCGACCACTGGCGCCGCACCAGCGGCTCCTGACCTCGTGGCGGACGTGAGCGCGTGGTGATCGGGATCGGCATCGACCTGGTCGACATCGAACGGTTCCGTCGCTCACTCGAGCGCACGCCCTCGATGCGGGAGCGCCTGTTCACCGAATCAGAGCTCGCCTACGTCGAGCCGAAGGTCGATCCCGTCCCGTCCCTCGCCGCCCGCTTCGCCGCCCGGGAGGCGGTGATGAAGGCGCTCGGGCTCGGCCTGGGTGCGTTCAGCTTCCACGACGTCTGGGTCGAGCGGGCCGAGTCCGGTGCCCCGTCCCTGGTGGTCACCGGCCGGGCGGCCGAGCTCGCCGAGGAGGCCGGCGTCTCGACCTGGCACCTCTCACTGACCCACTCCGACTCGACCGCAGCCGCCTACGTCGTCGCCGAGTGACGGTCGGTTCGGCCCCGACCCTCAGACGCTGCGATCATGCTCGCCATGATCGAGCAGTACCAGGCGGCGTGGGACGAGCTGACGGCGCCGGGAGCACAGTTCGCGATGTCGGAGATCGAGGTGCGGGGCGTGCCGATCCGGGTGTTCGACGCGGCGCCACCGTCGATGCGGTTCGTGTGGGAGCTCGCCAGCATGCACGGCGACGCCGACTACGTCGTGTTCGAGGACGAGCGGTTCACCTACGCCCAGGCCGATGCGATCATCCGCTCGCTCGCCCACGTGCTCCGGGAGCGGCACGGCGTCGGGTCCGGCGACCGTGTCGCCATCGCCATGCGCAACTACCCCGAATGGGTCTTCTCCTACTGGGCGATCGTGTCGCTCGGCGCCGCCGTCGTCGGGATGAACGCCTGGTGGACGTCGGAGGAGATGGAGTACGGCCTCGGTGACTCCCGGCCCAAGGTGCTGATCGCCGACCCCGAGCGGGTCGAGCGGGTGCTGCCGATCCTCGACGGGCTGCGGGAGGCCGCCTCGCTGCACCTGATGTCGGTCCGCTACGACGGCGACCTCCCCGAGGACGCGACCCGCTGGGAGGACGTGGTCGACCCGACGACCGCTCCGGAGGCACTGCCCGACGCCGAGATCGATCCCGACGACGACGCCTGCATCTTCTACACCTCGGGCACCACGGGGTATCCGAAAGGTGCCCAGCTCACCCACCGCGGGTCGGTGCACAACCTGCTCCACATCGCGTTCATGGCGGCGGTCGCCGCCGCGGCCCAGGCGAAGGCGGGCGAGGCCCCGCCCGTCCCCGCCGACGGCCCGCCCCCGCAGAACGTGTTCATGGCGCCGACCCCGCTCTTCCACGTCACCGCCAACAACTGCCTGATGCACCCGGCGACGCTCACCGGGTCGCGTCTGGTCCTCACCTACAAGTGGGACGCCGGGCGGGCACTGGAGCTGATCGAGCGGGAGCGGGTCACCAACTTCTCGGGTGTGCCGACGATGAGCCGCGAGCTGCTGATGCACCCGGACTGGGAGAAGCGCGACACGTCGTCGCTGGCCGGGATGGGGGGCGGTGGTGCCCCGGTGCAGCCGGACCTCGTCGAGAAGATCGACTCGTCGCTCGAGCGGGGCGCGCCGAGCACCGGCTACGGGTTGACCGAGACGCACGGCATCGTCACCGCGAGCTCCGGCTCGCTCTACGTCGCCAAGCCGGCGTCCTGCGGCCGCGTTGTCCCGACGCTCGACGCCAAGCTGATCGACGAGATGGGCGATGACCTCCCGAACAGCGCCACGGGCGAGCTGTGCGTGCGCGGCTCGGTCGTCATCAAGGGCTACCTCAACCGGCCCGAGGCGACCGCCGAGGCGATCCGGGACGGCTGGTTCCGCACGGGCGACATCGCCACGATCGACGAGGACGGCTTCGTCTTCATCGTCGACCGGGCCAAGGACATGGTCCTGCGGGGCGGCGAGAACGTGTACTGCTCGGAGGTCGAGACGGCGATCTACCAGACCGAGGGTGTCGCCGAGGCCGCGGTGTTCGGCATCCCCGACGACCGGCTCGGTGAGGTCGTCGCGGCGGCGATCGTCCTTGCGCCCGGTGTCTCGATGACCGCCGGGGAGCTGCAGGCCGAGCTCGCAGAGCACATCGCCGCCTACAAGATCCCCGAGCGGATCTGGTTCCTCGACGACCAGCTCCCCCGCAACGCCAACGGCAAGTTCGTCAAACGCCAACTCCGCGACGACCTGCTCGCATCCTCCTGACCGACCCCGCGTCGCGTCTGGTACCGAGCACCCGACGCAACGCCGAGTGCCAACCGGTTCGCGTGAACAATGTGCGCACGGGTGTGCGCAAGATGATCACGCGTTCGGGGTGGTGGACGCTTCGCGTGATCAGTGTGCGGACGGGTGTGCGCAAGATGATCACGCGGTCCGGCCGGCGGGGTCGCCTGTGTGGGCGGGGTGCGCTCGCGTACGCTCGCAACGTGATCCCGATCGTCACGCCGGAGGAGATGCGGGCCGTCGACGCCGCCGCCCCGGAGCCGGTCGAGGTCCTGATCGACCGGGCCGGCCGGGCGGTCGCCCGCTCGGCGCTGCGGATGCTCGGCGGCGGCTACGGCCGGGTCGTCAACCTGATCGCCGGCCGGGGGAAGAACGGTGCCGACGGCCGGGTCGCGGCGGAGCAGCTCCGCCGCCGGGGTGTACGGGTCCGCGAGTTCGACCCGCTCGACTGCCCGCCATCGCTCCCGCCCGCCGACCTCGTGCTCGACGCCGCCTTCGGCACCGGCTTCCGCGGCGAGTGGACGGGGCCCGACGTCGGTGATGCGGCCGTCCTCGCCGTCGACATCCCGACCGGCGTCGACTCCCTCACCGGCGAAGCTGGACCGGGCGTGATCCCGGCCGACCGGACGGTGAGCTTCCAGGCGCTCAAACCGGGCCTGATCTTCGACGACGGCGCACGCCTGGCGGGCGAGATCGAGGTGCCCGACATCGGGCTCGACGTCAGCGGCGCCGACCAGCACCTCGTCGAGCGCAGCGACGTGGCGGAGTGGTGGCCGGTGCGGGCGATCGACGCCCACAAGTGGAGGGGCGCCGTGCGCATCGTCGCCGGCAGCCCGGGGATGCTCGGCGCCGCCGAGCTGGCGGCGTCGGCCGCCGGGCGAGCCGGAGCCGGGCTGGTCATGCTCTCCAGCCCCGGCGGCGACGTCCCCACCCGCAGCGAGACCGTCCAGCGGCACATCCCGAACTTCGATTGGGCCGATGCCGTGCTCGACGACATCGCCCGCTTCAGCTCGCTCGTGATCGGGCCGGGGCTCGGCCGTGAGGAGTACACGATCCCGTCGGCGCGCCAAACGATCGCCGACGCGCCGGTCCCGGTCGTGATCGACGGCGACGGCATCTTCGCCGCAGCATGGAGCGCCGACGGCGCCGCGCCGTTCCTCACCGAACGCCACTCGCCGACCGTGCTGACGCCACACGACGGCGAGTTCGCGCTGCTCACCGGCGACGTGCCGGGCGCCGACCGCGTGGCGGCGACGCGCGCTGCAGCGGCCGAACTCGACCGCACCGTGCTCCTCAAGGGTCCGACCACCGTCGTCGCCGACCCGGGCGGCCGGGTGCTCTGCGTCGACCACGGCGACCAGCGACTGGCCACCGCCGGCTCCGGCGATGTGCTCTCCGGCATGATCGGCGTCGCCCTGGCCGCCGGTGTCCCCGCACTCGACGCCGCGGCGGCCGCCGCCTGGCTGCAAGCCGCCGCCGCTCGCCGAGGCCCGTCCTCGGGGCTGCTCGCGGG
>JAAUXY010047942.1_pt1 | contig 18583 bp, 19 predicted proteins | sample 7278121 | NCBI WGS metagenome assembly JAAUXY01 (sample SAMN14350117, study PRJNA611818) | marine sediment metagenome | isolation source: surface marine sediment (1.8m) | place: French Polynesia: Moorea | collected 2018-08 | reverse complement strand
TTGGATCGCCTGCGCGAGATCTACCGCTTCTTCAAGATCAGCGTCCTGCCCGAGGACGGCACCCAGGACTTGCTGCAGCCCCTGAGCGCCTGACGGCCGCCCGGCCCTTCGCCGTCAGGATTCGGCCATGCCCCGGAGCGCCAGGCGCTGGGTCTCGACGGCGCGGTCCCAGATCATCTGCTTCCAGTCCTCGGCGTCCTGATAGAAGGCTTCGCGGATCTGCGCCTTGATGGCGCGGCCCTTGGGCGACTCGAGGTCGCCGTGGACATGCAGCCAGTTGTCGGCGCGCAGGGCGCGGCGGACCAGGGGCGTGGGCAGGGTGCCGTACTCCAGCGCGATGCCGGTGACAGCGACATCGGACAGCGCCCGCTCCATGCCCTGGAGGTTGACCCCGTTCAGCTCGCAGGCCGAGGACGTGCCGAGGCTGGGGCAGGTCATGTCGCCCTCGTACCACTGCTCGGCCCGCTTAAGGGCGCCGCTGTCCGGGCGATGGGCACAGATCCGCTCGCCGTAGCCCCGTGGCCCGAGGCCGGTGTGGTAGTCGATGATCGCGACCTGCTCGGCGGAGGCGGGCAGGCGGCCCAGGATCTCGAGCAGGGTCCGCCGCGACCAGGTGTCCTCCCGGCCGCCGTAGAAGATGCCCTCGGGATGGCTGTACTGGCCACCGGAGATCGCCATCTGCAGAGCGTGGCCGCCTTCCCGCTCGCCGTAGGCCGCCAGCTGCGCCTCGGTCTCGGCGATCACCGAGTCGTTCCACTCAGTCGGGCAGAGGATCTCGGCCAGGTCGCGGTAGCCCGGGTTGTCCGGATAGGGGGCCGCGTGGTCGACGAAGTTGCGGTTCAGATCGACGTTGTCCTCGGTGACCCGGCGGATCCAGGCGAAACCATGCGGGTTGATGGCGTGGATCTGCAGGGACGCGGTATCGGGCGGAAGCTCCTTGTAGAGACCGCTCTCCAACCAGCCGAGCTGCACACCGGAGCCGCAGAAGCCCTCGGCGCCGTGGGTGCCCGAAACTGTCAGCAGAAGGTTGCGGGGCGCCTCCGGGCCCAGCCAGGCGGCGTCGGTGACGAGCGCCTCGTCGTTCGGGCCGCGGCCGGGGTTCTCGTGGTGCTCGACCCGGGCGCCGGCGGCCTGCGCGGCGTCGAGGAACCTTCGCCGCGCTTCCGTGTAGTCCGAAGAAAAGTACTGGCTGACAGACATCGCCGCTCCTCGATCCTGCGCAACTGATTCGATGGGTCCCAAAAAGACCTGCGTTCGCTTCGGGATCTGCGCCATACTAGAATACGTGATGGCGCGAACCGCAATCGTCTTGCTTCTGCTTCTGGGTCTGGCGACGCCGGCTGCGGCCGACCAGGACGACCCGCGCCTCGACCGGCTCTTCGAGCAGCTCTACCACGCCCCCGACCATCTTGCCGCGCAGGCCGTCGAGCACGCGATCTGGGAGATCTGGCTGACCTCCGAAGACGATGCCGTCAATGCCCTGATGAGCGAGGGGGTCGCCGCCATGCAGCGGCGCGACTTCGTGACCGCCCTGCGCAGCTTCGACAGCATGGTCGTGCTGGCGCCGGACTTTGCCGAGGGCTGGAACAAGCGGGCGACGGTCCACTACCTCATCGGCGCTTACGAGAACTCGCTGGAGGACATCGTCCGGACCCTCAACCTGGAGCCGCGCCACTTCGGCGCGCTGTCCGGGCGCGGGTTGATCCTCCAGGATTTGGGCCGCAGCGAGGAGGCCCTGGGCGCCTTCGAGGCCGCCCTGGATCTCAACCCGCAGCTGCCCGGCGCGCGGTTCAACGCCGAGGCGCTGCGCAAGCTTCTCAAGGACAGCGCGATCTGAGCCACGCGCGGCCCCTGCATGACCGCCATGCGAAGTCGGCATGTGGCGTGCCGGGCGGCCTCGGCTAGATTGACGCTCCACAGGCGGGCCGGGGCGCGGATGGCACGGCAGGACGAAAGGAAGCAGGCCGTCTCGGGGGTGCTCTTCGCACTTTCTGCCTTCGGCATCTGGGGAGTCAATCCGGTCTACTTCAAGGCCGTCGCCCATCTGCCGGAGCTGGAGGTGCTGGCCCATCGCGTGGTCTGGACCGTCGCGCTGCTGGCGGCCCTGGTCACGGCCACCCGCGGCTGGGCGCCCATCGGACGGGCGCTCCGCGACCGCCGGACCCTCGGGCTGCTGGCGCTCAGCACGGCGTTAATCTCGGTCAACTGGTTCATCTACATCTGGGCGGTCGTGGCGGAGCGGGTGCTGGAGACCAGCCTCGGCTATTTCATCAATCCGCTGATCAGCGTGCTGCTCGGGGTGCTGGTCCTGGGCGAGCGTCTCTCACGGCTCCAGGGCGCCGCCGTGGCGCTGGCCGCCCTGGGAGTCCTGAACCTCGGCGTCGCTACCTCAGGTCTGCCCTGGGTCGCCTTGTCCCTGGCGGTGACCTTCGGGTTCTACGGTTTGATCCGCAAGACGGTCGCCATCGGCTCGGCCGAGGGCCTGCTGGTCGAGACCGGTCTGATGCTGCCGCTCGCCTTGGTCTATCTGCTGGCGGTCGGCGGCAAGACCGGATTCTTCGGCAGCGGCAGCCCCGCCGACGTCCTGCTCCTGCTGGCGGCGGGCCTGGTCTCGGCAACGCCCCTGCTGTGCTTCACCAGCGCCGCCCGGCGGCTGCGCCTCTCCACCGTCGGCATGTTCCAGTACCTGGCGCCCAGTTGTCAGTTCCTGCTCGCCATCTTCGCCTTCGGCGAGACCTTCACCCGGGTGCATCTGGTCACCTTCCTGTGCATCTGGGCGGCCTTGGGCATCTTCACGCTGGACTCGCTGCGCCGTTCGCGGCGGGTACGCCCCGCCGCCGCCCCGGCCGGGGCCGAGTGAGTCCGACGCTTCGGTTCAGTCCACCCAGGCGATACGCAAGACGTTGGTCGCCCCCGGGGTGCCGAAGGGCACGCCGGCGGTGATCACCAGGCGGTCGCCGCTGTCCGCCAGCTTCTCCTTCGCTGCCAGCCGGCAGGCCTTGCCGACCATCTCCTGGAAGTCGCGGACGTCAGCGGTGTGGACGCTGTGCGCGCCCCAGAGCAGGGCCAGCTGGCGGGCCGTCGCGAGCTTCGAGGTCAGGACCAGGATCGGCACCACCGGGCGTTCCCGGGCGGCACGCAGGGCGGTCGAGCCCGAGGTGGTGTAGCTGACGATGGCGGCGGCAGAGATGGTCTCGGCGACCTGGGCCGCGGCCGCCGAGATGGCGTCCGGCGCGGTCTTCTCCGGCTCCGGGTGCAGGGCCTGGATGATCGGCGCGTAGTGCCGGTCGCCCTCGGTCCTGGCGATGATCCGGTCCATCATCTGCACCGCTTCCACCGGGTAGTCGCCGGCGGCGGACTCGGCGGAGAGCATGACCGCGTCGGCGCCGTCGTAGACCGCGGTGGCCACGTCGGAGGCTTCGGCGCGGGTGGGCGCCGGGGCCGAGATCATGGATTCCAGCATCTGGGTGGCGACGATCACCGGTTTTCCAGCCAGGCGGCAGAGGCGGATGATCTCCTTCTGGCGGCCGGGGACCTCCTCGGGGGCCAGTTCGACGCCGAGGTCGCCGCGGGCGACCATGAAGCCGTCGGCGCTCTCGACCAGCTCGCTCAGGTGGTTCAACGCCGCCGGCTTCTCAATCTTGGCCATGATCGCCGCCCGGCCGGCGATCAGGCGGCGCCCCTCGGCGATGTCCTCCGGCCGCTGCACGAAGGACATCGCGACCCAGTCGGCGCCCAGGTCGAGGCCGAACTGCAGGTCGCGGCGGTCCTTGTCGGTCAAGGGCGAGATGTTCATGACCACGCCCGGCAGGTTGACGCCCTTGTGGTCCTTGAGCGTCCCTCCGGTGACCACCTGGGTCTCGGCGAAGTCCCGGCCCAGCTTGGTCACCCGCAGCCGCAGCTTGCCGTCGTCGAGCAGGATCTCGGCGTCGGTCTCCAGGGCCTCGAAGATCTCCGGGTGGGGCAGGGACGCGCGCTCGGCGCTGCCGGGCGCCGGGTCCAAGTCGAGGCGGAAGTGCGCGCCGGGCGCAAGCGTTGCCTTGCCGCCCGCCAGCTCGCCGACCCGGAGCTTCGGCCCTTGCAGGTCCATGAGGATCCCGATCGGGTGGTCGAGCTCGCGCTCCAGCTTGCGGATGACGTCGACGCGGGACCGGTGGTCGTCGTGATTGCCGTGGCTGAAGTTCAGGCGGAAGACGTCGGCGCCGGCCTCGACCAAGGCGCGGATGGTCTTGGCGTCCGAGGAGGAGGGCCCGAGGGTGGCCACGACCTTGGCTTTACGTATACGTCGCATACGGGAAGCTTAGCGCCCTTTTGTGAAGACCTGGGGACAATTCTGCGGGTTACCGCCTATTCGGGCAGCAGGAGGATGGCGCGGAAGTCGTTGACATTGGTCAGGGTCGCGCCGGTGACCACCAGGTCGTGCAGCGCCTCGAAAAAGCCGTAGCTGTCGTGGCCGGCCAGGCAGGCCTCGGGGTCCAGGCCGAGGTCCCGCGCCCGGCCCAGGCTGTCCGGTCCGGTGATAGCGCCGGCGTTGTCCTCTGAGCCGTCAATGCCGTCGGTGTCGCAGGCGATGGCGTACAGCCGGGGGTCGCCCGCGGCGGCGAGGGTCAGGCCGAGCAGGTACTCGGCATTGCGGCCGCCCCGGCCCTTGCCGGTCATGGTCACCGTGGTCTCGCCGCCGGAGAGCAGGACCAAGGGCCGGTCGACGGGCAGCAGGGCCAAGGCCTCCTCGGCCTGCTGCCGGCCGAGGTCGCGAGCCTCGCCTTCCAGGTCGTCGCCAAGGATCCGGACGTCGGCCCCGGCCGCCCGGACGGCCTCGGCGGCGGCCTCCAGGGCACCGACGGGCCGGGCGACCATGACCGCCTCGGCGCCGGCGAGCCGGGGATCGCCCGGCTTCGGGGTCTCGTCCTCGGCCGCCGCCAGGTGGCGTTGCACCGCGTCCGGCGGCGTGATGCCATAGCGCTCCAGGACCGCACGGGCCTCGGCGAAGCTGGTCGGGTCGGGCACCGTCGGGCCCGAGGCGATGGTCGCGGGGTCGTCGCCGGGCACGTCGGAGATCAGCAGCGTCAGCACCTTGGCCGGCGCCGCGGCGGCGGCCAGGCGGCCGCCCTTGATCGCCGAAAGGTGCTTGCGCAGGCAGTTCATCTCTGAGATCGTCGCCCCGCAGCGCAGCAGGGTGCGCGAGACTTCCTGCTTGTCTTCCAGGGTCACGCCCGCTGCCGGCAGGGACAGGAGCGCCGAGCCGCCGCCGGAGATCAGGCAGAGCACCAGGTCATCGGGGCCGGCATCCCGGGCCAACTCGAGGATGCGCTCCGCGGCTCGGCGGCCGGCCGGGTCGGGGACCGGGTGCGCGGCCTCGACGATCTCGATCCGGCGGCAGTCCGTGCCGTGGCCGTAGCGGGTCACGACCAGGCCGGATAGGTCGTCCAACCGTTCGGCCGGCCAGTTCGCCTCGACCGCGGCGGCCATGGCCGCGGAGGCCTTGCCGGCGCCGAGCACGAGGGTTCGGCCGCTGGGCGGTGGCGGCAGGTGCGGCGGTACGACCAGGGCCGGGTCGGCGGCGTCCAGCGCCGCTTGGAAGAGCCGGCGCAGAAAGGCGCGGGGCTCGGCGACGGTCATGGCCGGCCGCCGGTCGCGGCGGCCGGGGCCGGCTCCGGTGGGGCGGCATAGGCGGCGATCACGGAGGAGAGGTGGTCCGTCATGGCCTTGGCCGCCGCCGCCTCGTCGCCGGCCTGGATCGCCTCCAGCACCGCCCGGTGCTGGGCCAGGAAGCGGCGGTCGTCCTCCGGCGTCGGGCAGAGCTCGAAACGATGGAAGGCGCAGTTTTCGCTGAAGATGTCGCCCAGCACGCTCAGCAGATGAAGGTAGACCGGGCTGTGCGAGGCCCGCGCGATCGCCATGTGGAAGGCGAAATCGTCCTCGGCCTTGTGCTTGGGCTCGCGCGCGGGATCGGCCATGACCGCGAAGAGCCGGGCGATCTCCTCGAGCTGTTCCGGCCCGGCCAGCCGGGCCGCCCGGCGCGCCGCCCAGGCCTCGAGCTGGGCCCTGAGCTCGGCCAGGTCCAGCAGGTTCCGAAGGTCGGCGCGGACCAGCCGGCCCAGGCCGCGGTCGAGATTCTCGGAGCTGGCGATGATCCGGGTGCTGCCGCCCTGGGTCGCGGAGACCAGGCCCTGGGCCTTGAGCTGCTGCAGGGCGGCCCGGACCGAGACCCGGCTGACGTTCATCATCTGCGCCAGCTGGCGTTCGCCCGGCAGGCGCTCTCCCGGGACCAGGCTGCCGCTGGCGATCATGCGCAGCAGCTCCTGGGCCACGCGGTCTGCGACCCGTTCGCGGGGGATTTCGTGGAACCGCGGATCCTGAGCGGCGGTGGGGTCCAACCCCTCCTCGCTGCCGCCCGAGGGCGCCTGCGGTCGCTGATTTGGTCGGTCGTCAGGCATCTCCACCCGGCTGGTCTTTTGGTATGACCAATCTAGCCAAGACCGGGGCGCCGTGAAAGCCATCCCGCCGTCATGGCAGCCATGCAGAGTCGCAGCCGGCAGCTGTGCTCAATGTTCTTTATTTGTTCTTTTAGTTGTGCAACTATGAAGCGCAATGCAGCTTCTCTTGCCACTCAGCGGCGAGGCCGCGCTGATCGCCGAGGTCCATGGCCGCCTGCTGGCCCGATTCGGACGGCCCGGTCCCTTCCGGCCTCTCGATCCGGTCAGCCAGCTGGTCATGGGGATCATCGGCGGCCGCACCCTCGGCGCCGACTCCCTGCGTGCCTTCGAAGCCCTGCGCGCCCGTTTCGCGAGCTGGGAGGCGCTGCGGGACGGGCCGGCTGCAGCAGTCGAAGCGGCAATCCGGCCCGTCACCTACGGGCCGGCAAAGGCGCAGCACCTGCAGCGGGCGCTCCATCAGTTGACCGCCCTTCGGGAGCGCCTGGAGCTCGATTTCCTGGGCGATTGGCCGGTCGAATCCGCGCTCGTTTGGCTCGAACGCCTGCCGGGGGTCGGCCGCAAGGTGAGCGCCGCCACCCTCAACTTCAGCACCCTGCGCCGGCCCGCTCTGGTCATCGACACCCATCACCTGCGGGTGCTGGCGCGGCTGCACTTGGTGGATCCCCGCGCCGCCATCGCCGAGGCCTACGATCACATCGTGCCCCGCCTGCCGAACGGCTGGGACGCCGACGACCTTGACGACCACCATCAACTGCTGAAGAAGCTCGGCCAGACCTACTGCCACGCCGGGACGCCGTCCTGCGGTGGCTGCCCGCTGCGGGATCTCTGTCCCAGCGGGTGCATGGCGCCGGTGGTCAGACGACCTGAAAGCCGTGGGCGTAGGGGTCGCGCTCGTCGATGAAGAGGGTGTTGAAACCGGTGATCCGGGCCCAGCCCTCGATCGAGGGGACGATGCCGGGATGGTTGCCGACCCGGGTCTCGGCCTCTATGCGGCCGTGGAACAGGCTGCCGATGATGCTCTCGTGGACGAAGTCCTCTCCGACCTCGAGTTCGCCGCGGGCCGCCAGCTGGGCCATGCGCGCCGAGGTGCCGGTGCCGCAGGGGCTGCGGTCGATGGCTTTCTCGCCGTAGAACACGGCGTTGCGGGCCCGGGCCTCCGGCGCCTTGGGCTTGCCGCTCCAGAGCATGTGGCTGACGCCCCGAATCGTCGGGTCCTCGGGATGGGCGACCTCCAGAGTGTCGTTGATTCGGGCGCGCAGCTGTGGGGAGAGCCGCAGGATGTCGCCGGGCGTCAGGTCGTCCAGATCGCAGTAGTTCGGCTGCGCCTCGACGATGGCGTAGAAGTTGCCGCCGTAGGCGACGTCCAGCTCGAGCGGCCCCAGCTCGGGGCAGTCGACTTCGACGCCCTCAGCGGCCAGGTAGGCCCCGACGTTGGTGATCCGCACCCCCTCCACATGGCTGCCGGCCCGGCGGTAGCGGGCCTCGACCCGGCCGGCGGGGGTGTCGAGATCGAGCCTTCCCTCCTCCCGCGGCTGGACCAGGCCGCGCTCTAGGGCGAAGGTCACGGTCCCGATGGCGCCGTGGCCGCACATCGGCAGGCAGCCGCTGGTCTCGATGAAGAGCACGCCGACGTCGCAGTCCTCGCGGGTCGGCGGGTAGAGGATGGCGCCGGACATCATGTCGTGGCCGCGCGGCTCGAACATCAGGCCGGTGCGGATCCAGTCGTAGCGGGCGAGGAAGTCCTGGCGCCGGGCGCTCATGGACTCGCCCTGCAGGGGCGGCCCGCCGCCGACGACCAGGCGCACCGGATTGCCGCAGGCATGACCGTCAATGCAAAAGAAAGTGTTCGGCCGTATCTCTTCCATGCTGCCCTTCCGCGGCGCCTCGTGGCCGACTTGTTCGGCCTTCATCGCCGGGACTATAGTCCATGCAGATGTCTACAGCCTCCCAATTTCCAGGTGCCTCCCAGAGCGCTTTGTTGGCCCCGGACGAGCCGGCGCCGGTGGTCGTCGAGAACACCGGGGGACCGGCGCCCCTGCTGCTGCTTTGCGACCACGCCAGCGCCTTCATCCCCGCGGCCCTGGACCGGCTGGGACTGGACGGTGCCGAGCTGGCCCGCCACATCGCCTGGGACATCGGCGCCGCCGAGGTGACCCGCGAGTTGGCCCGGCTGCTGGACGCCCGGGCGCTGCTCAGCCATTTCTCGCGCCTGGTCGTGGACCCCAATCGCTGGCCCGAGGACCCGACCCTGGTGCCGCAGATCTCCGACGGCACCGTGGTGCCGGGAAACCGGGACTTGGGGGCCGAGGCGATCGAGGTCCGTATGGCAACCTTCTACCGACCCTATCACGACGCGATCGAGGCCGAGATCGAGCGACGGCTCGCGGCCGGCGAAACGCCTGCGGTGGTCTCGGTCCACAGCTTCACGCCGGTCATGCGCGGCGGCGAGCGGCCCTGGCAGGTCGGCGTCCTTTGGCAGGAGGACGTCCGGCTCCCGGTGCCGATGATCGCCCGTCTCCGCGACCGGGGCCTGGTGGTCGGCGACAACGAGCCCTATTCCGCGCGGGCGGGGCTGGGGCATACTCTCGAGAAGCACGCCGACCCGCGTGGCCTGCCGAACCTTCTGATCGAGGTGCGCCAGGACCTGATCGACACCCGGCACGGCGCTGCGGCGTGGGCGGCCATGATCGCCGAGGAACTGGCGCCGATTCTGGCCGATCTCGCGGCGGATGCGGAGATAAGAACGGCAGGGGCGGGGACATGACTCTCAAGGAACCGAGCTTCACCATCGGCATCGAAGAGGAGTACCTGCTGGTCGACCGCGAGACCCGGGAGCTGGCGACCGACGTCCCGCCGGACCTGGTCGAGGACTGCGGTAAGCGGGTCGAGGAAGGCCAGGTCACGCCGGAGTTCCTGCAGTCGCAGATCGAGGTCGGCACGCGGGTCTGCGACACGGTCAAGGAGGCCGCCGAGGAGCTCGGACATCTGCGCCGCCTGGTCGCCGAGGTGGCCGAGGAGTACGGCTTCGCGCCGATCGCGGTCTCGACCCATCCCTTCGCCGACTGGGAGCAGCAGAAGCACACCAATAAGGAGCGCTACAACGTCCTTGCCCGGGACATGCAGGCGGTCGCCCGGCGCCTGCTGATCTGCGGCATGCACACCCACGTCGGGATCGACGACGACGAGCTGCGCATCGACCTGATGGGACAGGTCAGCTACTTCCTGCCGCACCTTCTGGCGCTCTCGACCTCCTCGCCCTTCTGGCGGGGCGAGAAGACAGGACTAATGTCCTATCGACTCTCGGTCTTCGACGAGCTGCCGCGCACCGGTCTGCCGGAGAGCTTCGACAGCTACAGCGAGTACCAGCGGCACCTTGGAATCATGACCGCGGCCGGCCTGATCGAGGACGCCTCCAAGATCTGGTGGGATGTCCGGCCTTCGGTGCGCTTCCCGACCCTGGAAATGCGTATTCCCGACGTCTGCCCACGGATCGAGGACGGCGTCTGCATCGCCGCCCTCTACATCTGCCTGCTGCGCATGCTCTACCGCCTGAAGCGCGAGAACCAGCGCTGGCGGCGCTACAGCGCCATGCTGGTGCGCGAGAACCGCTGGCGGGCGCAGCGCTACGGCGTCGCCGAGGGCCTGGTGGACTTCGGCAAGGGTGAGATCGTCGATTACAAGGGCCTCCTGGAGGAGATCCTGCAGCTGATCCACGTCGACGCCCTGGCCCTCGACTGCGTCGCCGAGGTCGAGCACGCGCGGACCATCCTCACGCGCGGCACCAGCGCGCATCGCCAGATCGAGGTCTATGAGCAGGCGGTCTCCGAGGGGGCGGAGCGCCAGGAGGCTCTCAAGGCCGTGGTCGACCTTCTGATCGAGGAGAGCATGGCGGGAATCGCGTGAACCGACCGCGCGCGTTGGCCGCTGACATCGGCGCGGCCGCACCCTAAATGGATTCTCAGATCCAAGATCTTGCAAGGAGACCAGGGATGGACGACCAGACCCGTACCGAACTCGAGGCTGCGGCGTTTCGCCGGCTCGTCGCACATCTGCGCGAACGTACGGACGTACAGAACATCGACCTGATGAACCTTTCGGGCTTCTGTCGCAACTGCCTGTCCAAATGGTACGCCGCGGCGGCCGAGCAGAAGGGGCTTGAGATCGGCTACGATCAGGCCCGGGAGATCGTCTACGGCATGCCCTACGCGGAGTGGAAGGCCAAGTACCAGACCGAGGCCTCGGCGGAACAGAAAGCCAAGTTCGAGGCGGCCCACCAGGACCACTGAGGCCGGCCTCGGCGGTCAGGGCGCCCGGTTGGCATGGGCCTCGACGAAGCGCTCCAGGTCGTTGACCGCGACCCGCCAGTCGCGGCCAAACTTGAAGGCCCTGAGCTCGCCTTCCTTGATCCAGACCCGGACCGTGGCTTCCTTGACTTTCAGAAGCTCGGCGACCTCGTGCAGGGTCAGCATGGGCTGGCTCAGCATGGCGGCGACCTCAAAACGTCGTATTGCCGTGTTTTACGTGGTTCTACGTTGAATATATGACCTTCTTGAAGTTTTTATAAGCCTTACCATCTCTGGGATTTTGGGGTCGTAGCCTACCGGGGGATCAAGCGTGTCGATCGCGACCATCAGGGAATTTCTGCGCCACGAGGCGACCGCCGGCCTGCTGCTCATGTCGACGGCGGCCCTGGCGCTGGTGCTCGACAACTCGCCGCTGGCCGGGCTCTACGACGGTCTGATCGCGACCCCCGTCGTGGTGCAGGTCGGCGAGCTCGAGATCGACAAGCCCTTGCTCCTCTGGATCAACGACGGCCTGATGGCGGTCTTCTTCCTGCTGGTCGGATTGGAGATCAAGCGCGAGGTGCTGGAGGGCGAGCTGTCCTCGCGGTCTCAGATCATGCTGCCCGGTATCGCCGCGCTCGGCGGCATGGCCGTCCCCGCGGCGGTTTACGTCGCGATCAATTGGCAGGACCCGGTCCTGCTGGACGGCTGGGCCATCCCGGCAGCCACCGACATCGCCTTCGCGCTGGGCATTCTGGCGTTGCTCGGCTCACGGGTCCCCGTGGCGCTGAAGGTCTTCCTTCTGGCGCTGGCGATCCTCGACGACCTGGGGGCGATCATCATCATCGCGCTCTATTACACGTCCAACCTCTCGCTGGCGTCGCTGGCGGTGGCCGGGGTGGGGGCGACGGCCCTGATCGTTCTGAACCGGCTAAGGGTGATGCGCCTGGCGCCCTATATCCTGATCGGGATCGTGATGTGGGTCGGCGTCCTGAAGTCCGGCGTGCACGCAACCCTGGCTGGCGTGGTGCTGGCCATGGCGATCCCACTGCGCAACGGCGAGCCGGGCGAGGAACCCCCGCTGAAGCGCCTGGAGCACGCCCTGCATCCTTGGGTCGCCTTTGGCGTCCTGCCGGCCTTCGCCTTCGCCAACGCCGGCGTCCCGCTGGCCGGGCTGTCGCTCCAGTCCTTCCTGGAGCCGATGCCCCTGGGCATCCTGCTGGGGCTCTTCCTCGGCAAGCAGCTGGGCGTTTTCGGCGCGGTCTGGCTCGGCGTGCGGGCCGGGCTCTGCCGCTTGCCGAGCGGCGTGACCTGGCTCCAGATCTACGGCATCGCGCTGCTGGCCGGGATCGGCTTCACCATGAGCCTCTTCATCGGGACGCTCGCCTTCGCCGACCCCGCCTACAGCGCCGGCATCCGGCTGGGCGTGCTCGGCGGGTCGATCCTCTCGGCCTGCTTGGGATACGCGGTCCTGCGCTTCGCCTTGTCGGAACGGGCCGAGGAGGCTGCGGCGCGTCCTGGGGCACAGCCGTCATGACCCGGGACACCGCGACCGGCACCGAGGACCTGATCGAGGGATATCGGCAGTTCCGTCGGTCGGAGTATCCGACCCAGAAGCGGCTCTTCGAGACCCTCGCCGCGCGTGGCCAGGTGCCGCAGACCATGGTGATCAGCTGCTGCGACTCCCGGGTTGACCCGGCACAGATCTTCTCGGCCGGCCCCGGCGAGCTCTTCGTCGTGCGCAACGTCGCCAACCTCGTGCCGCCCTGCGGCAAGGGCGGCGACTACCACGGCACCAGCGCGGCCTTGGAGTTCGCCGTGACCGGGCTCAAGGTCCGGAACATCGTGGTCCTCGGCCACGCCAGCTGCGGCGGCGTTCGGGCCTGCCTCGAAGGCGCCAATGACCCCGACGTCGGCGGCCGCTTCATCGGCCCCTGGATGTCGATCCTGACGCCCGCGCGCGACAGGGTGCTGAGCGAGCACGCCGGCGCCTCGGACGAGACCCGCCAGCGCGCCCTCGAGCACGCCGGGGTTCGGCAGTCGATCGAGAACCTGCACAGCTTCCCCTTCGTCGCCCAGGCCCTCGCCGCCGGCGAGCTGCGCCTGCACGGCGCCTACTTCGGCATCGCCACCGGCGAGCTGGCCTTCTTGGACAGCGCCAGCGGCGAGTTCAGGACGGTCGCTTGAGCCGCGGCGACCTGCGCTTCGGGCCCCTTGCCGCTCGCCCGGCCGGCCGCTAGGGTGCGCGGCCTTCGGAGCCGGGGACACTGGCTTCGGATCATCAGATCGACATCACAGGGAGATGAAACGCATGGCCGATGTGGGCGGGATCGCGGCTGACCGGCTCAAGTCCTTCATCGAGAGGGTCGAGCGCCTCGAGGAAGAGAAGGCGGCGCTGAGCGCCGACATCCGCGAGGTCTATGCCGAGGCCAAGGCGACCGGCTTCGACACCAAGATCATGCGCCAGGTCGTCAAGCTGCGAAAGATGGACAGCAACGACCGCCAGGAGCAGGAGGAACTGCTCGACCTCTACAAGCGCGCCGTCGGTCTGGAGATCTGAGGGGGCCCTGCGTTCTGTCCCTGGCGGCTCAGCCGAGATCGCCGCGGCGCAGGGCCTGATGCAGGCGATCGGCGACCTGTTCGAGGTCCCGCTTCATGCCGTCGAGTGCCTGGCCCTGCTGGAAGACCAGGTCGTTGAGCTCCTCGATGATCTGCTCCTGGTGCGCCAACCGGGTCTCGAGCGCGACCAGGCGTTCCTCCTTGTCGTCGGTCATCCTCGTCTCCCGCCGCGGCGCCGTCAGAAGCGTTCGACCCAGGGACGGAGGTCAAGCTCCTGGGTCCAGGCGCTGCGCGGCTGCAGGTGGATTTGATAGGCCGCTTCGGCGATGGCGGCGGGATCGAGGACCGCGTCGGCGCCGCGCTCGGCCGGACTGTAGCCGGGCCGCTCGGCGGCGATCTGGCCATCGATGATCAGGTGGGCGACGTGGATGCCCTTGGGCCCCAGCTCGCGGGCCAGGCTCTGGGCCAGGGCGCGCAGTCCGAACTTCGGCACCGCCAGGTTGGCGAAGCCGGCGCTGCCCCGCAGGGCCGCCGTCGCGCCGGTGAAGAGCAGGGTGCCGGCGCCGGCCTCGAGCATGCGCCGCGCCGCCGCCTGACCGACGTTGAAGCCGCCCAGGCAGCCGACTCGCCAGCAGTGCTCGAAGTCCTCCGGAGTGATCTCCAGGATGCCGCCGGGCCGGTAGGCGCCGGCGTTGAAGGAGACCACGCCGGGGCTGCCGAGGTCGCGGTCGACGGCGGCGAAGAGCGCCTCGACCTCATCGTGGTCTGTGGCGTCGCAGGCATAGGCCCGGCCGCCGGTCTCCGCCGCAAGGTCCTCCAGCTCGTCCTTACGGCGCCGCGCCACGGCAAGCTTCATGCCGGCTTGCGCGAAGCGGCGGGCGAGGGCGGCACCGAGGCCCGGGCCGGCCCCGACGACGACTGCGACATCCTGGGTCATGGTGATCTTCCTCCGTCCTTGGCCTAGCGGGGTGGAACTCTAGCAGCGCTTCGCAGGCCGAGGCCACGCTGGCCCAGGTATCCGAGCGGTCTGCATCAGAATTCTATTTGCAATTGCGAAGCATTCTCATTAGCGTGAAGACCATCGTGTCGAGATATTCGGCTTCCTGCCATCCTTCGGGACAGCGCGCTACCGGGTCCGGTTCAACTACGGGGAACGCCATGGAACAAAACGCGCCCGAGCTTACAGCCGGCATTGGTGCCACGGCCACCGCCTTGGCGACGATGCCGGCGAGCGAGGCCGTCTGATGCTTCGAGAACTGTCCGAGCTCGCAGAGGCCGAGGCGGTGGTCCTCCGGGCCCTGCGGCGCTGGATCGTCGGCGCCAGCAGCAAGGATCCCCGGCTCTGGTCCCTGGCCTGGAACGACTTGGCCGTGGCTTTCGGGTCCGAGGCTGGCCGCGATCTGCTGACCGCCCTGATCGGCATGGTGCGCGAGATCTGCGGCTATGCTCGGCGGCCGATCGAATATCACCAGCCCTGCTGTCCCTGCGTCTGCGCCGACGAGGTCTGCATCCTGGCACTGCTCGGCGCCTGCCAGCGCGCCGAGACGCAAATCGCCCGCAGCCTCGCCGAATGGCTGGTCTTGAGCGAGGGGGCGCCGGGCCTTTTGGAAGCGGCCAGGAGACTTGCGGCGGTGCTGGCCGCTCAAGGTTGCCGTCTGCCCGATCGGAGCGTCTCCGCGCCCCAGCCGACGGTTTCGCCGCTGCGTCCTGCGGCGGCGACCCTTCATTAGGAACGCGCGATCTTGGGTGAATCCGAGTCTTTGTCTCTGGGGTTCGGAGCGGCTACTCCGCCGCGCTCCTGGCCGCCTGGGGATTGCGGAAGGCCTGAAGCAGTTCCGCTTCCTGGGCCTTGGCGTCCTCGAGATGGGCTTCCTTGACGTGACCGTAGCCGCGGATCTTCTCCGGCACCGAGGCCAGGGCCACCGCAAGGGCGTGGTTGTCGTGGTCGAGCCGGCCTGCGACCTCGTCGATCAGCGCGGCGTAGTCTCGGATCAGCTGCCGCTCGCTCCGCCGCTCGGCGCTGTAGCCGAAGACGTCGAAGGGCGTGCCGCGCAGACCGCGCAGCCTGGCCAGCAGCTTGAAGGCCGTGAAGATCCAGGGCCCGTATTCCTTCTTCTTGAGGTGCCCCGTCTCCAGGTTCTTTTCGGCGACGATCGGCGGCGCCAAGTGGAAGTGGAGCTTGTAGTCGCCCTCGAAGGTCTCGCGTAGCTTGGCCTCGAAGTTGCCCTCGGTGAAGAGCCGCGCCACCTCGTACTCGTCCTTGTAAGCCATCAGCTTGAAGCCGTAGCGGGCCACGGCGTCGGCGAAGCCGGCGAGGCCGGGCGTGCGGCTGGCCTCGGCGCTGCGCGCCGTCTCGACCAGGGCGAGGTAGCGCGCCGCGTAGGCGGCGTTCTGGTAGTCGGTCAGGAAGCGCCGGCGACGCTCGATCACCTGGTCCAGGGTCTCGGAGAGGTGATGGCTCTCCGGCTCGGCCTTGGGCGCCGCGGCCGTCTGGACCGCCTCCAGGTCGTGGGCGGCGCGCCGGCCCCAGAGGAAGGCGCGCTTATTGGCCTCGACCGCCACGGCGTTGACCTCGATCGCCTTGACGATCGCGTCGCCGGACAGGGGCACCAGGCCCTTCTGCCAAGCGTAGCCGAGCATGAAGAGGTTGGTGGCGATGGAGTCGCCCATCAGGGCGGTGGCGATGCGGGTCGCCTCCAGGAAGTCGGCCCGGCCGCCGCTGGCCTGCTTGATCAGCTCGTGCAGGCGCTGGCCCGGGAAATGGAAGTCCGGGTTGCGGGTGAAGTCGCCGGTCACGGTCTCGTGGCTGTTGATCACCGCGTGGCTCTCGCCCGGGGTCATCTTGGAGAGCGATTCGAAGCCCGCGGCGACGACGAGGTCGCAGCCCAGGACGAGGCGCGCGCCGCCGGCGGAGATCCGCACGGCGTGGATGTCCTCCGGCTTCGGCGCCAGGCGGATGTGGCTGACCACGGCGCCGCCCTTCTGGGCCAGGCCCGCCATGTCGAGGATCGCGCAGCCGCGACCCTCCAGGTGCGCGGCCATGCCCAGCAGAGCGCCGATGGTGACCACGCCGGTGCCGCCGACTCCGGTGATCAGGATGCCGTAGGGCGCGTCCAGGGCTGGGACCTGGGGCTTCGGGATCTCGGGCCAGTTCATGCTGCCGGTCTCGGCGGTCTTGCGCTTGCGCAAGGCCCCGCCGTGCACGGTCACGAAGCTGGGGCAGAAGCCGTTGACGCAGGAGAAGTCCTTGTTGCAGGAAGACTGATCGATGGCGCGCTTGCGCCCGAACTCGGTCTCCACCGGGGTCACCGAGACGCAGTTCGAGGCGACCGAGCAGTCGCCGCAGCCCTCGCAGACCAGCTCGTTGATGAAGGCGCGCTTGGCCGGGTCGGGGAAGCTGCCGCGCTTGCGCCGGCGCCGCTTCTCCGCCGCGCAGGTCTGGTCGTAGATGATCGCGGTGACGCCGGGATAGTCGCGCAGGTCCTTTTGGATCTCGTCCAGGTCGTCGCGGTGGCGGATGGTGACGCAGGGCGCCCAGTGGGTGGTGGCCGGATACTTCTCCGGCTCGTCGCTGACAACCACGACCTTCTTGACGCCCTCGCCCTGGATCTGGCGGCTGATCATCGCCGGGTCCAGCGGCCCGTCCATGGGCTGGCCGCCGGTCATGGCCACGGCGTCGTTGTAGAGGATCTTGAAGGTGACGTTGACGCCGGCGGCGACGCAGGCGCGGATCGCCAGGATTCCAGAGTGGAAGTAGGTGCCGTCGCCCAGGTTGACGAAGACGTGCTTGGTCTTGGAGAAGGGCGCCTGGCCGACCCAGGTCACGCCCTCGCCGCCCATCTGGGTGAAGGTGTCGGTGTTGCGGTCCATCCACTGGACCATGTAGTGGCAGCCGATTCCGGCCAGGGCCCGGCTACCTTCGGGCACCTTGGTCGAAGAGTTGTGCGGGCAGCCGGAGCAGAAATAGGGGATGCGCGCAATCGGCGCCTTCTCCTGCTGCAGCGCCTTCTCCTTGTCTTCCAGGAAGGCGAGGCGCTGCTGGATGCGCTCGCTGGTGTAGAAGCGGGCGATGCGCTTGGCGATGACCCGGGCGATGCCGGCGGGGGTCAGCTCGTTGGTCGAGGGCAGCGCCCAGTCGCCATCCTCGTCGAACTTGCCGATGACCCGCGGGCGCACGTCGGCGCGCCAGTTGTAGAGCTGTTCCTTGAGCTGGTTCTCGATGACCGCGCGCTTCTCCTCGACCACCAGGACCTCTTCCAGGCCCTCCGCGAAGGTGCGGGCGCCCTCGCGCTCCAGCGGCCAGGTCATGGCGACCTTGTAGACCGTGATGCCGATCTCGGCCGCCAGCTCCTGGTCGATGCCCAGGTCCTCCAGGGCCTGCATGACGTCGAGGTAGGACTTGCCGGTGGTGACGATGCCGAAGCGCCGCTTCGGGCTGTCCAGGACGATGCGGTCCAGGCGGTTGGCCCGGGCGAAGGCGAGGGCGGCATAGGCCTTGTAGCGGTGCAAGCGCTCCTCCTGCACCAGCGGCTGGTCGGGCCAGCGGATGTTGAGCCCGCCCTCCGGCATCTCGAAGTCCTCGGGCAGGGCGATCTCGACCCGGTGCGGATCGACGTAGACCGAGGCCGAGGTATCGACCGTCTCGGCGATGGTCTTGAAGCCGATCCAGCAGCCCGAATAGCGGCTCATCGCCCAGCCGTAGAGCCCCAGGTCGAGGAACTCTTGGACCCCGGCCGGGTTGAGGACCGGGATCATGGCGTCCATGAAGGTGTATTCGCACTGGTGCGCCAGGGTCGAGGACTTGGCCGTATGGTCGTCGCCGGCCAGCAGCAGGACGCCGCCGTGGCGTGCCGAGCCCGCCGAGTTGCCGTGCTTGAAGACGTCGCCGCAGCGGTCGACCCCGGGGCCCTTGCCGTACCACATGGCGAAGACACCGTCGTAGTTGCTGTCGCCGAAGAGGTCGCCTTGCTGGCTGCCCCAGACCGCGGTGGCGGCGAGGTCCTCGTTGACCCCGGGCTGGAAGTGGATGTGGTTGTTCTCGAAGAACCTGCGGGCGCGCCAGATCTGCTGGTCGACGCCGCCCAAGGGCGAGCCCCGGTAGCCGGAGATGAAGCAGCCGGTGTTCAGGCCGGCGGCGGCATCGCGCTGGCGCTGCATCATCGGCAGGCGGACTAGGGCTTGGGTTCCGGTCAGGAAGACCCGACCCCTGTCGAGGGTGTACTTGTCGTCGAGGGAGACGTCTGCGAGTGCCATGCCGTGTCTTCAGCTCCGAAGCAGGCGGTCGTGTGAATGATCCTTCCCCCC
>JAAUXY010146827.1_pt1 | contig 18588 bp, 17 predicted proteins | sample 7278121 | NCBI WGS metagenome assembly JAAUXY01 (sample SAMN14350117, study PRJNA611818) | marine sediment metagenome | isolation source: surface marine sediment (1.8m) | place: French Polynesia: Moorea | collected 2018-08 | reverse complement strand
GTACAACGTCTCCTAAGTTCTGTCCGGGTTGCGATAGGACCTCGGACTGTCTGACCACCCCGCAGGGGTCGCACCCAACAGCCCAGGGTCAGCGCAGCGCCACCCTGGGTCAGCGGCCGTCCCCAACCCGAACCCTGAAGGGGTTCTACAACTGGCGGTGCCTGATGGACGAGTGTGGAGCCCTTACAGGGTTCGAAGTCTTTCTCGCCCTATCCCCAGGGTGGCGCGGCGCTTCGCGCCGTCGCGCCAGAGGCGCGCAGAGCCGACTGACCCTGGGCTGTTGGGTGGAACCCCTTTGGGGTTCAGAACACTCGGACAGAATTTAGGAGACGCTGTACTAGGAGGCCGGCACGGCGTTTGGCGGTGAGGATCGGATGGCGGGAAAGGGACTTGCAGCAGCGGGTGAAGTCGGTCGGTGGTCGTTGGGATCCGGTCAGGCGGGTTTGGATGGTGCGGCGTGATGCGGTGGAGCGGTTGGAACAGTCGGCTCGGGTTGTTGGGGGAGGTAGTTAGATATGGGGCCTTGGTTGTGAGAGATGAACCTAGCAGCGTCGAGAGATAGACCATGAGTGAAGGGCAACCCGAAAAGCGGAAGTCATTGGGAGAGCGAGTTGCCGTTTGGGTGGGGGCAGCCTCTACCATTGCAACCATCACGCTGGCCATATGGAACGCGGAGCTAAATAGGGAAATTCGAATTCTAGAAGCCGACCTGAGAGCTAAGGAGGTGGATATTGAGGCTTCTAAAGAACGGGTTGCGCGATACAGATTCGTACGGGAACTGTTCTCTGGATTGCTTTCAGAGGATCCGACCCAGAGAGCGCTAACAGTAAATCTAGCGCGACTTGCTTTGAAGAAAGAGGAGTCAGAGAAGTTTTTCTCCGGAATTCGCCTTTCTGAAGATAAGGAGCTCAAACGTCTAGGTGAAGCTGGCCTAGAAGCCGTTCGAAATGAGGAGCTTGTCGCCCTCATTGATCGGCTTAATGCCTCAAGCAAGCCCGCTCGATTGGCCGCGCTCTCTATCCTTAAAAAGGAATATATCTCCGATTCAAAAGCGGTAGATATTGCAATTGATATGTACGATGAAGAACGAATCGACTCTCTATCGGCGCAAGGAAGAATCAATGGCATTAAATATCTTAATTCCACCAAGAGAGAGGCCTGGAATATAAAGACTCTTGCAGAGGCGCGAGATAGTGTTCAGCGCATTGAAGCGCGCCATACTGAAGGTGCCGCGCTGGTAGGCGATGAGACAAGGCGGGAACTAGAAAGGCTGAAGATTTTTCTAGACTCTGTCGGCGCTTATCTTCATCGGAGTCAAGAGTGAAGTCACGAGGGATGAGGTGAAAGAAATGAGAAGCTGCCGAACCAGAGCCTTCAGTCGGATGCCCCGGAGCTTCGCCCCGGAGGCACAGCTGAGGCCCAATGTTGGGCGGCGACGTGCGGGATCGATCTCGAGATGAACGGGGAGCCGTGGGTCGCGATCATTGCAGTCCACCTGGCTGGGTACACGCTGTGCGCGCTACCGGCGTTCTACTTCGCAATCACGCTACGTCGGGATCCGGCGCCGAGTGTCCCCATCGCGAGGAGCATCGCGGCTTATCTACTAGCCACCAAGCCTCTTCAACTGTGGTTGCTTGCGTTTGACCCCTTCCAAGACGACGCTCGACACATCTGGGCGCTAGCCATCGAGTGCTTCGCCCTGGCGGTGATACTCTGGCGAACGGGGGCCTCCAGCGGCCGAGTTGCGGTGGGCGCCGTCGGCGTTTTGTTCTGCGGCCTCATGGGGTTCTTTCTGGCCGGTGCTCTCGACCCGTTCGACCTTCGGTCCCACCTCAAGTAGGCGTGCGCCCGCGACCAGCTCCATGAACCTCCACCGGGCACCGAAACAACGTATCGTCGGGCTCCGCAGTGCTTGAAATCTCCGGAAGAAAGGGGCATCGCCCGCGCGAAGAACGCTTTGGCCTCGGAGGAACTGGGCTTCTATCGACGCCGGGGTGACGGCTGGGCGGAAGGACCCGGCTTCTCAGTCGGTTCGGCGATCTTGCCTCCGGAAGATCGCGGCTTGCCGGCGCCTCGCTGTCTTCTCCGGCCGGAAGGCGCGGACTTCTCGTTCGCGGCGCCCGCGGCTATGGCCGGCTCAAAGCACCTTGAACGTCCGATTGTACTTGTCGAGCGCCTCCTTCTCGCCGCGCAGCACCGCAAGGGTCAGCTTGTAGACGGTGTCGAGAGCTTCGCCGAGGAATTTCTCGGCGAGCTGCTTCTGCTCCTGGCTCAGACCGCCGCCGAACTCCAAGGCGTCGAGCTGGGAGCGAAAGCCCTCCAGGTGAGCGGTCTTCAGATCCTCCCGCGGCACCGATCGAATGACGTCGTCGAGATCGCTCACCACCCGCGGGTCGGCGAGTTGACGATCCAGCCACTCGGTGTAGCGCTCGCGGAAGCCGTCGGCGCCGCTGATCCACATGCCGTTGTTCGAGTCCATCATGTAGCTGCGAACGTCGGCGTTGGCCGAGCCGATGAGGATGTCCTCGCCGAAGATCGAGACCTTGCTGTGCAGGGAGAAGTGGTCGAACGGCGCCGGTTTCGGCTGATACTCGTAGAATTCGAACGCCGCCCGCCTGCTGGAATCACTCTCCTGGCGCAGGAAGTCCGAGAAGGCCTTGAGGCCGTGGTGCGCCAGCGGATTGAGCATCAGGAAATCAGTCGTTTTCTCGGAGTTGGTCAGGATCTGCACCCTCACGTGCCGGCAGTCGAGCGAGCCGTCGACCATCCTGCCCGCGGCCTGCAGGAGATTGGCCGACGGCAGGTAGTAGGCGTGGTGAAAGATGATCCGCCGCGGCGCCTCTGCCGTCGCCTCGCGGCAGGTCTGCTCGAGCGCCTGTCGCCAGAGGTTGTGGATGTGCTTGCCGTCGTCCGATTCGTCGAGGCCCTCGGCGCCGTAGATCCGCGCCCGGCTGTCCGCCGGCTGAGTCTTCAGGAAGGGCAGGTTCTCGAAATAGGCCATCCGGGCGCCCGAGTCGATGTCGAAGGTCGGGTCGGGGTGCGGTAGGGGAGGCGTTTGGGCGTAGGTCTCACGGTAGGTCGCGGCGTCGCTCCGCAGCTTCTCAAGAGCTGCCGCGATGCGTTGCTCGACGCTCTTCGAGCCGGCCGCAAAGCCCTGGAGGACGCAGCCCTGGAGCGCGGCCTCGGGTTGGCCCGCGCACGCCGCCCGGGCCGCCTTGTAGGCGTCTGAGTTGGCGACGAAGTCGTTGGGAGCATGCTGTCGGACCTCCGCGGTGGTGGCGATCATGCGCTCGAAGTCCCACATCCGATCGAAGGCGGCGCGGATCTTCTGGCCATCGCCCGCGGCCATCTCGACGTAGACGTCGGTATCGGCATAGAGGTAGTGGTCCCCGAGCAGCGGGCCGGGACGCATGTGGTAAGAGTCGCCGATGTTGCGACCGCCGAACTGAAACTTTGTGCCGTCGACCAGCAGGACCTTCTGATGCAGGAAGTCCGTCAGGTAGTCCCAGTCGCGCCACCCCTCGGGCCGATCCGTTTCGCGGGGCGGCAGCAGGGCTCGGAGGGTGGTCCTCAGCGACGCCAGGGTGGTCAGGTTCAGCAGACTGCTCGCGCCGCTCCGGCCGCGGGGGGCGACGGCATTCAGCTGCTGCTTGAGCCCGTTGACGTCGGTCGCCAGCCGGCCCGCCAGGGCGCGGAAGAGATCGGGACGATCCTGGGTCACGGCCAAGGCCATGGCGTCGGTATTCTTGGCGTACCATCCGGAAAGGAACAGGCCGGAGTTGGCGAGGTTCAGGTTGGAGATATTGTCGGCGGGCTCCAGGCCCTCTTCGGCGAACGCGCGGTCGATGGTTTCGAGCTTCTTGGCATCGCAGGCCGGGCCTTCCTCCTCTCCGAGCTCGGCGCAGCCCATGGTCATGTAACCCACGTCACGGATGATCTGCCGGGTCGGACGGTTGTAGAAACGGACTTCCAGGCTCCCCGGGCCGGATTTCGCCTCCGCTTCCAGCGAGGTCAACAGGTCCAGGTAGCGATAGTTCGAGCTGTAGTCGAGCAGCCAGCGCACCGCGACGCCCCGCGCCGCGGCCTCGAGCAGGGCCTCGGCGAAGACCGCGGAGCTGTAGTCGTCGTGGTAAATGAAGTACATGAGATCGATGGTCGAGCCGGCGTTCTCGACCATCCGCAGCTTGGAGGCGAAGGCCTCGTCGTTGTCGGTGATCACCCGCGCCTTGTGAGGTTGGAAGAGGTCGGACGAGGCCTGGGTCCGGAGTGCCTCGTCGATCAGGTTCTGCTCAGGTGTAGAGTCGCAGCTGATCAGGAGTAGCACAAGGCCGACGACATAAATGTTATATCTATAAATGTAATGTCGGGCCAAAGGCGATTGGGAGCGAATTCCGGTCATGGCCAGCACTCCTCTCGAGTTGGAAAGTTAAAGAAACTTCAACAAGCGGTTGTAGTCATCGATGGCCTTTTCGTCGCCCTGGAGCACTCGATGCGTCAGCTCATAGACCTGATCCAAGACGAGGCGGAACAATCTATCCATCTGGCTCAGCTGCTCCGGACTCAAGTACTCGTCGCCTGCCAGCGACGCGAGGTAATCGTTCAGCTGTTGCAGTTTCTCCGTCTTGATTTCGTCCAGCGGGTGCGAGCGGAGATAGTCGTCGATCTTCTCGACGATCTCCGGGTCCTCGAGCTGCTGGTCCAGAAAGCGGGTGTAGCTGTCGCGCAGGCCCGGGGCGTCGCGCAGCAGGATGCCGTTGTTGGCATCCATCAAGTAACTTCGGGCGTCGATATTGGCCGAGCCGATGATCATGCTGTCGCCGAGCACGGAAACCTTGCTATGGAGGGTGAAGTTGACCCCGGGCTTTTCCCGATATTCGTAGAAGTCGAACTCCGCCCGCTTCTCCGGATCTCCCTGCTGGTGATAGAACTCGCTGAAGGCCTTGAGGCCGACGTGGGCCAGCGGATTGATCACCTTGAAGTTGTTGGTGTCGTAGGAATTGGTCAATACTTGAACACTCACGTGCCGGCAATCGAGGGTGCCGTCGACCATCCAGCCGGCGGCGCGCAGCAGGGGCGCCGGCGGCAGGTAGTAGGGGTTGAGCAGGATTACCCGCTTCGGCGCCTCGGCGCTCGACGTCGAGCACGTGTGGGTCATGCCGCGCCGCCAGAGCAGGTGCAGGTACTTGCCGCTCGCGTCTTCCTGAAGGCCCTGGGCGCCATAGAGTCGCTCGCGGTCGGCCGGCGCGACGTTCTTGTCGTAGGGGATGTTCTCGAGGTAGTAGGCCCGTGCGCCACCGTCGACCTCGAACGTCGGCGACCGGTCCTCAGGCGCGGCCGGCTGATAGTCCTGCTCGTACCGCGCGGCCAGGCGCAGGACCTCCTGGTGTCGCGCCGCGTGCCGCTCCTGGAGCGATACGCCGGTTTCGAGCTCGCGTTCGACGCAGGCGTCGCGCTGGTCGTCGGTCGCGGCCTCGCAGGCCTGCTTGGCGACGGCCAGGTTGGCGATGAAGTCGTTGGGCGCGTGCTTTCGAACTTCGGCGGAGGTAGCCACCATCTGCCGGAAATCCCACAGCTGGTCGAAGACTTGGCGAAACTTCCGGCCCTGTTCCGGGGGCAGCTCCATGGAGATCTCGGTGTCGGCGAACAGCGGATATTTGCCGAGCAGGGAGTGCTCGAAGTCTCGAGGGTCACGGACGTGATAGGAGTCGCCGATGTTCCTGCCGCCGGTCAGGACCCGTTCGCCGTCGACCAGCAAGAGTTTTTGATGGAGGTAGTCGGACTGGAACTCCCAATCCTGCCACCCGCCGCGTTCGGCGCTCTTCGTCACCGGCAGCAGGGCGGTGACGGTATCTCGCAGCTCGCGGATCTCGCCGCCGTAGAAGAGGTAGGCCAGGGCCAGCTGGATCTTGCCGACCAGCCGGGTGAATACCGGGCCTTGGCGGGAGCGCCAGTGGGTTCTCGCCAGCTTTTTCAGCGACTCGATCCGCTCGCCGCTCGCCTGTCCTTTCAAGGCCTCGAGGTCGAGGTTCTGGCCTTCGATGATGGCGCGCGCGATCGCTCCCGGGTTCCGGCCGTAGAGTCCGGAAAGGAATAAACCGGAATATCCCAGATTGAGATTGGAGATCCGCCCGGCCGGCTCGATGTCCTCCTCGGCGAGGGCGCGATCGATAAATTCGAGCTTCCGCTGATCACAATCACGCTGTGTCTCGCCATCGTCGCCGCCCAGGTCGGAGCAACCGATGGTCAAGTAGATGGCGTCTTCGACGATACGCCGGGTCGGCCGGTTATAAAACCGGATCTGCACGCTTCCCGGCCCGGCCGACGCCTCACTCTCCAACATCGTGTAGAGGTCGAGGTCTTTGTAGTTGGTGTTGTAGTCGACGATCAGGCGCACGTCGACGCCGCGGTCGGCGGCGGCGAGCAAGGCCTTGGCGAGGACCGAGGATGTGGCATCCTGATGGAAGATGAAATACAACATTTCGATCGACGAGCGAGCGCCCTCGACCAGACGCAGCTTTTCGGCAAAAGCCTCGTCGTTGTCGGTCAGCACCCGGGCCGCCCGCGGCTCGAAGGGGCCGATCGAGGCGTGGCGCTCGAGGATCGCGTCGTCGAGGTCCGCGACCGGCCGGATCGGTTCGGAGGGCTGCTGGCATGAAAGCCCGAGCAGGCCCAGGCACAATGCAATAAGAAACAGCTTGACGGGTCGGGTCATGGAAACCTCCCTGTTGCCGGATATAGGGATCCAAATCACGTGATGGCAAAGTAAGGTAAGCAGCCGGGCGCGGGGTCCATGCGAGCCTCGTCTTGCAAGGTTCGCGTTTTCGGCGCGATCACCGGCCTCCATCCATTTAAAGATCCGGCCCGCCCCAAAATGGGTTAGTCCGCCCGCGGTCTTCGCCGACGGCATCGGCAGCACGCCGGCTGATCTCAGACGGCTTTCATCGACCTGGTCGCGCCCGACGGACAAGGGGGGCACCGAGACGATTCTTGGATCTTGCGGCCTGGTCGGATGGGATCGGATCTTGCGACCTGATGGTCACATCACCGTCTTTAGCGTGTTCATGACGCCCATCGCATCTTCAATCTCCGATGTGAAGCGACACAGTCGCGCAAGTAGAGGTCGATGAGGACGTCATATGGAATACCTGTCTCCTTGGCTATTCCTTCAAAATACTCGATGACGTTGCCGCTGAGACGAAGAGTAATCTGCTTCTTGAGCTTCTTCGCGTAGGGATTTGGCCGCGACTTCATCGCTCCAAGGTCGTATTGCTCGTCCATCTTCACCTCTGGTAGAACCGGGCTTCGCTCTTTGTAGCTTCCCGCGCGGATATCAGGCGGATGACCGACTCGCTCTCCCGGTAGCAGTGGCAAACCAGGAGTAAATCCAATTTAGCACTCAATCCCAGCAGTAGGAAGCGGTCTTCCCAATCGGAGTGCTCATCATCGTAGAACTCGACCGCAAAATCGTCATAGAAGACAGTCCGAGCATCGTCGAACGAGACCCCGTGCTTCTTGAGATTCTCCTCTGCTTTGGCGAGATCCCACTCGAATCGCAGCTCGCTCATCGTCCGATCCAGCAGCGCTACGACGTCACCCGGCCCAGAATACGCTCGACGCCCGCACCGCGGACCTGGGTGACGTCGTCCTGGTATTTGAGCAGCGCGCCCAGGGTATCGGAGACGTTGTCGGCCGTGAGCGCTGTCTCGTTGAGGGCGGAGAGGGCGTTGACCCAGTCGAGGGTCTCGGCGACGCCAGGGCGCTTGTAGAGGTCTTCTTTGCGTAGATCCTGGACAAAGTCGACGACTCCGCGCGACAGGCGTTCGGAGGCCCCGGGGGCCTTGGCACGCACGATCTGATATTCCTTCTCGGCGTCGGGATACTCGATCCAGTGATAGAGGCAGCGACGCCTGAGAGCGTCGTGGATCTCGCGGGTGCGATTGGAGGTCAGGACGACGATCGGCGGGGTCTCGGCGCGAATGGTGCCGAGCTCGGGGACGGTGATCTGAAAGTCGGAGAGCAGCTCGAGCAGGAAAGCCTCGAACTCCTCGTCGGCGCGATCGAGCTCGTCGATTAGGAGCACGGGTGCTGTATCGTCGCCGCCCGGCTCGACGGCCTCGAGCAGGGGGCGCTTGAGCAGGAATTCGGGCGCGAACAGGCTGTGCCGGGCGCTGTCGAGGTCGTCCATACCGGTGGCCTCGAGCAGTCGGATCTGCAGCATCTGACGGCTGTAGTCCCACTCGTAGACGGCGGTCGGGACGTCCAGCCCCTCATAGCACTGGAGACGGATCAGGCGCGCACCCAGAAGCCTCGACAGCGCTTTGGCGACCTCGGTCTTGCCGACGCCGGCTTCGCCCTCGAGAAAAAGGGGCTTGGCCAGCTTGAGAGCCAGGAAGATGGAGGTCGCGAGGCTACGCTCGGCGAAGTAGAGGTCGGCGGCGAGCTGCTTCTGCAACTCGCCGACCGAGGACGGGTTGGGCAAGCGGCTAGGCCCTCGCCCGATCTCTGGCCGCCTTGAGCGCCCGTTTGCCGTAGACCCTGGCGAGCTCGACGCGGTACTCGCCCGAGGCCTGGACGTCGCCCAGCGGCTCGTCGACGCTCAGGTGCTGGTCGACCGCGTTGTCGATGTCGGCGTCGGTCAAGGAGGTGCCGGCGAGCGCCTCGCCGACCGCCGCCGCGTGGTGCGGGGTAGCAGTGATGCCGTTGTAAGCCAGCTCGACGCCGGCGGCGCTCGCCCGGCCGCCGCCGACGATCGCGGCGGCGCCGCAGATCGCGTAGCCGGACGCGGGATGCTCGAACTTCAGATAACAAGCGCCGGAGCTCTCGTGCATTCGCGGCACGTCGACCGAGGTGAGGATTTCGTCCTCATGGATCGCCGACTCGAGCAGGCCGGTGAAGAAGTCGCGCGCCGCCACCGAGCGGTCGCCGGAGGCCCCGGAGAGGTTGACCGTCGCGCCGAGGGCGACGAGCACCGCCGGCAGATCGGACGCCGGATCGGCATGGGCGATGTTGCCGCCGATGGTGCCCTTGTTGCGCACCTGCGGGTCGCCGATATGACCGGCAGCCTCGGCCAGCAGCGAGCATTCCTGCTGCAGGATCTCTGAGGCCGCGATGTCGGCGTGGGTGGTCAGCGAGCCGACGCGGATCGTGCTGTCATGATGGCTGATGCCGCGCAGGATATGGATATGGCCGATGTCGACCAGTGCCGCCGGGTGGGCCAGACGCAGCTTCATGATCGGCAGCAGGCTGTGGCCGCCGGCTAAGACCTTGGCGTCGTCGTGACGGTGAAGCAGGGCTACCGCCTCCTCGACGCTGGCGGCGCGAAAGTAGTCAAACTTTGCGGGATACATCGTTGAGCCTCCAGTTTGCCTTTACGAGGAGCGGTGGATCGCCCGCCAGATCTTTTCCGGCGTCAGGGGCATGTCCAGGTGGGTGACGCCGTGGGGTGATAGGGCGTCGACGACGGCGTTGACCACCGCCGCCGGCGAGGCGATCGAGCCGGCTTCGCCGACTCCCTTGACTCCCAGCGGATTGTGCGGGCACGGGGTGACCGTGCGGTCGGTCTCGAACGACGGCAGCTTGTGGGCGCGCGGCACGGCGTAGTCGAGCAGGGTGCCGGTGATCAGCTGGCCGCCCTCGTCGTAGACCGCGTTCTCCCACAGCGCCTGACCGATGCCCTGGGCCAGACCGCCGTGGACCTGCCCTTCGACGATCATCGGGTTGATGACGTTGCCGACGTCGTCGACGCAGACATAGCGCGCCAATTCCACGTCGCCGGTCTCGGAGTCGATCTCGACCACGCAGATGTGGGTACCGAAGGGGTAGGTGAAGTTCGACGGGTCGTAGAAGCTGGTCTCCTCGAGGCCGGGCTCTAAGTCTTCCGGGTAGTTGTGGGCCAGGTAGGCCTGGACGGTGACGTCGCTCCAGGCGACGCTCTTGGCGGGCACGCCCTTGACCCGGAACTCGCCGCCCTCGAATTCAATGTCCTCAGCCGACGCCTCGAGCAGGTGGGCGGCGATGCGCTTGGCCTTGGCCACCACTTTGTCGAGGCTGACCGAGATGGCGCTGCCGCCGACCGCCGCCGAGCGGCTGCCGTAGGTGCCCATGCCGAACTGGATCTGGCCGGTGTCGCCGTGAATCACCTCCACGGCGTCGACGTCGATCTGCAGACGATCGGCGACGATCTGGGCGAAGGTGGTGTGGTGGCCCTGGCCGTGGGCCGAGGAGCCGGTGTAGACCGTCACCGAGCCTGTGGGGTGGACCCGCACCTTGCCCGACTCATAGAGCCCGGCCTGGGCGCCAAGCGAGCCGACCACCGCCGACGGCGCCAGGCCGCAGGCTTCGATGAAGCTCGAGAAGCCGATACCCATCAGCTTGCTGTCGCCGGCTTCGCGCCGCCGCGCCTGATCGGCGCGCAGGTCGTCATAGCCGGCGAGCTCGAGCGCCTTGTCCATGGCGGCGTCGTAGTTGCCGCTGTCGTAGGCCAGCGCCACCTGCGTCTGGTAGGGAAAGGCGTCGGCGGCGACGAAGTTGCGCCGGCGAATCTCGACCGGATCGAGGCCACAGGCACCCGCCGCCAGGTCCATGAGCCGTTCGACCACGAAGGTGGCTTCCGGGCGACCGGCGCCGCGGTAGGCGTCGACCGGGGTGGTGTGGGTGAACACGCCGGTGGTTTTGACCTCGATCGCCGGGATGTCGTACTGCCCGGACATCAGCGTGCCGTAGAGATAGGTCGGCACCGACGGCGCGAAGGTCGAGAGATAGGACCCCATGTTGGCGTGGGTGTGGACCTTGAGCGCCAGGATCTTGCCGTCGCCATCGAGCGCGATCGCGGCGTGGCTGGCGTGGTCGCGGCCGTGGGCGTCGGTGAGGTTGGTCTCCGAGCGCGTCGCCGTCCACTTCACCGGCCGTCCCAGCTGCATCGAGCACCAGGAGGCGATCGCCTCGTCCGGATAATGATGGATCTTGGAGCCAAAGCCGCCGCCGACCTCGGGCGCGATGATGCGCATCTTGTGCTCCGGCAGGTTGAGCGACGCCAGGCTCATCAGCAGGCGGTGGACGTGGGGGTTCTGGGTGGTCATGCGCAGGGTCAGCTCGCCGGTGGTCTGATCGAAGCTCGCCAGGCAGGCCCGCGGTTCGATCGCGTGCGGGATGAGGCGGTTGTTGCGCAGGTCGACTTCCGCCGTATGGGCGGCGTTGGCGAAGCCGGCGTCGATGTCGCCATCACCCAACCGCCAGTTGAAGGCGACGTTGCCCGGCGCGTCGGCGTGGACCTGCGGCGCGCCGTCCTCCACCGCGGCCAGGACGTCGGTGACCGCGTCTTCCGGGTCGTAGTCGACCTCGACCAGCTCGGCGGCGTCGGGGCCGGAGTAGCGGTCCTCGGTGATCACCACGGCGACGCCGTCGCCGACGTAGCGCACGGTGTCGATCGCCAGGATCGGGTGATCCGGGGTCTTGAGGTCCTCGAGCAGCCAGCCCACCGGCACCACGCCGCCGACGCCGGAGTCCTTGATGTCCTGGCCGGTATAGACCACGACCACACCCGGGTGTTCCAGGGCGGCCGAGGTATCGATACCGGCGATTCGGGCGTGGGCGTGGGGGCTGCGGACGATAGTGGCATAGGTCATGCCCGGCAGGGTGAGATCGTCGGTGTACTTGCCCTGGCCGGTGATCAGGGCCGGGTCTTCACGGCGTTTGATCGAAGAACCGATGACGCTCATGATTCGCCTCCTTCCGCCATCTCAGAAGCCGCCGTCTGGACCGCCTTGACGATGTTGTGGTAGCCGGTGCAGCGGCAGACGTTGCCTTTCAGGCCTTCGCGGATCTCGCTCTCCGAAGGCGATGGATTTTCCGCCAGCAGGTCGGTGGCCGCCAGGATCATGCCGGGTGTGCAGTAGCCGCACTGCAGACCGTGCTCTTCGCGAAAAGCGTTCTGCAGCGGATGCAGATCGCCGTTTTGCGCCAGACCTTCGATCGTGGTGACCTTCGTGCCGTCGGCCTGCACCGCCAGCTGGGTGCAAGCTTTCACCGACTTGCCGTCCATCAGCACCGTGCACGAGCCGCAAAGACTGGTCTCACAGCCGACGTTGGTGCCGGTGAGCCCCAGCTCTTCGCGCAAAAAATGCACCAGCAGCAGCCGGGGCTCGACCTCCCGGTCATGGCTGGTGCCGTTAACCTCGATACGAACCTGTACCATCCACCTCTCCTTTCGATTCGGGTTGGACGCTGAGTTGATCTGATCTTTGTCCACTAACTAGGTCTTGTCCAGAAACGCACTCTCTCGGCTGTGGAGCGGCGCCCGGATCCCCGAGGACGGCGCTGAGCCGTGTCTGAGCGCGGCCTTCGTTGAAGCGGAAAAACTCCTTGTATTCAGTACTTTAGATGCCGACAGAGGCCGCGCGAGTTCAGGGCAGCGCCGCCCGCAGGGGTCCGGGCGACGCGGGGGACGGCCGCTTCTGGACAGCATCAAACTAGCCGCAGGCCCGGAAGCCGAGCAGTGCCAGGATCACCGCTGCCACGCCGGCGATGCCGAAAACCATCGGCCGGCGTTCCTTGGGCACCAGCTCGTCGAACATGCCCTGGGCGACCTTGGTCGCGAACTCGGCCTGGCTCGGTGCCTCGATCTCAGGCGCCGGCTCATCGCTTTCCTCGGCCGCGGCCTGGGCGTTGATATGCTGCTCGAGACCTTCGAGAGCCTGGCGGGTGATCACCTTGCTGGAGGAGTCGAGCAGCCGCTGGCCGACCGAGGCGATCCGCCCGCCGACCTTGGCGTCGACCGAGTAGTGCAGCACGGTCGAGCTGCCGGCGTCTTCGAGCTCGAGCTGGCCCTTGCCATCGACGAAGCCCGGCGGCCCCTTGCCCCGGACCCGCAGGTTGTAGGTCGACGGCTCGACCAGGTCGGTGAGCTCGACGTTGCCTTTGAATTTGCCCTGGACCGGGCCAACCTTGATCTTGAGTAGGCCTTCGAACTGATTCTCCCCGACTTCGCGGAAATCCTCGCAGCCGGGCAGTACCTTGGCCAGGACATCAGGATCGAGCACGGTCTTCCAGACCACGTCGCGGGGGGCGTTGAACGTATGTTCGCCCTCGATTTTCATGGGCAGCTCCTGAGGGAGGTTAATGACTGATGATCACGTACCGATGTGGGGGAGAATTCTACACCACGCTCCCGCCACCGACAGTAATCCAGACGGGGAATCGCAAATCTGGCGCGAATCGATCGCGATCTCGACCGCCCTCGAGCTCGAGGCTCGTCAATCAGCCCAAGTCATGCCGCCCTCGGCCCGGTAATCTGTCTTGAGTCTTGAATCCCAAGAGGGCGCCAGCGCGGCGCCGACAACATGGAGCGAGATATCAGGCGGGTAGATCGCCGGTGCCAGAGATGAGACTACAAAGCTTGAGCCAGGATGCAGACGACTGTCCGACCGACAACGGGGACTTGGACATGGAAACCACGACTCTCACGATCACCATCAACGTCGGCGGCCAATCGGCTGTCATCGGAATTCCGACTCGAGAGCAGCTGAGTGCGGTCTCGACCGTCGCTCTGACCAACGGCTTCTTCGCTCAGAGCCTCGGAAATATGATCTTGACCGCCGATCCCGGTGCTTCGTTCAAAGTGGAGTTCGTGGCGGGCGCCAGCGGCAAGGCACGATCCGTGCGAATCGTTAACATGGGCGGTCTGTCCGGAAAGAAAATCGCCTTTCACAAGAGCAAGATAGTCATGGAACTGATGACTGTGGCGCTCGAGAATCAGCCGATCGCGCTGCTCGGGAAAATGACCCACAGCGTCAATACCGGCAGCTTCGTAGTCGCCTCGACCGGCAATCCGCAGGGGGACAGGTTGCCGAGCAACGTCGCCAGCCGGGAAATGGCGCTGGTTCCGTGATGGCTATGATGCATGCGCCAGGAGCTCGAACGCTTTTCTCTGGCCGGCCTCGTCGGTCGGACCTCGGGTCGTCACGTGTTGAAGGTGGCGATCATCGACGGTCCGGTGGACGGCAGCCATCCCGACTTACGGGCCGCCACCATTACCCAGCTCGGTGCGTCGTCGGCCAGCTGTCGCGCCACCGCCAGCCTGGCTTGCACACACGGGACTTTCATCGCCGGAATTTTGGTCGCCGGGCGGTCTTCGATGGCACCGGCTTTGTGTCCGGATTGCTCGCTCCTGGTTCGTCCGATCTTTTGCGAGGCGCTCGATTTCAATCAGTGTCCGGTAGTCAACGAGGACGATCTGGCCGTCGCGCTGATGGCAGTGATCGATGCCGGCGCCCGGATCGTCAATCTCAGTTTGGGTCTGGCTCGAGGCACAGGTCCGGGAGTGAAGCGGCTGTATCGGGTCTACGACCGCGCGCGCGATCTTGGCGTGCTGCTGGTCGGCGCCAGCGGCAACCAGCGCCAGCAGCAGGTCAATCCGCTCTTCGCCCACCCGTGGATCATTCCCGTGGCCGCCGCCGATCGCTGGGGTCGAGTCGATCCAAACTCGAACCTCGGAGATTTTGTCTCCCGGCAGGGACTGCTGGCCCCCGGTGTCGAGGTCCTTTCGCTGGCGGCGGGCGGCGGCACTCGACGGATGAGCGGCTCGAGCTGTGCCGCGCCGTTCGTCACCGGGGCGCTGGCCCTCTTGTGGTCGCTCTATCCCCAGGCGACGGCAGAGCAGTTGCGCCGGGCAATCCTGAGACCGGATGCGGCCCGGATTTCCGAACCGCCGCTGCTGGACGGTGAAGTCAGCCGCCGCGCGTTGGCAGGGATCACCGGAGTGGAGAAAGGTGAGTTAGCGCCGATGAGTCAAATGATCGCGACCTCTGAGACGCCGCGAACCGATGGCATCGGCGAAGAGGCGTCCAAGCTCGAACCGGCCCAGCTGCCGACATCGGGAGGATGTCGCTGCAGTGCTCCGACTCAGCCTCCGAGCTTCATCTACGCTGTCGGCGTCCTGCGACCGACCTTTCCGAACCTCAGCGTCGAGAAGGAGTTTTTGAAGGCAGCAGCGGTCGTGGGTATTTCTCCCCCGGAGGGATATTACGAAGTCTTCTCTTATGAGAGCAATCGTTTTTTGTATATCGCACAGAAGATGTGCTGGCTGCTTCAGATCGGAGGCGTCGATACCTACTATCTGCAGCCCCGCTCGAGCGACGAGCTCAAAGCGATGATCGATTGTCTGGGTGCCGGTGCTCAGCCGCCTGTGACCGTCGTGCTCGGTCGACGAGGGCCGGTGGCGCCGCCCAGCGTATGCGGTCTCGAATTGCCCGTGGTTTTGGAGCAGCAGATCTATCCTTTCGACGTCGACCAGATGATGGCCGATCTCAAAGCTGAGCATGGAGTCGATCCGCACGCGATCGCCGGTATCCTCAGATCTCTCGAGATCAAGCCCAATGCCGGGGCCAGTGCCGGTGATCGAGCGCTGAACTACCTGGGATTCCGCTATTACCAGCTCTACCTGAAGGCGGATGCAATGCACCGAGGACAGGTGACCGGGGGTGGGCAGAGCCCGGCGTCGGCGAGCGACCTCTACCTGCGCCAGGTCCGCACTGAGTCTGACGGCGAGCATCCCGGTCGCCAGGTGGTCAACATTATTTTTGAATTCCAGGACAAGAGAACCGGAGAGCAGTTCTTTTATTTCTGCAGTGTCGACGTCACCCAGCTGTTCCCCTTCGTGACCCATCCGCTTCGGACCTACACGACGGAATAGAACGGTGATCGGAATTCTGTCTCAAGACCGTAAGGCGCCCCGACTCCGAACACCGATTCAGCACGATCCAGCCCAATTATTCCACCACTCGGATGTCTAATATCTTGTCAAGTCAAGCGAGACATGAGCCGCGCTCTTGACGGCCTCGTATTGATCGGATGTCCCCGGCGCGGCGTTCTGAAGAGCGTGCGGCGTCAAAGATGAGGAGACCAGCATGGCGTTACCGACCGCAGTCAACAGCCAGATCACCGACTCGGTGACTCAGGCAAATGTCAAGGTTTTGGGCGACGCGCCGGCGATGGCCCTGGGCAGCCTTTACCAGGCGACGGCCCAGGCGATGGGCAACGCCGCGCATAACGCGACGATGGCCCAGCAGCAGAGCGGGGTCACGGCCCAGGCGGCCACCACCATGGGCGTCGCCATCCTCTATTCACTCGACGTCGCGGCGACCGGCAAGGCGACCGCGGCGGTGCTCGGCGGGTAATGGATCGGCAGCTAAAGAAACTTGAGAGGAGCTTGAACAATGGCGCTACCAACCGCAGTCAACAGTCAGATCACCGATTCGGTGACTCAGTCCAATGTCAAGGTTTTGGGCGACGCTCCGGCGATGGCCTTGGGGAGCCTTTACCAGGCGACGGCCCAGGCGATGGGCAACTCCGCGCACAACGCAACGACGGCCCAGCAGCAGACCGGAGTGACCGCCCAGGCGACGACCACCATGGGCGTCGCGACGCTGTACTCGCTGGACGTCGCGGCGGCCGGCAAGGCGACCGCGGCCGTGCTCCAGGCGCCGTTGACGTAGGCGAGCCTGCCGTATCGAAACCAAGCTGAGAGAGGCCTACTCGCCGACGTCCGCGGGCAGGTAAGACAACCGTTTCGAGCTCGGCTCGAAGCTAACCGAAGGAGAGCAGAATCATGGCGTTCCCAACCGCAGTCAACAGTCAGATCACCGACTCCGTGACCCAGGCGAATTTAAAAGTGCTAGGCGATTCGCCGGCCATGGGTATGGGTAATCTTTACATTGCAACCAGCCAGGCGTTGTCGAACGCCGCCCACAACGCGACTTCGGGTCAACAGGAGACGGGAGTCGCTTCGCGAGCGGCGATGACCCAGAGCGTGGCCGCGCTCCTGACTCTGGATACCAGCGCGATCGGCAAAGCCAGTCAGCAGATCTTGGGGGTCTCCGGACAGGGATCCCTAACCTAGTTTTCATTAATTCAAGGAGAGCAGAATCATGGCGTTTCCCACCGCAGTCAACAGCCAGATCACCGACTCGATCACCCAGGCGAATCTGAAAGTTTTGGGCGATTCGCCGGCCATGGGTATGGGTAACCTTTATATCGCGACCAGCCAGGCGTTGTCTAACGCCGCCCACAACGCGACTTCAGGTCAACAGGAGACGGGCGTCGCCTCGCGAGCAGCGATGACCCAGAGCGTGGCCGCGCTCCTGACTCTGGATACCTCTGCCATCGGCAAAGCGAGCCAGCAGATCCTCGGAGTTTCGGGGCAAGGGGTCTTCGCGTAGCCCAGCGGAACGGTTTTCATGAGTCAGGCTGAGCCGGCAGTTAGCGAGCCGTCGTCCGAGATGTTGGACGATCTCCCAGTCTCCGATCCCGGGAGTGCTGAGAATGATCCACCGAGGGAAGCGGAGGCGGTGGATTCGGCGCCGGCGATCTTGACCCCGGCGTGTCAGGATCGTGGTACGTCGTCGCTCGAGCCGGCGCAAGGGTCCGGTTCGGGGGGATGCGCCTGCAGCCCCCCGGCCGGGCCGCCGGAATTCGTTTATGCCATCGGAACTCTGCGGCCGGTCTTTCCCGACCTGAGCGTCAGGGAAGAGTTTCGGTACGCGGTGAATCAGGTGCCTGGGGGGTCGGAGACCAGCTACCACCTGGTTTTCACCTACCAGCCGTCGCCGCCGTCGACCCCGAGTCCATTCTTTTACATCGCCGAGCATTGTTGCTGGCTGCTCGAGATCGACGGTGTCGACACTTACCTCCTGCAGCCCAGGTCGACCAGGGAGCTTCGCGACCTGGTCGACGCCATCCCTCCCGAGGATGAGATCGAGCCACGGATGACCGTGGCGATCGGATTGCTGGGGCCGGCAGCTTCCACCGAGCTCTGCGGTCACGAGCTGCCGGTGGTGTTGGTCAATCAGGTCTATCATTTTGAGCTGAAGGATCTGGTCGCCGAGATTCAGGGCGGAAGTCCACCGATGCCCGAGATCAGCCAGGAGGCGATCATAGGAGTGCTCAGAGCTCTGGAGCTGAAGCCCAATCGGGGCGATACAGATGCCGAACGCGCGCTCAACTACGTTGGCTTGCGCTACCGGGAGGTTTACCAAAAGGCGGATGAGCTATGCACCGGGGCCGGCGCGAAGATGTATTTGAGTGCTGTTCGAACCGAGCCGGGAGAAGTCCAGGGCACGCGTCGAATCATCGACGTCGTTTTCGAATTCAAACGCCGCCAGAGCGAAGACGTGATCTTTTATTACTGCAGCGTCGACGTCACCGGATTATTTCCCTTTCTGCAGTCAGCCCTCCGGCTCTATGTCCCGGTGAAGGAGACTTGACCTGAGCCGCAAGATGAGATCGCCATGAGCTCCGAGAAAAAAGTACCCGGGACGACCGCGGCCTCGAGCCTGGGCCGACCGAGCTTGCGCCCGGTCGGCGACCTGGCCTCCGAGGAAACGCTGGGGCAGCGGCAACAGGCGGAGATGTCAGCGTTTCACCGGCCTCTCGACGCGCCAGAGTCGGACGGCGATGGAGCGATTCGGCCGAGCCACCAGCCAGGATCTTTTCTTTATACGGTCGGCCGTTTGGGAGTGCAGTTTCCATCGCTCAGTGTCGAGAAAGAGTTCTTCCAGGCCCACGACCCACGGACGGTCAATGAGCTGTTCGATG